>Ga0207996_1000327_pt1 | contig 43613 bp, 30 predicted proteins | sample AntAceMetag02UKG_FD_184773 | JGI IMG/M metagenome (GOLD analysis project Ga0207996, IMG submission 184773) | Saline lake microbial communities from Ace Lake, Antarctica - Antarctic Ace Lake Metagenome 02UKG (SPAdes) (version 2) | ecosystem: Environmental > Aquatic > Non-marine Saline and...
AAAAAGGTGCCAGCATGTTCCTGCCCGCAATGCGGTATGGAATCCCACGGTTCGGACGCTGCTTACTGCAGACGTTGCGGGGCGAAGCTGACAGCGATTTCTGAATAAAAGAAGTCACCGATTCAGCCAGGAACTTCTGGTACTCACACAACCAGCTGATACCCATAGGATCAGGAGCTAAATCAGTCTCCACTTTCTCGCTTTCGCGCGAAAGCGAGAAAGTGGAATTCAGCGAAATGAAAGAATAAGTGAAATAGGTTTTGGTCGGTGTATTCAGAGATTATCGAGAATGAGGGAGTCGGTGGTTCGATACATCTCAGTAGTCCGAAAGCAGGGAAATTCGGGCTATAAATAGTTTTCACCATCCACATTTGTATTAGCCCAAATCTCACCGGTATTCGGATTATAAGCCCATCCGCCTCCCCCGATCAGAGCGCCTTTAGCCGCACCGGTAGCATCGGCGATATTATCGGGGCTTTCATCCTCATCGAAGACATTATCCGGCATCTTTTCTTCCATCACCGCAGTGCTGTAACCGGTTCTGTTCATCAAGTTATTTTGCATCTCCAGGACAGTTGGGAATATGCCCGCATCCCGGACTTCATGGGAACTGATAGCCGAATATTGAAGATAAACCGCCCCTCTCAGAGCCCCCACACTTCCGGAGACATTTGCTTTATTTGCCCGCTTACGGAGGTCAATATATTTTGGGATAACAATAGCCGCGAGAACCACAATGATAACGATTACGATCGCTATCTCAATGAGAGTAAAGGCCGCCGGATAACGGGTGGTCTTTTTTAAAGAAAAAGCCGAAGGTGAATTTATCTTTGTGAGCAAATGGTCTCCCTTCTTTTCTCCGGATGGATAATTGCCGATCATATTTTCCTTAATAATCCGGGTGGATCGGTTAAATGAAGGTCTCGACTAAAGCAAAATCGTCCACAATCAATACGCCGGTATTATTAATATACTTCATTTTAACTATAACCGGTATAACAGATTTGTTCAATCTTAAATAGGTTATATATTTATAACCCCAGAACGAAGATCCCTTATAATCCGCCCGCCATTTAGTATAGACACCGGCCCTGTCGTGCTTGTAGATTGAACGATCATATCCCGGATGCTCAATCGCCCAATCCGCCGTATGCTCTTGAGCCTTTAAATAAAGGTCATGAACTTTTCCTGTCTTATCTATGACCGTAACCACGGCTATCTCTTCTCCTTCTTCCAGAGTGGAAGCGTAGGCCAGAAAGGAGATAATACGTATCGATGAGACCGGAGCGGGGGAAGTAACCGGTATATTTATCTCTTTATCCCGGGTCAGGGTGAACGATACCGGAGGACCAGAGAACTGTTGGAATCGAGGGAAGTATCTCTCTTCCGTTTCCGGGGTTAAACCAGCCCTGTATATCCGGGGATCGATTTCTATTGTGCCGATTCGATAGCTTTCATATTCATTCCCGGAAAGGTCCGATTGGCGGATTTGACCCTTACTTCCAGGTATTATACCGGTAGATACCTCATATTTCCCCGGATAGGTATTTTTAGAGATGTGAGCTATGGTATATGTCTCCTCAATAATCTCTCCTTTCTTCCAGTCATGGGGATCGGTTTCGTCTTCCCGCCGATCATGGATCAGGACCAGGGGAGAATACCGGTTGCTTAACCGCAGGTAACTGGAGAAGTCGGGATTGAAGTCTTCTTCCACCTTCCAGCGCAGAATTATCTCAAGCCTATCGCCTTGATCAAGCTTCAGCCGGTTTATTCGCCAGTCCATTAAACTCAGGTTGTGGGAAAATGTGTAAAGGGGTCTTTTATCCGCTATCCCGGCGGGAATAGATTCGCCAGGATTTGAGTAATGGGTGGGTGTAATATATTTATAAAGATTAAAGCCCCGCTCCCGTTGCTTGCGTCCTACCGGAAAATAAGGCAGAAACCCGTAGTACTGGCCGTAGAAATCAGCCCGGTCATCTTGGCTCATAATGGTAAGAGGCGGACTAACCGGATATTTCAGTCGGTCTATCAGCTCAAGATTCTGCTTTAATTTTGGTGAGATACCGCCCTTGAAATAGCTCTCCGGCTCAACCAGAATCGCTCCCGTATTGAGATAGTCGCTATCGGAGAGGAGGTATTTGCAGCCTTTCTTCTCCATGTAATGCCGGAATCCGAATTCACCGGTGAAAGTTATATTCGCCTCCTTGCCAGCGAATCGTTCGGCGATATCTTCCGCGGCCCGTTCATTGATCCGGGCGTTTTGATAATCGGCCCGGGAGACCAGGATTCCCATTCCCAGTGTGAATATAAGCGTTAATCCCAGAAATACTCCGGCGACTTTCCGGCCGGGATATTTCTCAAATCCAATCATAGCGATCGCAATTAGGGGGAAGGTTATGGGAAGGAGATACCTGGGAATGCCGTGGGGGAGAAAGAGGACTACCAGGGCCAGAAAGCTTAAGTACCATATTCCAAGAAAGGCTTCGTCTTTTCTTTTCCGGAGCCGGTGGAGGAGAGTCCCGTTATTCTTTAAGATTGCCAGGGTATTGATAAATATCCTGGAAGTGATCAATAATCCGGCCAGGAAAAAGATAAAAAAAGCGATCATCGTTCCCGGGATATAGCCGGCCGCCCGGGAGAATAAAAAGTATAAGGTTATGATAATTGATATCAGGTAAAGACTCACCTTCTTTCTGGATTTCCAGGGGAGAAAGAATAAAGAGAGGGGGAAGATAGTGATCCCGCCTAGAGAACAGATGGAACCGGTAAAGCCGTCGATAATCCTGGTGAAAGACAGAAGATAGTTATGGCCGGTCCAATAAAGGGCCGCCGAGATATGGAACTTTCCGGTTACCTGCCGGACATAAAGGAGCCAGGCAATCAGAAGGCAGAGAGGCAGGATGGAGACCAGGAGAAATGTTTTTTTAGGGGCGCGATTGAGTAAAGTATAGAGAAAGAGCAGGAAGAAAAGGAATAACCCCTGGTAAGAGCAGAGAACGGTCAGAGCGGCCAGTGCTGAAGAGAGAATCAGGAGCTCGCTCTGATTCCTCTCCAAACCATATATATACGCGGCCAGGGCCGAGAGGAAGAGGGAGATCATCGGGAGGTCGGACATCAATCCGTGGCTCATTACCATATATACCGGGGTAAAAAGAAAGAGCAGGGTGATGAACAGAGAGAGCCGGGAAAATCTCTTAGCTAAAAGAAAAACAGATATCCCGGCCAGGAGGCTGAACGGAAGATAGCAGATATGAAGCAGAAGTAGAGAGAGCCGGCCGGTTATCAACTTGATCAGGGAGATGTAAAGGAAGAGCAGGGGGGGGTGAGTGACAAGAGAGAAAGGGACCTCTCTGCCGAAGAAGCCGATCGTACCGTCCAGCGGATTTAGAGGTTGGCGCCCGAAATGCTCCGCGCCGGTCATAAATACCCAATCATCGATATGAACCGGTTGATTGATAAAGGGGATGGCGAGGATGAGAATTATTATCAAGACCGCCGCCGGTCCGGCAATCGACTTTATCACTGCATTCTCCATATCAGGGTAAGCCAGAGATAAATACCCAGGATGATGTAAATAAGACGGTATCTGCTGCGGAAAGAGATCAACGGTTCCGGAGAGAGTCCCTCGCGCCATGGGACCAGAAATAGATAGACATATATCGGGTAGAGAACGGCCGCGGCGTAAATCAGGGAGAAAGGGAGGAGGTGCCTCGCGGCCAGGATGGCGAGATAAAGAAACGAAAGGGAAAAGATAGTAAAGCCGGCCAGGAATGTATTTTTCTTCCCGAATCTGACGGCACTGGTATTCAGACCGGCGGCCAGATCCTCGGAGAGATGGATTGTTTCATGATTAAGGTGGCCGCCGGCAAAGACCAGGGCGAAATACATTCCGATAATGCTTCCCCTGATATAGTCCGAAGAAAACAAAGACCAGCCCAGCAGGAAGAGAATAATTCCACCCAGAAGATGAATCAAGGTGGGGACGATGGGCAGCCCCTTGAGTTTTAAACGAGGATGGGAGTAAAGAATGGAGAGAAAGATGATTCCGATCGAGATCGCGCAGGTGATTAGAGAAAGTTTCAGAAATAAGAGGATGCTCAGAATCGCCATCCCGAGAGAAAATACCAGCAGTCCGCTTCGACTGATTGTCAGGGTTCCTTTCCTGCGCCCGGTTTCCTTATTATAATCCGCCCAGTCATTGAATGTGTAAACATGAGCTACCAGCAGAAAGGCGGCCGGGCAGAAGAGAAGGAATCTCCAGGTCATAAAATCAGTTCCGGATTTCAAGGAGATAAAAACCCCTAAAAACGGAGAACCGAGCAGGAGGATGACCTCACTATATCTAATATGTTTCAGATAGGCGGTTATTTGATGGGAGATAGTCATCATGGTTCTCTGTCATTTTGGGTGGATCGCCATTATAACCCCTTCTTCCGCGCGCCCAGCCTCACTCCCCGGGTTAAGAGTCTCCATCCCTGTTGCAACATATATAAGAGACTGGCCGGGTCCTGGAGCAGTTTTGTCGCGGTCCGCCAGATCTGGTCCGGCCGGAAATAAAATTCCCGGTAGGCGTTTTTGAAGATCCGATTTACGTCCTCGGCCTTGAGCTGGCCGAACTCGTATACCGCCTTGCCTTCATCATAGGCCCGGCTGCAAAGCCGCATATCCTGCAGGAACCGGCCCTCTGCCTTAACCAGGTCATAAAGTTTTGTCCCGGGGAAGGGGATGGTGATAAAGAAATAAGCGTGATGGACCTTGAGCTTTCGGGCGAAATCTATGGTCTTCCGCATCGTCTCGGAATTATCGTAAGGCGTTCCCAGCATAAAAAACGCCCCGACCCGGAATCCCAGCTCCTTTAAAGTATCTACCGTGGGTTTCACTTTTTTTAAGTCAAGTCGTTTGCCCAGAGAATCTATTATTCTCTGAACCCCTGATTCTACCGCGACAATAACCGTGTAAAATCCGGCCTCCCGCATCAGTTTAAACATTTCTCTATCATTTATGTCGGCCCTGATCCCTCCGGGAAGGGCGAAACGAAGTTTTTTATATTTCCGGTTGATAATAGAACGGCAGAGCTCCTTGACTCTCTCAGGTTTATAGGTGAAGAGGTCATCCCAGAAATGGATCTCCTCAATCCCGAATCGTTCAACCAGATAATCGATCTCTCCCATAATATTAGGGATCGACCGTTCCCGGTATCGATATCCATGGACCAGTTTGGTGCAGTTGATACATTTGAAGGGACAACCCCGCGAAGTCATCATGATGGCCATCTTCCGGCGTACGGGACTCCTCTCCCCATCCAGATTGACCAGATGCCAGGCGGGATACGGAATCCGGTCGAGGTTATCAATAAACTTACGGGGTGGATTGGTTCGGACCTCCCCGTCCCAGTAGGCGATGCCCTTGATTTTCGAGAGATCGGTCCCGGTTACTATCTCTACTATTGTCTCTTCCCCCTCTCCCAGAACAACAATATCCGAGTAACGGGGGAGGAGCTGATCAGGGACGGCGGTAGCGAGAGGTCCGCCCATGATGATCTTCTTCTCCGGATGAGTCGATCTGATCAGGCCGGCTATCTCCAGTCCGCTGCTGACGTTGGAGACATTGATTGATATTCCTACCATCTCATGCCGGGGGAGGGCGTTTAACAGATACTCCCGGAAATCCGGCATGTACTGGCAGTCGATGATCTCCACTTCTTCACCGATTTCTTCCAGGGCGGAAGCAAGGTAGGCGGTTCCCAGATAAGGATAGGTGAACCATCTTTCAAATTCCGAGTATGGATTTATCAGGATCATGGCGCTAATTTATTCAAATTATATTCCGCGGCTGGATTTTCGGGATCTTCCTTTAGAACTTTTAAAAACTCCCGCTTGGCTTCTTTCTCCCGATTCTGTCGAGCCAGGACCACGCCGAAATTAAGCCTGGCGTCGAGATTCCAGGGCTGTAATTCCAACAACCTCCGGTAGAGGTTCTCCGCCTCAAAAAGTTTCCCCTCTTCAAGATAGATACCGGCTAAATTATAATAGGCGGCGGCCAGGGGTCTTTTCCCATTTATTGCTTTGCGGTACTCTTTGCCCGCCGGCTCTTTTTCCCCCTGTTGGTCATAAAGGTTGCCCAGATTGAAATGGGCGAGAGAGGAATCGGGATTGATGGCGAGGGCGATCCGGTACTCATCCAGAGCTTGCTGATATTTTTCCTGACGGGAAAGGATAATCCCGCTGTTGATATGAACTAATTCTCCAAACGGATTGGAGATAAGGGCCTTCCGGTAATTTTCCCGCGCCTTTTCCGGCCGACCGAGTTTACCAAATAAATTTCCGCGATGAAGATATATCTGAGAGACTTTCCGATCGGGAAATCCGGAAATATCCTCTAAAGATGTAAAATCTACCGAATCGAGATCTATTTCACAGCGGTTGATAATATCTCTGTTTTCAGGGATATCTTCAGCGAATATTACCGAGGAGTCATCCAGAAATATTAATTTCCAGTCGGGTTGATTATAAAGATAAACCAGCAGTTTATCCATATCGGCGTCCCGGTGAGAGAAGAGAGCATAACTCAAATTATATTTTTTTTGCAATACCGGCCAACGTCCGGGATTTCCCAGGAGGCGAACGTATTCCCGGTAGAAGTCAGAGCTCCGTATCTCCAGCCGACCATCCATGAAAACCTTTCTTTCCGGGTAAAAGCTCCGGATCAGATAATTGCCGCACTGGAGAGTGTTGAATATATTGCCCTTTAATCCTGATTCATTGATAAAATCGGCGGCTCTTTCCGGGAATTTTAACCGGGCTAGACCGAGACCGAAGTTTATATCCGGATTATCCCGAAGATTATTTTTGTCGGCGATAAGATCATAGATGCCGAACAGAAGAAGAATAATTATGAGAAATTCTCCCACCCGCCGGACCCGGTTTTTCGGATCAGGCGGATATTTAAAATATGTTCCGGCGATCCCGGTTATATTGGTCGCCGTGATAGGAACTGAAATCAGAGCGAAGACCGCGATATTTCTTCGAGCCAGAAGGGAAAGATATAAGAAAGAGATATAAAGAATTAGATGAGAGATGGAGAGCCGCCTGATATTCAATACTATTGCTAGTGCCGAAAGGACCAGGAGCAACTTGAAATATATGATCGTCTTCCCCTGATCCCAACCGGACAACGGCGGCTGAAATTCACCAATGGTGCGGGAAAAGACCTGGATGGCCCCGCTGATCCTGGTATAGAGCGTAAAGGGAAAGATGGCTCCTTGATATGTATAGGGGTTGATAAATGAGCAGAGGATTATCAGCAGTCCCGCTAGGAGCAGTTTGCGATACGGGCGTCCTTTTATTACATCTTTATCCTGAAAAATCGGAAGGTTGATCCGGAGGCTGATAAATTCTCCCAGGATGAATGACCATGCCAGGATGACCCCGAGGATGAATAGGCCATGAGAGTTAACCCATAATAATTGAATCAGGGGAAGTATAAAAATATAGTTTTGCCGCCACCGGACTCCGCCTTCAGGATGGCCGTATTTATACCGGTGGAGAATATATAGAAATATACTGATGTAGAGAAAAGAGAAAATTTCCGGTCTGAGCACGGCTCTCTGGCGGCAGCAGAGCGCGGCAAGAAAGATGAGGAGAATCGCGGTCAGCCAGTTTTTTCCGGTGTAAATGGTTTTAAATAAAATAAAAAAGGCGCCTAGCAATACCAGTGATTTAAAGATTATCAATGCGTTCAAACCCAGATTATGCTGGATAATGAAGATGACCACCTGGAAGATCCATTGCAGGTCGATCCAGTCGCGGGAAGCCGTATAGGAGAAAGGGTCAGTTTCGGGGATACTTAAAGTATCGAGAATATACTCACCAGTCTCCAGGTGCCACCAGAGGTCAAATGACTGAATATTATGGATAAAAAGAGAAGCCAGGAAAAAAAACAACAGAAAGATTATTAGAGACTGTATTCTAAATCGTCGCATTATACCGGGATCCTGCAAATGTTCTAAGATCGGGGATTCTCCGAATTAAGTTGTTGCATTTATGACTTGAATCCGCCGGGGAAATAGTAGGTAAAAATACTGAAACCGGTTTCCCCCCAAGGCGTTGCTATGGCGAATCCAGAAATACAAAAAGTAAGGTTTCAGTGAACCCCGTTGCCCCGTGCTCGTAGAGGCGACCTTCAGGTCGCCATCGTGTGGCAGCCTAAAGGCAGCCGCTACGAGAGGACGGGGTTCACTGAAAGCTTACTACAAAAACACCCCCAGTGGGTTCATACCACCGGAGTGTAAGTTCAATGGCTAAAAAGCAATCCCCAAATAAAAGAACCGGCCCCTGCCGGTTTTATCGGCAAGGGAGAAAGTTAAAGTAGAATAACCGGATAAATAGTGTACCTGTTAAGAACCGGGCCGGACAACAAAAAACCTCCCGAATAGGGAGGTTTTTTCAGAACTTAAGCACTCTAATTGTCATTGCGAGGAGCAACGCGACGAAGCAATCTCCCCGGCCCGCCAATATCTTCAATAGCAGTTTCTACCCAAGTTCTCTGCTGTTGGGTCAATTCCTCCACGCTATTAAGATTCAAAAGTTCTGCGAGCCTATTCCTATCTATCACCTGATACCGGTTTGGCGGATTCCGGATGGATGTATAACCACAGAACTCCCATCCTGATGGAGCATAGGAACCAAATTTACTTAGAGGCCCAGTTTTACCCCCCAAAACTGGACCTCTAAGCACTGTGAGAGGGTATAAAATATACGTTATATGTTTATTCCTAACAAGTTACGCAGGTCCGACCCCGATTCCACAATACTTCGAGACTTTCAGTGTCTCCGCTTCGCTCCGAAGGGTTCAATTAGTATAATTCGTGTAAATTAGTGGATTGCAAAGGGGCCGAGGTAGAGGTGGACTTTTGCGTTTTTTTTGACTTTCTTGACCGCCATAGCTCTTCGAGCGCCGGCTGGTTTGCGGCAAAAGCCTGGATTATTAATCCATCTATTCCGGGTAATATTTTTTTAAGCACTCTTTACAGATGCCGTGACTGAATTGAACGTCAGAATGTTCGGAAATATATGTTTCTAGCTCATTCCAAGCGCCCTGGTCGTCCCGTATTCCTTTGCAGTGCATACATATCGGGATAATCCCCTGCAATTTGTTGATTTGATTGTTTGCTTCTGTTAATTGCTCGATAATTTTTTTACGCTCAGAAATTTCCCATTTTAGAGACCGATTAATTTTGTAAAATCTTCCAACCAGAAGAATAGCCAGTACGGCTATCGCTATAGCGCCGATGAAGCTGAGATAAAGCCAAATATAATCCTTAGTCGGGTTTCGATTATAGATAAAGCCTTCCAGCGAAAAATCATCGGGAATGCTATTCAACTTTTTGAAAGTATTTGCGATATGAAGCCAACGTCCCGGATTCATATAGCCAAGTTCTACTACATCCGCCATTATCAGCCGCTTTGACTTCCGGGCCTCGAACATCAGATGTTCACGTGAGTGTCGCGTGGAGTACTTGGATAATATTAAGTCAATGATTTCTTCGGTATTATCTAATGCATACCTCCATCCTTTTAAAGATGCCGATAGAAAAGCAGCCACCCGCTCAGGATGTTCACTTACCTGGCGTTCACTTGTGAACAGGATGTCTCCGTAAAAATCAATTCCTCCGGACCGCGGCGAGAAGACGCTATATTCAATCCCATTTTTTAAAAGCGCGAAAGGCTCATCCGTTGAATACGCGGAGATAGCATCCACTTCGCCTGAGATGAGTTTATTTATATCGTAATCATGGGTGGAAATGATTAATTTATCCGGTGGAAGTCCTTCAGATTCAAGATAGCTTAAAAGTTGGTCGGAATGAGCTTCCAGCGCGAGCTTTTTTCCATTCAGGTCATGTATGTTTTCTATGCCATTCTTTTTCGGAGCGAGAATGACTGAAGGTGAGTGCTGAAAAATTGCAGCCAACGCGACAATAGGGTATCCCTCGGCTCTCAGGGGGATCAAATTAGACATCGCGATGCCGAAATCAGATTTACCACTGATGACCTGGTCCGTGGATTCTTCTCCCGCGCTGGCCTCAATTATCGTCACATCCAGACCAGCCTCCTGATAGAAACCTTTTTCCAACGCGGCATAATAACCCGCAAACTGAAATTGGTGTTTCCACTTCAGTTGAAGTGTCACCGCGTCAAGACGTTCATCTTTTTCCGTTACATCTTCACCGGAAAAACATTGATCTGTAGAAAAGACAACCGGGATTGCCAGAAAACAAAACATTAAAATGCGAAAGGCATTGTCCAGGACCAAACTTTTTATATTTAATCTTTCTATCCGCATAATTTTTCCTTCCGGAATCCGGGGTGTTGTTTTACTGATTCGGTCTATTTATACTTTGAATTTCTAAGAATGATTTAGCTCATAAACTAACGTATGTCCGATACCAAAGCGCATTATTATCATATTAAGAATGTTTTGACGAGCTTTCTTTCGCTGGGGGCGATGACCTCGGCCCCGATTCCGCGGTCAGCGACCGCGGCTACAACGACACCTGTCTCCTCGTGGTGGCGGCAAACAATTAGCGAAGCCCCGCAAAATGACCTTCGGTCATCGCGGGGTAAAATTCGTGGTTTCAAATAGGGGCCGAGGTAAGGCATCTCACATAAATGTTCGAGATTTCTCAATGCTTCGAGACTTTCAGTGTCTCCGCTTCGCTCCGAAGGGTTCAATTAGTATAATTCGTGAAATAATCAGGGTCAAAAAAATCAGGGTCACACCCCAAATACTAAGTTTAAAGCCGGGGAAAAATTCTTTTAATTCTTCTGCCCAACTATCTATATTTCTTTATTCTCTCCTGAATTATCTTATGGACCAGGCTGTACTATTCCCCACTTCAGAATAGGCAACAGACCGCTGACTCTTCAAGCAATAATCTGCCCCTGATCTTTTGTTTCTTTTCCTAGGTGAAGAGGATTAGAACACGCTTACTCCGGGAACTCCGAAAGTTTATTATCCCGATAAAACCGGTGGGGAGAGACGATGGAACGGCTCCAGATCCCGGCCAGAAAGGAGTCGGCCAGGATAAAACTAAGGAAAAATATTATGGTGGGAATAATTGAAAGGGGATACACGTCGGCAAAAGTCATCGCCCAGACAATGATCGATAAGGACGGAGTCTTTTGAGAAGCGATCATCGCCAGGGATCGGCAGTCGGGTTCGCGCAGGTGGAAGATCAGCCGGGCGGACCAGAAAGCGACCAGCATGAGGAAGAAATGGACCAGTAACGAAGCCAGAGAAAGCGAAAATAAATCTCCGCCCGTCAGTTCGGTTATTCGTTGAGACTGAGCTGAGAAGAGCAGATAGATCAGGAGGCCATAAGCCAGCAGGGGGAAAAAGGGCAGAAACGGGTCTGCTCGTTCTTCCCAGCGGGGTTTCCACCGCTGGACAAGATGGCCCACGAGAGCCGGGATCAGGACAAAACCGGTTAGTTTCAGAAGAAGTACACCGAGGGGAAGCGGAACCAGCTTACCGAGAAAAAGATGGAGATTAATGGGAATGATCGGAATCGCCAGCAGGTTTCCCCCGACCGCCAGTAGGAGGGCCACCGAACGGCTCCCCCCTGCTCTGATCGCGATTACAGTTCCGCTGATCAGGGTTGGAGCCATCACGCAGATGAGAATAAAACCGATGTAATTTTCCCCTTCCAGTCGAAATATCTTCGCCGTCAGGTAACCGATAATCGGAGCCAGCAGCTGGGAGACCGCAAACCCGAGAATTAAAATTTTCAGGATATCTTTCGCCCGCCCCAGTTCTTTCGTCTTCAGCTTCAATCCCTGGCAGAAAAAGATTATCACCACCAACGGCCATTTCAGGCCCAGACTCCGCAGAGAATTACCTGGGCCGGGAAAATAAAATGCCAGGAGCAGGGCGGCTGCCAGGATGATGAAGAGAAAATATCTTCCGAAGAGAGCGAAAATTTCATTGATTTTCCGAAAGCTGGCCATTATGGATCATTAACCCTTCTTTAGATGATAGTGATACCAATTGATCAACATCTTTTCATTCCTCTTCGGTCACCGATTAGGCGTTTTGGGAGGGCGGTGTTCCTATGACAAACCCACAAATAATTTCTAATTTGAAGAAAATTATATCACGCTTACTTCGGGAACTTCTAAAGTTTATTACCCCGAAAACCCGGTCCAGACAACAAAAAAACCTCCCGGATAGGGAGGTTTTTTCAAATAATAAATTCGAGATCAGCGGCTTCACAGACTTATTAATTGGGGTGTGCCCCTGTTCCTTTATTTAAAACCAATAATTTAAAAATACAAGGTTATAACAGAGCTAATCGTTTAAATATACAAGGTATATTTGCAATATTTCAGAACTTTTTATGGCATCGGTGAGTAATATGCCAAACAAAACCAATATAAGAATGATTCGCCCTGGGCATAGGAACCAAATTTCCTTAGAGGTCCAGTTTTACCCCCAAAACTGGACCTCTAAGCCCTGTGAGAGGGTATAAAATATACGTTATATGTTTATTCCTAACAAGTTACGCAGGTCCGGCCCCAATTCCCCACTCCACTTGTCGCCATCAACCCGCGATACGGGAAAACCATCCGATGATGTTGTTATTCTCCATTATCTAGACTGGGTAAAGCAAACGGGTCGACGGACTTATCATCATGCCATGTGTACTCAGCCCAACAGGCAACCTGAAGACTGACTTCCCGGCCGAAAATCCGCTGGATCAATCCCAGGGTCATGTCTATTCCGGCCGATACCCCGGATGAGGTAAAGAATCTACCATCTTCAACCCAGCGTGCTTCTCTAATCCATTTGACATTCGGCCCCTGGGTGGTTACCCAGTCGAACGCCAGCTTGTTTGAGGTCGCGTTTTTCCCGTCCAATATACCGGCCTTGGCCAGCAGAGCGCTGCCGGTGCAGATACTCGCGACAAAGCGAGCTTCGTCCGCCCTCTCGCGGAGCGCCTTCAGAAACGGTAAATTCTGGACTTCTGTCCTGGTACCCATTCCCCCGGGAACCAACAGAATATCAAATCCTGACATCTCTGTCAAAGCAGCGTCCGCTACCCCTCTGGGCCCCTGGTTACTTCTTACTTCACCGGCTTTCTCCGCCAGCATCGTGATGGAAACACGATCGCGGAGAATACCCAGCATCTCAAGCGGTCCATAGATATCGAGTAGTTCAAAATCCGGGAAAATAACAGCTCCTATCTTCAAACGTTGATTATCTGCTTTCATCTGCTTTGATTAATGATGTTGACCACTACCGCAGTCCTTATCAGTATCAGGTCTTCGGTAATATTGTTTGGCACTCTTGGTGACAGCCCTGATAAAATTCGTCTTCGCCTCCGTATAGGCCACTCTTTTATCCCGGTGGAGATCGGCTAGTTGTTCTTTGAGTACGCTATATTCCTGGGCCAGATCTGGATGTTCAATGAGGTAATCCCGGAATAAAAGCCTATCCCAGTGTTCGAAATTCGCTTCAACCATGTGGATGTGATGAGTTCTATTCCCGTTATTGTCTCGCTTGATAAACCAGGCATAGAATGGTGGCGTATCATCGCCCCATGATGGCCGCCAGAAGTAATCGTACCCTTGCGCTTCGAGGATGGGAGCGATTATCTCCCTGGTCGCATCGAGACTCGTCACTTCAACCAGAATATCCACAATTGGCTTGGATGATAATCCCGGAACCGCCGTGCTGCCGAAATGAACGATTCTTTTCACCAGATCAGTGGGAAGGCAGGAGAACAGATGAAGCCGTTCCCGCTCAAAGATTTCCGGCCAGCGGGGATCGTATGGTACCAAGGCTACTTTCTCTATCACCACGCGGGCTATTTTTTCGCCAACTGTTTCCATCTCTAACTTAATGTGGTCCAACGTTGAAAACCGCGGAGCGGGATATTTTTACTCTTCATCTCTGTTTACAAGATCAGGACTGAACGCCGGCAGGCAGACCGAGATATATTCCGCTCCTCCTTCGTAGGGACTGCTATACTTTACCCATTCATCCCCTTCCGCGATCAGGGCCTGCCCGGCCGGAATATCAAAGGAATCATTTGATGTTTCAGCCTTTAAAATCCCCTTCAGGACGATAGTATATTCCGTGAATTCTGGTCTCTGTCCCGGCTCTTCCCACCCCTGTGGGCTCTCCATTTTGGCTATACTTACCTTCTCTGTTTGACTATTAACATTTCCGATAAATTCATTGATTATTTTCTCGATATTTCCACAAGCTTGAATTTTAGTTGGTCTTTTAATTAGTCTTGTCATGGTCTGCTCCTTGGGCTAATACCATTCCGCGAGTTCGACCGTGATATCTTCCGGGCCGAAAATATAGACCAGTTTTCGGCTGTGGAAGTCCAGTATTTGATTACGTGTCGTGATCCCCTGCTCCTTTAATTCTCTGACTTGCTTCTCGATATTATCCACCGTGAAGCAGACATGGTTGTACCCCAGTTTGTTAAGTTTGGTGATATTCTGGTCGGATATCGGCTCGGGATGGCGGTATTTCAGAATCTGTACTTCCATGCGCGGGGTTGCGTTGGGAAGTACCAGTGTGACATGTTCTGCCTCTATATTGTCTATCCCCATATAGAGCGAAAAGACTTCACCTGAGATGACAACTGATTTATCTTCCTTAAAGCCCAGAAGCTTGAAAAATGCTTTGGCCTTTTCCAGGTCTCTTACCACCACCGTTACGTGATCGAAGTTCTTTATCATTCCCTTCCCCTCTCCCCTTTCATTTTTGCGCGATAATATCTTTAACCGTTGTAAATGGATTATGATAGCGCCTTCGACCGGTTGTTTTAGTTCCGTACTGAATAGTCTCTTCCGGACAAAAATGCAGGCAGGCAAAACATTGCTCGCATCTATGCAGCCAATGGGGCTTTTGATCAACCAGCTTGATATTATTTACGGGGCAAACCAATTCGCAGATGCCACAGGAATTGCAGTTCTCACCGATATGAAATTTCGTATCGCGCTGATGTACGCTTTTCAACCAGCGATTGTAGAAGAGGGGTGAAATAAGCTTTAAGAATATATTGTCATTCTCCATGCTGGACTGCTGTGCCTTTACCAGTGGTACAATCTTCTCGATTTTGGCGGCAGCTTTTTTCAGAATTTTCTGCTGAGCTTGGTTGTCTGGAGTATCATACATGGGAATATAATTACCCGGCATCACCACTTTAAATCCTGCATTTAACTCGCTGGATTTATGCCGAAAAATATCTCTTAAGTATGTCATAGCACGCCCGGATATTCCGCCGGAATTTAACACGGCAAACCGATACCCGGCTTTGCTGAAATCAGCTTTCTTTGCGAACTCGGCAACTATTGAGGGGAGTCCCCAGAAATATATGGGGGAAACAATGCCTATAGATTCTGCTTCAGGCGCAATTGACGACTGATTCCACATTTTGGCAATCGGCACAACCTGACAATCCTGGAGACGACGTGATAGTTCGGTTGCCAGATACAGCGAATTGCCTGTCCCGGAAAAATAGTAAATTATTGTTTTTATTTTATTATCCTCTTTGACTGTTCTTCTGAAGTTGACTCATTTAGACGGGCTCACAAAATAATATTGTTTTTTCTTCTCATAGGGAGGCGAACTTCTTTTCTAATTTGAAGAGGATTATATCACGCTTACTCCGGGAACTTCTAAAGTTTATTATCCCTGCATACTCCGGAGCAAAGTAGCCACCAAATCCGCTCCAAAAAAAATCGAAAAAATCGGGGTCACACCCCAAATACTAAGTTTAAAGCCTGGCAAATTTTTTAATTCTTCTTACCAACTATCTATATTACTTTAATCTCTCCTGAATTACCTTGTGGACTTGGCTGACCTGCTCCCTACTTAGTCAAACTTAGTATTTAGGGTGTGACCCTGTTTCTTTTCTTCCTGAGATACCGCCCCGGCCGGGTTATATCCGGAGACTGGCAAATTTCATGCGGCAGCGGGTCGAGTAGTTAATTTTAAAATTGGATGATATCCTTCGGGGACGTCGACCAATAGGGGTCACTTTTCGGACGGCTATTCAACAATCTCCACTTTATCCTCCTGGTTGGGTACAACGCAGATAAACTCAAACCCGTCCGGACCGGCTTTATATGAATGGGGGACCAGTCCGGGGATATAGACAGAATCACCGGCGGCGACCTGAAAAGTCCGATCGCCGATCTCGATGGTGGCGGAACCTTTTAAGATATATTGTTCGTGTTCAACCAGGTTGGTATGTTTCGGCATCCCGCCATGAGGCTCCATAATAAATCTCCTCATAGCGAAGTTTGGAGCCTCTTCAGGACCCACCAGAACCTGCTTGAAAGTACCTTCTCCAGCGGGAACTTCCACGGCTTCACGGGAACCGCTTTTTCTGATGTATTGGGTCATATCTCCTCCTCAAAAATTTGTTTTAAGCATCTCCGGGTTTTCGGTTTAATGAGTATTTATGGTCATTGAATATTAACTTATTATTCCTGAGAAACTTATCTAAAAAATACTGTAATTCATTCCCGGTCTTCGGGAGGTAACCGAATCCGGTCAGGTTGAAAATTTCCGGAGTTTTTTCGCAGAATTGTTTCTGAAATCGATCCAATAATTCATCATAGCTCCGACTCTGATCCCTTAACTCTCCCGATAACCAGCGATAGACAATCTTCTTCTCCATATTCCTCCGGGATTTTTCGATAAAATGGGAGATATGGGTCCCTTCCCCCTCCGGTTTGAGAAACTCCAGGATTAATTCAAATGAACTCTTCGCTATTAAAATCCCGATAATGAGCGCGACAACTCCGTCGGAATAGTATAGCCAGCTCTGGTTGGAAATTCCGGCGAGATATGAAGTTACTATTCCAACACAGACCAGTAATGATGTAAAAAAATGATTCCGGGAATCCACGCTCTGACAGACAATCGCGAAATTCGCGGTCTTCTTCCCCGTAATGTATTGATAGGCGGAGAGGAGCAGCATAATAACTCCGCTGACGGCGGAGACAATAAAAGCCAGGAGTCCATCTTTGATGGGCGCGGGGTGGAGCAATTTATCTATCCCGGTAAGCACGACAGCGAAACAGGAGATCACCATCAGGATTATTATCGCCAGCGCGACAATTCGATCTTTCTTATGTTTGATTCCCACCCATACCAGGACAGAAGAGATCGTATCGACTGCATTATCTATGCCGTCGGCAATTAAGCCGGCGGACTGGGAGATGATTCCGAAAGCAAGTTTTACAACACTCAGTAGGACATGAATAATAATTGTAATAATCGAGACCATCCTTGCTGAGAGTACCGCGTTAAAAAAGAGAGGGATCGCATCTTTAATACACTGAGCCACCTCTCTGCCGCCGGGAGTCAAAAAATATTTATCATCTGCCATCTCGAGGATACCGCGGTTAACGGCGGAACCGATATCCCGGTCGATCTCCGAATCATCCAGTTTCTTGTCTCTTCTTCCGGTGAGCCGGGTCTCAAGATCTTCTATCGCTTCTCCCAGTTCTTTTCGCGTCATCGGCCTCTCGATCATCTCGATCAGGATGGCTTTGAAGTATCCGGGGAGGCTATGCAGAACTCGGTGAAGTTCTGCGGCGTCCTTCCAGTAAATAACCGGGCGGCCGCGAAAGCGGCGGGAAATTGACCGGGGTGATTTTTCTGAGTTCATTTCGGCGGAATCAGGCCGGCCCCGCGGAACTGGTTCGGGGAAAGGGGGTCGCCCATTAACTTGTTGCTTCGGAATTTCAATAAAACCACAGAGGCACAGAGATCACAGAGGATTTGGCTTAAATATTTTTTAAATCTCAGTGTCCTCTGTGTCTCTGTGGTTAATTAATTGCCCGGAGCTAAGCGACGGGCTAAGTTCTTGTAAATATTTGCGTTACTTAAAATATTGAGATTGAATTTGCCCTTGGATATAAACCTATCGCGCACCTTAAAAGGTGCGGCTACCACTGCCTTCAAGCTGCCGCACCTATGGTGACCTTCAGAGGTTGTCCGATAAACCCGATTTTTGTAGCCGCCCCGCCGTCGGCGGGGCGCAAGCAGTGGTTATAATACCTCCAATATAAAACTATTGAAAAAATCAGGGTCACACCCCAAATTCTAAGTCTGCGACATCTATATTAATCCTCCCAGTCATTACTTTTCGAACTAGGCTGACGTATTCCTTCTAAGTGCCTACTCCCTACAGATCAAACTTAGTATTTGGGGTGTGACCCTGGTCCTTTTTTGCTACCCTTGGGGCGTACCGCCGGCGGGAGGAACTGGCCGTCGTTTTCCCCAACCTCGCGGGCTATGAGTTCGTTGAGCAGGGCGTTCATCCGCAGGATGAGCGCCTCGTTCCGCCTCGGGTCCATCGCCAGGTTGTTCTTCTCCTCGGGGTCGACCTGCAGGTCGAAAAGCTCCAGGTCGTTCCAGGCCAGGATCTCCTCCAAGGTCCGCGGCGTGTTGAACTGACTCGGCGCGTAGTAGCGCCCGAACTTGTATCTTCCATCGAAGGTCATGGCGAGGAAGCCCCGCTTGGAGAGGTCGGGGTGGTTCCCGGCGAGTCCGGCAGGCGTTATCGCGAACGCCCCGTCCTTCCCAAACCCTACCTCAAAGATGCTCGTGAAGAAGGGAGCGTCCACGGTGGAGAGCCCCACGTAGTTGAAGAGGATGCCTGGACGCACCGCGTCGAGCGGGGCGCTCGACGGACTCGCCAGGACGGTGGAGAAGTCCCGGCCCGGGAGCCCCTTCGTAATCTCGGCCGCGGCATCATGCGGGGCGCCGGTCAGTCCCACAAGCGTGGGCAGGACATCGATGTGGCTTGTTAGTGCCCGGGTGGTTTGCCCCCCCTTCACGTCCGGGTGGACTACGATCATCGGCACGTGGACGTTCTGCTCGTAGGAGACCGGCCCCTTATTCCGGAGACCGCCGTGCGCGCCGCCGAGTTCCCCGTGGTCGGAAGTGAAGACCACCACAGTGTCCTTCCACAGGTCGAGGTCGTCGAGCGCGTCAAGTACCTGTCCAATGCACCGGTCGTTCTCCTGGAGGAGGTTCAGGTAGAAATTGTTGTAGGAGCGCCACATGTCCACCCGATCGGTCGGGATTTCCCCCATGACGTTGGCGGTCCCCCGGTAGAACTCCCAGTGGGCGCCGGGCCGCCCGGGTGTCCGGAGCTTCTCGCCGAGTGTGCTCCACATCGGGAAGTCCCACTGCTTGCGGGATTGGGCGGCGGCGGGGATCGCCGCGATCGCCCCCGGCTTCAAGCCCTTCTGCACGAACTCGCCGGGAGGGTTTACATTGGCGAAGAAGATGTCGTGCGGGTTGATAAAGGAGATGACGAGGAACCACGGCTCACCCGCCTTTCGTAGACGCTCGGCGTTCGTGCGCAGCCAACCGATTCCCTCAGCGCCGATGACGCGGTCCACCTCGTATCCCTGGTTCGGCTCCCCTGTCACCTCGCCGTAGGGCTGCCAGACGTCGAATCCGTACTTCTTGAGCGCGTCGGCGTAGTTCACCCCTGGTTTCGGGAACACGATATCCCGGTCGAGTTCGAATTTGCCGAAGTACGCCGTCGCGTAACCGAGTTTCTTCATAGCGGTCCCGATGGAGACAGCGTTCGTGGGGAGACTCGGCGTCCAGCCGAACATCATCTCCTCCTGGATCCCCGTCCCCTGCGGGGCGAGGCCGCTGTAGAGCACACCGCGTGACGGCGTGCAGACCGCCGATGCAGTGTAGTGGTTCTCGAAGGTGACTCCACGGGCTGCCAGCCGGTCGAGAGCCGGTTGGCGGAATCCCTTAGCCCGGACCGGCTGGAACATCCGCTGATCACAGGTGATGAAGATAACGTTGCGCTTTCCCTCGTCCGGCGCGTCGGCGGGGACTGGGCTCGCCAGCGCCGGTGACCCGCCGCGAATAGCAATCACGATAAGTGCCCATAATGAATTCAGCATGAAGCGTAGTTTCATTATCGTCCTCCTTTCTTTTTATCGATGATCAGAAACAGCGAACGTCACGGATCAGGCTGAGGCGCGGCTTCGCGCCGATAGCCTGCAACCGATTGTTCGGCACAATATTCATGACGGGTCTTCACTTGTTCCTAGGGCGAGAGTGGGGCGGGGCGGTTGGATAGAAGCACGTATATAACTAACGCGACATTAACCAGGACCATTAAGACAAATAGGGTGATTCTTGCGGGGGATAGCTTGAGTGTCTCCTTGTCTTTGCGGAAGTAGTAGACGGCCATGACGACCAAGAACAAGGTTACCCCAAGAAGTATGTAAGTGTTATTCCCCCAAAACGCCATATTCAGCAGGATGACGATGGCGGCGATACCTCCGATATTAGATTTTGTAGGATTATTCATTTCCATTCCTCCCTTTTTTTTCTTTTTAATGTTGTTTTGCCGAATGTAGAGCTCATTCGCCCCGAACGCTTTCGGGGTCGGGTGGAGCGAATTGTTAGGGTCAGTCGTTGGAAAAGCCGATTCGCCTAGTTTTCGGTGGAAGTTTTGGATCCATGAGTTGCTTGATCGCCTCAATCAGAACCATAATCTGTTGGTCATGGTCTCCCAGCTTTCTCTCAAGCTGGGAAATTTTGCGAGCAATTTTCTTGTGTCCGGCAAGGACCTCACGAAGCTGAACAAATGCTCTAACCACGAAGACACTGACCTCGACAGCCTTCTGAGAGTTCAAGACGCAGGCCGCCATGATGGCGCCATGTTCAGTGAATACATATGGATTGACGGGGGAGAACTTAAGCTTTTGGAGGTGGTCACAATTTGTTACCACCTCAAGCTTCTCCTGCTTCGTGAGGCGGAACATGAAATCAGGGGGAAAGCGATCTGCATTGCGACGAATAGCCTGGTTGAGGGCTTTAGTGGTAACACCGTAAGCCTCTGCCAAATCAGCATCTATGATGACTTTCGCGCCACGGATCAGCAATATGCACTGCTGAATCTTGCCTACCTTCACGATTGATTTGGAATTCGCCATTAAATCCTCCGAATAAATTCAGGAGGTGGTCGCAAATTGAGACCACCTTGTTAATTCGTCACCTCAGGACCCTAACGTAGAGTTAAGCAGCCGGAAGGGACCTACCAAAAAACCATGCTCCCCCGGAAAACTCTGGCTAAACGAAAATGTTCGATAGTAGCATTCGTCCTTCCGGTCTGCTTGAGCGCTTGGTTAGAAAATTTTCAAGTTAAGATTCTATTTTTTGCAAGTCTGCATGAATACCAGCATACTGCTATTAATATTACCACGGTGATTAATTTAGTAAAGGTTAAGCGATATGTGAGCGCAAACTCCCATCCGATTGTATGGGAATAGAGTACTTGAACAAATAAAAACAAAATAAGAGCGATGAAGAAAAAATAGAGCAATGCCACCAAAGAGATTAGCGAAGAGAAGAAGGAAAATACTTACATAAAGCAAGATTGTGAATTTTTCAAAAACAAATTGTTGCCATAGTACGGGTTGGAAGACTCCAACGAGAAATAATGAATAAGAAATAAGACCAATCAAAGAGGGGATAAAGAAATATAATGATATGATCCATATCCAGATAGACCTCTTTTTAACTGGAGGATTCATTATCTTCAGTTTTAATTTCTAGCTATTCATTGAGTAGAAATAGTTCTATGATATTAGAAATTTGCCCTGTAATTCCGGGGGCACCTTATTTAATTACTATTGATTCCCTCACCAGTGTATTAACAAGATGTTACGCAGGTCCGACCCCAATTCAGGTCCGACCCCAATTCCTCACCCCAATTCCCCCTTATAATGCCTCGATGATTTCCCTGATATCCTGTTTGAAGACAATGGTTTTTTCTTGATTTATTCTGGTGGCTTCAGGGGAATCTATGTTTATTCTGATCAGTGTTGCGTTGGGGTGTTGCGTAGTGATCTGTTCGAATGGAAATTTAATAATTATTGGCGTATTGTACCCAACACCTAGTTCGAAGAGGACGAGTGGCTTTGAACCAACACCTGCCAGGAATTGCGTATACCTGTTGTTCGCCTGACACCAGGCATCATCCTCGACAAAAAATTCATCTTTGCGAATATTGACTTCCATAAAGCCGCCGCACCGTGGGCATTGGGGGACAAGGGAGGAGGGGATATGACAATCGGCTTGTTCTGAGACCATTCGCCGTATCATATCTTCATTGTCATATAACTTATGATGGCAAGCTTTCGCGCATTGCAATTTTCCATAATCGCCTTGAACCGCAAAAATTCTTTCATGCGCAAAACCAGCTTTGTAAAACTGGGCATCAACATTGGTGGTGATCACAAAATATTCTTTCTCTTTGACGAGTCCTAACAGATCACGATACACCTGACCGGGGCCAGGATCATAGCGGTTAACTTTGATATGCCGTGACCAATACGCCCACTTTTCCTCTTGCGTGCGGAATGGATAGAAGCCTGCGGAATACATATCGGTCATCCCATATCGCTCGACAAAATCGGCGAAATGCGATGTAAACCGTTCGCTGCTGTAGCTCAATCCCGCTGCGGCAGAAAGTCCGGCCCCGCCGCCAATCAAGATGACTTTAGCGTTCTGGATGGCCTGTTGGACTTTCTGTAGTTTAGCGTGATAATCCGCGTTCATAGTACGCTTTATCCTCATCTAAGAAGACATTGAAAATGACCTTCAATCCGTTGGTCCCGGGCAAACATTCTTTCACCGTCGCGATCGCGAGTTTGGCAGCCAGGTTTTTTGGATATCCATAGACCCCGGTTGATAAGCAACAGAAGGCTAACGTTTTAATGCCCATTTCGCCGGCTGTTTCCAGACACGAACGATAACATTTCCTTAAGTCGGCCACATCCTGTGCAGAAGGTTGCCCGTTTTGCACTATCGGGCCCACGGTATGAAAAATGAATCTACCGGGCAAATTGTAGGCGGATGTCACGACCACCTCTCCGTTGGGAGAATGGGAACCTTGCATCATCTTGTGGCAGTCAAGCCGAACCTGTACGCCTGCATTGCTGTGGATGATGTTATCAATGCAGTTATGGAGTGGCTGAAAGCATCCGAGTAAGGCTGAGTTCCCCGCATTGACAATGACGTCACTGTTGAGTCGGGTGATATCTCCCTGCCACAACGCGATGGAATCCTTGTAATCAAGACAAGTTACATCCACAATGCCGCGTTCTAACGATTTGGCCTTCAGGTATCGATCCTGTAATTCCAGAAATTCATCGCTCACCGACGCAGGGGGACGAATATTACACAAGGCCCGAAAATATTCGGCCTTTTTCTGCGTGGACAGATATTTAGGTGGGATTTCCCCTCGCTCTTGGCAGAGTATTTCGTTCAGTCTTTCTAGCATAATTTGATCACTTCCGGCGGAGCGCCGCTGAAGTCCGTAAACACGGCGGTGGCATCTGCCAGGTAAAATGCCACCAAATCCGGATTATCCGCGTGCTTATAGATCGAGGCTACCAGCGAATTGGCCGCTATAATTTTTTCTTTCACGGACTTGTCCTCAATCCAGGAGACTCTGCCGCTAATCCGCAGCCAGCGGTTCGTAGTGGAAACGCATATTTCGACATTAGGATTGGCTGACAGTTCTTGATAGACCGATTTCTTTGCTCCGGTGCAATAGATCAGCTTCTTCCCCTCATGGAACATCATTTGAAAAGGTCTGACCTTGGGCTTCCCGTCGAGTCCTACGGTTGCAAAATATTGCATACTATTCTCTCTTAAAAATTCAACAACTCTTTGCATATATATTCTCCATTAAAACATTCATGAGCTTTACCAGCTCTTTTGCCCGGGTCAGGTTGGTGTAGTTGATCGTCAATTTCGGGGACATCTTACTTAATTATTATTGATTCTCTCTTGTGATGCGGCCGAATTACGTATGGTGTCCCCTGAATTATTTTTTTAGAGGTCCAGTTTTACCCCTAGACCTGGACCTCTAAGCACTGTGAGAGGGGGTAAAATATACGTTATATGTTGATTCATAACAAGTTACGCAGGTCCGACCCCAATTCTTACATCTTTCCCTTCAAGGTGTTGCTATGGCGAATCCACAAATATTGGGTTTTATAATTTCTATTGGTTATCCAGAAACGATATCAGTCCGGCATGCCATCGTTCCGCCATCTTGATGTTACCCTTTTTGTTCGGGTGGACCCCGTCGTAGGTGTCCTCGCCGGGATCAAAACCCGTGAATTGATCTACCAGTATCACCGGCGATAGCGGAGTGCTGAGATCCGCTGCCAGGGCAGGGAGGAGGGCATTTAGTTTTTCGACTTCCCCGAAGAGGATCTTATCGTCTATTGGTATTATCTGCGCGAGCAGGATCCGGATTTGAGGATTGAGTTCGCGGAGGCGCAGAATAATCCGACGGAGTTCCTCTACTGTTCCTGGATTCTCTTGGTGATGGAAGATATCATTGGTTCCGAGATGGATCAGGACGATATCCGGTACTTCCAGCTCAGCCTCGCCTTCGATTCTGGCCAGGATATGCTCCACGCGCCATCCCCGGTGCCCCTCATGATCCATATCATAATCCGGGATGAGAGGCTCATGGCGGGGATAGTGGAGCCGTGTGCTTCCCACAAAATCGACGTTATAGCCCAATTTATTGAGCATATGCCAGAGGGGGCGGCGGTAACTTCCGAACTCTACGTCCCCCTGGGTTATGGAATTTCCGAGCGGCATGATACGGACCGGCGCCGGTTGCCCGGGGATTAAGAGAAAAAGTATTCCTCCGCCCAGTGCCGCGATAATTCCGGCCGTGGAAATTATGATGAGTTTCCTCTTGTTTCTCAAGCCTGTTGCCTATTTTGCTTTATTGGCACCCGGAGCCTTTATTAAGGGTGGAGCGGTGTCAGTGTGTTCCGCGCTCCATTTCGTCCATGATGAGCATCTGGCCCATTACGGTAATCCCCGCCGCCTCCATTTAGTTAAACTTCTTAATTGGGGCATGACCCTTTTTCTTTACTATATCTCAAGATTAAAGATTTGCCGCCAATTTACAAGATGGCCTTAGAGGCTCTTTTGGCCCCCAAAAAGCGCGTCTAAGGTCAATATTGGGCCATAATATTTAGTTAATCCATTGACATTAAACAACTTAGTGTGGTCCGACCCCCTTTTTATTAAATTTTCCGCGAAGGTCTTCGTTAAAACCAGAATTTCAGCTCAAAATCAGCACTCTAAGGCAAAAAATAGGGGGTAAAAATGTTGTAACATCTTTCCCCTCAAGGTGTTGCTATGGCGAATCCACAAATATTTCGAATATTTACCTAACTTTTACTCTTACTATTTGCCTTGTTCTTGATTTTCTGAGCCCATAATTCATGAGATCTTTCAGAATTAGCAAATTTTGCTTTAACAAAAAGATCTCTGTAGTCCAATTTAGTTAGCTCAAATGCATACCTAAATTTTTGTAGGCTGCCATGTCCTCGAATAACGCTAAGTTTTAAAACAGAGCAACACACTCTGTCGGCCATTTCTTTATACGGGCCTTCAAACACACTTTCTAAGGAATTCTTAACTTCCTCTGAGTGTGCTTTTTTGAATAAGATGTTTATCAATTCTGTTACAGATTTACTTAGCATATTAACTGCCTCATGTAGAGTTCAACTGCATTTTGGAGTAGAAAAAAATTCCGGGGACATCTTACTTAATTATTATTGATTCTCTCTTGTGCTGCTGCAGAAGTATATATGGTGTCCCCGGAATTCCCGTAAGATCTTAGAAGCTCTTTTTGCCCCCGAAAAATATCGGACCCCGCGATGAACGCAGTTCATTTTGCGGGATGCCTCTAAGACCGATTTTTGGCCATTTTCTCTGGGTAAGCCATTGAAATACAACACTTTAGTGTGGTCCGACCCCAACTCCATACTTAATCCGGTTGTTTGGGCGGCAGTTTTTTTAGATTTCTAACAATCAAAATGAGCATCAACCCCACTCCAACAATCAGAACCACCATAATTGCAGTGCCGTGGCGTTCACTCCAGGGAACCATTTCCTCCTTGGGTGTAGGTAGAATCGCCTCGCCTGGTTCCAGCACCGGCAAAGTACGCTGGTCTACATCTCGAACAGATTTGGCCAGATCATATTCTGCTATTCTTGCCCGAGGGTTCCCCCCGATCAAAGTGTAGGTCTCCCCTTCCTGAACCTCAAAGACCAGACTTGTATCTCGTCGGAATATTTTTATGCTCTCCAGTTCCAACGGAGGGTTGTCTTCGTTGAATATCCGAAGCTGCAAGTAACGATAAGGTCCATTAATATCCTCCACTGCGACCGACTCGCTGGTTTTATTCTTATAATCTGTTCGGAATAATACTCCCCTCCGGACAAACCTCCACTCCGCCTTTTTTTTCATCTGTTTCCAACTGCTCTCTGTTTGAAGCCGGAGATCCTGCTCCTCCTGATTACGCCCCAGAAGTTCATAACCCCGGTAGAAATATGGCGTGGTTATTATGCACTGTAAGCTGACTATTGGGAGATTCCGAAAACCAAGATCAATCTCAAACACCGATTGGTTGCGTTTTTCATTATAAGACCTTGTGATACTTTTCCCGGGAACCGGGACCAGTTCCTTTCCCTGCTCCGTGCCCTGGAACGCAGCCTGAACTGATTGAATGTGGATGCGCTCAGGATCGTCGGCCATGTTATAGACGGTCAATCGGAGGAATTCAAAATTGTTCCCCGGGAAATTTAGGGTATCCAACTTGAATTTTTGATCGGTTAAGCTTATATCAAATAGCCACAGGTCTTCGGCGACTACTTCCCATTCTTCACTATCATTGCTGCCCTCCAGAAGCGCCCGGCGCCGGTAGTTATTCCCGGAAAGCCCAACCATAATCTTGTTTTTTTCAATAAGCTTGCCGAGGTCCGCGGTCACCCGCGCGTACTCTCCCGGCAGGTAGGTTGCGTTCAATAACCGTCCCGGCCGCCATTCCAGTTGTTTTACCTCATCCACACGGCCCCAGTGAATTACATGGGGGACGAGTCGGCTCTGATTGTCCAGTATTCTCAAATCATTAAGGCCGGCCTGGCTTTGATCAAAAACTTTGGGAGGGATGGATAATCGTATAAATCCTGAAGCGGCCTGCACTGGTATGGGGCGTTGCCAACTCCACTTTGCCATATCAAGCGTAGCGCCGTTCGCAGGAGTTGTGCCAAGGAGCAATACAATAACCATGAGCGTTTTCATTCTTCTTTCTCCGTCTCCGGTTGGAGTAGCTTTGAGCTATAACGATGATAGAAGTAACCGGCAACCACCATGAGCAATCCGCAGGCAATAAATGAAACCATGCGGTAGACCTTTTCCATCCCACTCATATCAATCAGAAGTGCCTTTCCAATAGCAAGGCCGAACAAAACAAATCCCATATAGCGAAGGGAGCTGTTCCGTGTCACTAGGCCCATCCAGATAACGACGACAGCCTGGAGCGCCCATGCCGCCGAGATTAAACTTAAGCCCATTTTTTCTGAAATCAAAGGACTGTACAATCCCCAACGAGCACATTCGAAAGCCACCAGGAGAGCCAGTACCCCATGGCCCGCTAATCGCAGGATGTTTCCTTCCATCTCAAAATAACTTTTGCGGAACAGGCGCGCGGCCCACCATAAAGAGAAAACAAAAATTAGTTTGGGGGCAAAGGCGAGATTTAGTATCGGTATGCTGAAAGGGAGATTGTAGAAGGTGATACTGCCTATTAGCAAACTGCCGCCGAATAAAACAAATCCCATATAGCGAAGGGAGCGGTTCTTTGTCACAAGGCCTATCCATATAACGGCAACAGCCTGGAGTGCCCATGCCGCCGAGATTAAACTTAAGCCCATTTTTTCTGAAATCAAAGGACTGTACAATCCCCAACGAGCACATTCGAAAGCCAATAGGAGAGCCAGTACCCCATGGCCCGCTAATCGCAGGATGTCTCCCTCCATCTTAAAATTACTTTGGCGGAACAGGCGCGCTGCCCACCATAAAGAGAAAACAAAAATTAGTTTGGGGGCAAAGGCGAGATTCAGTATCGGTATGCTGGAAGGGAGATTGTAGTAGGTGAGACTGCCTATTAGCGAACAGATCCCGAAGAAAAAACCGGTCCAGGCCATCGGCATCCACGCCCACGCAGTTTTTCGGCGAATGACATAAACGGTAATAGCCGGAATCAATGACCATAATACGACCAGAGAAGTGGTCTTATAGCTATTATAGTATTCAACAGGTTGGTTAATGCTCCAAAACAGCCATATCTCCATGGAAAGCAGGAAGCAGGCCAGAGAGAATGAGAGAAGAAAGGCGATATCGGGAAGAATATCTTGGTCTCGATCGTTATCTCTTCTATCCCGCTGGAGATAGTAAGTTGAGATTATCGCCATCGCGATTACGAAAGCCCAGGATCCAAAAGGAATATTTATAACCGGAGTAAATGATAAATTATGAAGAGGCAGTCGGGCTACCAGCCCTCCAACCGCCAAAACGAGCGCGGTAATTCCAGCGACCCTGCAGATGACTTGACGGAATCGAATGCCGAGGAGAACAAGAACTGCTCCTTCCATTCCCCAGGCGATTGGAATTCCATACAGTTTGAGTTGGATTGGAACAGCCAGTAATACCAGGCCGAGAGCAATAACCAGCAAACCGGCGGAGGTGGGATTATTCGTGCCCACTCGCCTGGCCCATATCCAAAATAATATAAATACCAATATCGCCTGTCCCAGGACGACGAACCCCATTGTATACCGGTAATCCTGGAACAATACATTATAGAAAATGGAGAATGCGAAGATCGCGTTAAAGACTATCAATAGCAAATCTTCCAAGTCCTGGGGCATCCGCCGAACCAGGCTATGCAAAGAGGGGATTATCAGAAACATGAGATAGAAGAGGGAGATGTAGATCAACGCCGGCTGCATCTGGTCCGGTCCATAGAACTTGCCGTACCAGCCTATGTAGATGATAAGAGTGCCGAAAAAAGAGAGCAAATTCAATCCTCGCCATCTGCGAAAATAGGCCGCGCCTACAGCCACCAGATTCAGGATGGCAATATACGTAAACAAGGCATAAGGGCGGTTGACCCCGGTCGAAAGCAGCACCGGACTCAGGAAACCGCCAATCAAGGCCAGGACCGCGATCGAGACCGTGCTATGTACCACGGCCATCACCACCGCCAGGGCAGTCACCAGAATCGCCAACATCATGGACATTGTCTGGTCAGAGAGATGATAAACTTGAAAGGAGAAGAATACGCATAAATAGAAAGTCGCCAACCCTCCCCCGGTTAAAGCCTGGAAAAGCATATCCCATCGGCGGCGTCGAAACCGCTCCCCGAAGGTTATCAAAGCTATCCCGAATAGAGTCCCGATGACTAATCTCCCCTTCGGTCCGATCCAGGCATTATCATAGGCATATTTCAGAAAGAACCCGATACCTATCAGCAGCATAACAATCCCGATCCAGTTCAGCCACTTAGTGCCAAGTATCATTTCTAGGGAGTCCTGCGGCGGTTTCGGCGAGGGTGGTTCCGTAATCTTTTCTTCGGGCGGAACCGGAACTGGAGTTGCAGGGAGGATGACCGGAGCAAGTTCACTCAGGGGCGCTTCCGGAGGTGGTGTTATCCCCACTGGGAGATGGAGTTCTTCCGGAACTATTTCTTTTTCCAGAGGTGGGGGCGTCTGTTGCTTTTGCATTGGAGAGGGTTGTCGAGTTCTAAGTCGATCTTGCAACCCCTTAACCGTTTTGGTCACCTCCCGAACCCTGACTAATGCAATGATTCCACAGATAGGCCCTATGATAGCCAGCACCACTAGAAAGAGACCAAGAAGCATCATTGCCACCCCCATTAGGTTTCTCCTTTCAACTGCAAAGTTGAGATCACTTAGCAGGTATTATGAATCACACCATCCTCAATCTTTCCCGTGAATACCGAAAAACCCAAGGCCAATCTCGACTATTGAAAGATAATGGTTACTTAGCGGCGAAAAACTATCGGAACCGCTCCCAGGATATTTCAAAAAACCCGTGTCACAATACTGCCGCATTCTCGGCTTTAAGCGGATGATTATGATACAGTAAATTATTTTAGTTTCTGTCAGTAGTCGAGGTTTGCCCCTGAACCTTTTCAAAAAAGAAATTATTTAATATTTATTCTTGACAACTGAATACATGTGCTACAATTATGTACTATTAAAGTTCTAATAGGCTTGATCAAACGTTAGGAGGGGATAATGATGAAACCCGATAGTGGTGGTGGGGTGTAATTTTAATTAGCTTTAAACTTTATATAGCGGCACCTTAGGTGCCGCTATATTTTTATATTCTTATGACATCGGCTCAATAATTCTCAAAAGACGTCCTACCACATCTGCGTCCAAGACCTTTTCTGCTGCTTTTGATTGTAGCTCATAAGCTTTCTTTATATATTCTTTCTTCCTTTCAGGGTTTTCCTCACTGGTACTTTTAAGAAAGTAGAAGTATCCCATAGTGTCATTTAGAAAACCCCTATCCAATTCTTCTTTAAGAGCTTCTGAATTAATATCATTTTCAAACCAATCATTTATTTTTTGGGCAAATTCTAAATATTGCCTATCTTCAGTCCTATCAAATTTTAAACAATAATAAAATTCAAGTTGGTTATGAAGTTCTAAATAAGCATGACTGTTTTTATCAACACCTTCTTGTTCGTAAATATCATGGGCTCTTTTCGCCGCTTTAATAGCCGCATCTATGTCATCCATTTCCCAGTACAATAAATCTAATTCAATAAAATATTTGCTTTCCTTTTTATTTATTGATATTGCCTTCTTTAGATTTGATTCGGCTCCCTTAAAATCTTTTAAATGACGCTGGCATTTCCCAATATAGAAATATATATCCGAATCAGTTGAACACAATTCTTTTGCTTTGTTTAATTCTTGAAGAGCGATTGTATAGTTTTTATTCGTGATTAATGCCCGAGCTTTTAAAATGTTGAAATAATATCTATTATTAGAATCTAGATATTTTTCTGATCCCAAGTTGCACTTTTGTATTATTTTTTCATAATTTGTTTTTGCATCCTTGAACAATTCCTCTATATCTTTAAGCTCCGGGATTTGATTGATTACTTCTTTCGGGAACACTTGTTCATATAATACTCGCGGGTCCTTGGACGTATATATTTGTGCATCCATGTGCGCAGGCACAATGGTGAGGTTATCAATTTTTATAGTCTTACCTGAAAAACTTTCAGAAATAAGCTTAATTAGTGAACTTACACCGTCGTCAATTTTTCTGCATATAATATCAGGTAATTTTTGAGAGAAACTTTCAATAGATGAAGTAGCTACATCCGTGAAGCAATGTTTTGCAAATGTCGTTATTACCTTATCAATAAAAGTCCTTAGGAGTTTTACCTTATAAGCCAAAGAGAAAAATACTAATACAGTCGTTATCGTAAAGATAATATAGAAAAGATTGCAAATCAAACCCCCGAAAGGTGTTTCTAACCAAACGGAAAAACTATTATAGAAACCAGTAGAAGTTACCGATATGGGCGTCGGTGATAGCATCTGGACCTCCCTATGGTGTTGGGCCCTTTGTCAGAACCATGTTGAAATATTAAAATATACAATAATTTAAATACAAATCCAAGTAATTATTTACAATAATAATCATTATGTCTTTAAATATTTAAGCGCCCTTGATGTTAAAATTTCTATTGATAAGCTTAATAGTCTAACGTAAAGTTTAGTTTATTTATTGAACATATGTCTACCTACAACGTCTAAACAATATATAGAAAAGTAAAAGTAATCGGATCATGCAACTGGAGAGAAAAATTATGTATAAACCAGACAGTGGTGGTGGTGTTTAATTTTTACTTAATCTCCTAACAAAAAGAATTACGAGTTAGGTATTACTGCTTTTCTCTTCTTCCTTTCTTGGTTCTATTTTTCAAAAATTCAGGGTCACCCATAAAAAATCAGTGGCAAACTTTGACTATTGAGTGAAAAGCCGTGCAATAATTCTTTTAATTCTTCGGTCCAATTATCTGTCTTCCTTTAATCTCTCCTGAATCACCTTGTGTATTGGCTGATCTGCTTCTCATTTAGTCAAACTTAGTAATTGGGGTGTGCCCCTGCTCCTTTTTTGTTAGCTATTACTTTGGCTTTGGTACTTCTTGAAGTTCTCAGCCTGCTCGAAGATTTCCTTGTATACCTCATCCCGGTCGACCGGAGGGTATCCGTTTTCAGCGAGTAGGATGATGAGGTCCACTTTCAGTTCAGCCTTGATGTCATCGCGCCGGCTCCAGTCGGTGTATCTGGCCTTGTCGTCGACGATGATTTTTACTTTTTTTGCAAGAACGAGGAGTTTGTCCTCAGGGTATTCAAAATCGTACTTAATGGTGAGGGCTTTAAGGATGTCGTAGAAGGACTTTTCTTCAATATCAATGCCCAGTTCAACAAAAGAGTCCTTCTCCTTTTTTATGGAGTGGTACAGATCGATAATCTCGTCGGTGAACTCTTCCAGCACTTCGCTCCTGAGGATATCCTGTTCGCTCCGGTCATTGTATTTGTCTACCAGGGCTTTGAATTGTTTTGAAAATTCGACACCCTTGAGCTTGTTGACCTTCTTGAACTCTTCTATCGCCCGGGCCAGTAACTGCTTGAGCAGCTTGATTCTGGTATTCGGCAGTTTGATCTTTTCGATCTTCGCCATGTAGTCCGGGTCGAAAATATCCACCTCGGTACTATCCCCCTGCCCCATCTTGAAGATCTCTTCGACCCCATCACTCCGCAGAGCCTCAGCAATCATCTGTTGAACTTTGGCGTTCATCTGAACGAGGTCGGGGGCATTACCTTTGGTGAGTTTGAAGACTATGGATCGAACCGCCATATAGAAATGGAAATGGTCCCGCTCGGCCTGAGTAAATTCATCACACCCGACGCAGATGTCATAGGCGGCTTTCATTCGTTTGGCCAGGAACATAAAGCGCTTCTCGAAATCGTCGGTAATCTGGACATATTCCGCGGCCATGTTGAGGCAGTGCAGTTGCGCGATGGGCTGACCGGAGAAATATGGGGTGGAATCAAACTTGTGAAAGATCGCCCTCATCAGGTCCAGATGGTCTCTGACCACCACAATGGATTGCTTGATTTCCTCAAAGTTCGCGGTGTCGGCTTTGGAGTAATGTGCCAGAGCCAGGTTCATCTGCTTCTTGATACCGATGTAATCGATGATTAACCCTTTTTCTTTCTGCTGATACTTCCGGTTCACCCGGGAGATGGTCTGGATCAGGTTGTGCCGTTTGACCGGCTTGTCGATGTACATGCTGTCAAGGAAGGGAACATCAAAACCGGTGAGCCACATATCAACCAAGATGGCGATTTTAAAATTGGATTTGGAGGTTTTGAACTGCCGATCTAATTCTTTTCGGTAGTCTTTGGTTCCCAGCATATTGTATAAAGCAGGTTCATCATCCTGGCCACGGGTCATCACCAGTTTGATGCGCTCCATGGGCATAATCTGTTTCTTCTCTTGTTCGGTGAGTTCCTCCCCGTCGGCACAGACTTTTAGTTCGGCCCATTCGGGACGCAGCGCGATCACCTCTTTGTAAAAATCATAGGCAATTTGACGGCTGCTGCTGACGAACATGGCCTTCCCGACAACCGTGGCGCCCTCGTTGATTCGGGCCTCATAATGGTCGACGAAGTCTGCCGCCAAAGCCTTCAGGCGCTCAGGATCCCCGAGAATCGAGGCCATTTGCAGGTTGGCCCGTTTGCTCGCCTCAATCGCGTAGTCGCTGGCGTCATCATCCGCGCAACGGGCATAGTAGTCTTCAATCTCCTCCAGCTTGCTGTTATCGAGCAGCACCTTGGCCGCCCGGCCTTCGTAAACAATGCGCACCGTGATCTCATCGGTCACCGATTCCATCATGGTGTAGGCGTCCACCACCTCGCCGAAGACATCCAGAGTCGCGTCAATCGGCGTGCCGGTGAAGCCCACATAGGTCGCGTTCGGCAGCGAGTCGTGCAGATACTTGGCAAAGCCAAATGTCCGTTTCACCCCCTCTTCCGTAATCTTGATCTTCTGGTCCAGATTCACCTGGCTGCGGTGCGCTTCATCCGAGATACAGATCACATTGCTGCGCTCGGTCAACAGCTCCGTGTCCTCGGTAAATTTATGAATCGTAGTGAGAAAGACTCCGCCGCTGTTACGCCCCTTCAACAAGTCGCGCAGATGTGACCGGCTCTCCACACTTATCACCGCCGCGTCCCCGATGTAGCCCTTGCCATTGGTAAAGAGGCCCGAGAGCTGGTCATCCAGATCCGTGCGGTCGGTGATCAAGACGATGGTCGGGCTTGCCAGATCCACACTCTTCATCAACAGACGCGCCAGAAACAACATGGTAAAGCTCTTCCCGCAGCCCGTCGCCCCAAAGTAGGTTCCGCCCTTTCCATCGCCCTCCGGACGGATATGCCGTAAGATGTTTTGATAGAGCTTGGTTGCCGCGTAGTATTGCGGATACCGGCACAGAATCTTCTCCTCCCGGCGCGAGGTATCCGGCAGATAGACAAAGTTTCGGATTACATCGCAGAGGCGGGGCGGGTGAAACAACCCCTTAATCATCGAATAGAGCGAATCAATCCCGTCCTTCTCGATTAAATCGCCGCCATCTGTCTTGCGCCAGGCGTAGAAAAATTCATAGGGCGCGAAGAACGAACCCGCCTTATTATTTACCCCGTCACTGATCACACAGAAGGCATTGTATTTAAACAGTTCCGGAATGTCGCGTTTGTAGCGGACCGTCAGTTGGATAAAGGCATCGTGAATCGTCGCCTCCTCACGGATCGCGCTCTTAAATTCAAAGACCACCAGCGGCAGCCCATTGATGTAGATAATCCCATCCGGTATCCGCTTCTCGTATCCATAAATCTCCAGCTGATTCACCATCTTAAAGATGTTGCCGCCTGTTCTGTAGACCGAAACCTCATCCGCTACAATCCATGGCACCTCACCCGCCTTCGGTTCCCGAAAGACGATCAGGTCCGAATAATCGATCAGCTGAATGTAGAGATCTTTCCGGTCGCGGTCTTCCCGCTTGAGCAGAAACCCATCCGAGACCAGCTTCATAATCGCCTTATTGCTTTCGTAGAGATCCGCCGCGGAATAAGCCTCTAATTTATGAATCACCGCTTCGATCTCCCCCGGCGTTATCCCGTCTTTCGCGTACTGCCTGGCCAGGAATGCCCGCAGGTCGTCCTTGATCAACACCTCCTGAGGCTGACGCTCAATCGTCTCCCCCAGCACGTGCGGATAACCTTCCTCGCCGAGGAGTTCGATGATTGCCGCTTCGAGTTGGGCTTCGGTGAATTTCATGCCAGTGCTTCCTCGGATAATTTTGCTGCTTTGGGGATACGGAGTTCTCCGGAGATGAGTTTGGGGAGAAGGGTATCGCGGAGTTTTGTAAGAGTCTTGGACTGTTTATTATTCGCTTCTCCTCTATCGAAATAGGAAGTTAGAATAGAGTCGAAGTCCTCAAGCACAGCTTTGGGGGGCATGAGAATAGGGAGTTCGTTCAGAACTTTTGTCGTCATGCTGGGAACTGCCGACCCGACATTCATTGATGCTAAGTCGAGACTCTTCAAATGGTAGAATGCATACTTTGGAACAAATTTACTCTTCGGAATTGTGTAGAACATCGTGTCTACAGTCCAAAACTCCTCGTTCCGGTAGAGAATATTGCTGAGGGTACCTTTTCTTGGGATGAGGACAGATTCACCTTTATAGAGGGACTTATCAGCGTGACGCATTAAGCCGCCTGAGCCATATACCGGGATACTTCCCTCGTTCAGATGCTTGTGATCCTTACCGTATTTAACTTCAAGTAGATTGCTAAGCTTTTTTACTTCCCACCCCTCCGGAATCCAGCCCAGTTCTTCGCTGAGTTGGAAGGCGGCGGGGAATTGCTTGGCGGCTTCGCGATTGGCGGTGCTATCGGCGATGGCTTGGCGGCGGACTTTCGCGCGCTCAGCTAGTTCCTCGGGGATCGGATTGCCGGCGGCGAGGGCATTGTCGAGCACCGGGTCAAAATCCACAAACCAGCTTTTGAAGAGCGCCTGCGCCATCCCTTCCAGCGTCGCATTCATCCGCCGATTCAACTCAATCTTGTCATCCAATGATCCCAGGATGTGAGCGATTGCTTTTTGCTCGGGGAGGGGGGGGAGTGAGATTGGCAAACTGCGGATATTGTAAAGGGGAAGTTTTCCTTGTGCTGAGCCAACTGTTCTCGATTTGATTGCTGCCTGCCCAGCAGGGGAATTGAGCCAGTTGAATACATAGTGCGGATCAACTCCTCGGAAATTTGTTATTCGTGCAGCGTTTTCAGTAAGGTTTGCACCATCAAACTCTGAGTCGATCATGAAGACCATGCCGATCGTATGGCCAACAATTGCAAGGCAGACATCATTAGTATTGACGATATATCTTGCAATTTTGGTTTGGATATCTGGGGTTAGGTATTTTATATTATCCTTTCGAACCTTTCCATTAGTGACATCTACTAGACGCAAGTATTGGTATTCGGTCCAATGCTCAACAAGAGTATCGCCTTTAGGCAGTCGTTTGCCACTCTTAATATCAGCGATTTCCTGGAGTGGTTTCTCCTGCCATTCACTCACCATAACCCAAGCCCTCCAAGTTCTTCCGAATCACATCGTCGAGCTTCGCCGACTCTTTTATCTGCCCATAAAGCGTCCGGCTCATCTCTGTCATCTTGGTTTCAAAAGGGATGCCGTCGTCTTCGATCGGAGCCGCGCCGACGTAACGCCCGGGCGTAAGCACGAAGTCGTGCTTGCGCATATCTTCGAGTGTAGCGGATTTGCAGTAACCGGCTTGGTCTTCGTAGACACCATCTTTCGCCTCGCCACGCCAGGCATGGTAGGTTGTGGCGATGGCCGCGATGTCCTCGGGAAGAAGTTCCTTTTGGGTGCGGCTGATCATTGAGCCAATCTTGCGGGCGTCGATGAAGAGGGTTTCACCCTCGCGGTTGCGGTAGCCACGTTCGCTGTCGGCTTTTTTATTCTTGGTAAGGAACCATAAGCAGACAGGGATCTGGGTGGTATAGAAGAGTTGGCCGGGGAGTGCGATCATGCAGTCCACCAGATCGTTCTCCACTATCTTTTGGCGGATCGCGCCTTCGCCGCTGGTATTGGTCGACATGGAGCCGTTGGCCAGGACAAATCCGGCCACGCCGTGGTCCGAGAGCTTGGAGACCATATGGAGAATCCAGGCGTAGTTGGCATTGCCGGTGGGCGGGGTCTCGTAGCCGCTCCAGCGGGAGTCGTCGACCAACTCGTCGGCACCGCGCCAGGCCTTCATGTTGAAGGGCGGATTGGCCATAATGTAGTCGGCCTTTAGATCGGGGTGTTGATCCTTAAAGAAGGTATCGGCGGGGAGTTCACCGAGATTGGCCGAGAGCCCGCGCACCGCCAGATTCATCTTGGCCAGTTTGTAGGTGGTGGAGGTGAACTCCTGGCCATAGACCGAGATGTCCTTGGTATTGCCGTAGTGGCTCCGCACGAACTTGAGCGACTGCACGAACATACCGCCAGAACCGCAGCAGGGATCGTAGATCTTGCCCTTGTAAGGCTCGATCATCTCCGCGATGAGGTTAACCACGCACTTGGGTGTATAGAACTCGCCCCCAAGCTTGCCCTCTGCGGCGGCAAACTTGCCCAGGAAATATTCATAGACCCGGCCAACCACGTCCTCTTCCTTATCCTCCACCGTGTTGATATTGTTGATCGCATCAATCAGGGCCGAGAGCTTACTGCCATCCAAGCCCAGGCGGGAGAAATAGTTGTCCGGCAACGCACCCTTGAGCGAGGCATTGCTCTTCTCCACCGCCGTCAGGGCCGAGTCGATCTTGATCGCGATATCGTCCTGCTTGGCGTGCTGCTGAATATAGCTCCAGCGGGAAGTCTCCGGCAGGTAGAAGACGTTCTTCATGGTGTAGAACTCCACCATATCGATGTATTTCTCCTTCCCCTCCGCGACCAGCTCCGCCCGCCGCTCCTCAAACTTGTCCGAAACAAATTTAAGGAAGATCAAACTCAGCACCACGTGTTTATATTCGGAAGACTCCACGCTACCCCGCAGCCGGTTGGCGGAATCCCACAGGAATTCTTCGAACCCTTTATCATTTTTCGATGCAACTTTTTTCCTGGCCATTATTAATCCTTAAAAGACTGACTTTAGTTTGAAGCTTATTATGATTTTTATTTTGAAGGGCTAACAGCGGGATTCACCGCCGAAAAAAAGCAGAGCGAAACCCCTCTTAGTCAAACTTATTAATTGGGGTTTGGCCCTGTTCCTTCATGATTATTATTTGGTATCTTCTTATTCAACTTTGGATTGCTCCATCAAAACAACTAAACTATCCATCACCAAATCATTGAACCAAGTGCAGACATTCATGCAAAGTTCAATTTCCTTGTCCTCTACTTGATATTCAGTAGCATCTTTAGGGTGAGTTATTCGGTGTCGTATATTTAAAGCTATTAAAAAAAATTCCCATTCTTTAGTTCCTGCTTTGATATCAACATCCCTAAGTAGGAACTTATTTAATATTTTAAATGTAAAACGTATATTATCAGGAAGTCTAATAAATTTGATCCGTTCTTGTATTTCACCATTCCTTTTTAGCTCATACGATTTTTCTTCCAGAATGGAATACTCACTATTCGTTACCGTTATTTCATCTACAGACCGTACAGCATATAAACATAATTGCTTAAAAAGCCACACCGAACCTTCTACATAGGCAAATATACTACGAATGTAAGAACGACGTGCAAACTGGCTATCATTCTGTTCCAATAATTTCTCAGCAGAGTGCACATCCTCAAGGAGAACCTTTAGAAGATGTTTTATATCACCAAACTTCGACCAACTTTTCATATCTCTATAATCTATCCTGAATTACTTTGTGGACTTGGCTGAACTGCTCCCCATCTGATCATGCTAGGTATTTGGGTGTGCCCCTGTTCCTTTTTAGTCTTGTGTTCTATAGGATGAGGCATTGTTTTAAAGACTCCGACATTGGGCTATAATTAACTTAATCTTCGAATGGACTTATCTTCGATTCACGTTTCGCTTGTCGTTCATAACTTTTCGCAAATTCACGCATTGCAGTTGCAAATCTTGAATACCCTTTCTCCTCCAAAGCCTCTGCCTTTTTGCGATTCTCTTTTGATAGTTCTAGTTCTTCTTCTCCATTTGTGAATCCGTAAACACCTCGCTGATTGAAAAGCCCGGTTGTGAATCCAGACCGCATTTCTCCTGCATCTCTGGCATTCAACGCTGCTGCAACCGCATGATGTATCCAGAGGCCATCGGGATCCATTGGTGCGTGTGTCAATACATGACCAACTTGAATCTGGGCAACTTCACCGTGGCCAGTATCTTTCGTAATACGCTTCACCTCATTAAGCCAATCCGTGAACGCATCTGCGTCAAAAACGCCACCGGAAAGTCGGCCAGGACAGGTACTCCATTCTGTCAGGAGGCTATAAGCATTTTGGGCCAGGCTCTTCCTTCTTTCACTTGGTTCTATTTTTCTTTCGCCTTCGTTCTTTGAACGGAAAATTATGGATATAACCTCTGCAAAGAATGAAGGATCCGAGGCAAGACGTTTTTCAAGCGTAACTGGGGTTCCATAGGAGAAACGATCCAACCAAGGAAGAAAATTCCACTCAATCTTGAAAAGAGCGTCTGAGTATAAATCAGATGATTTTTGAAGGCAATTTATCACTTCGATAATACAATGTTTATCTAGGCGATCACCTGTATCAGGTGCCTCCAGTACCGAAAGGAGTGCTTTGATAGCAAGTTCTTCATTAAATCTTCCTTTCTCTTTAACCGTGCGAGAAACACAAAGTATGGCTGCGTTAGGCCGCCCGTATTCGATCAATTTCTCAATCGCCAAACTTAAGTCTCGGTCTGGCCCATAAGGATTTACGTTAGCGTTCTGCCAGTAGAGTCTCTCATTATCTCTGCCAAGTTGGTCTGTTACTCTACTCCAGACACCCTCTTCAAATGGAAGCATCACGAAGAACGAACTCTTCTGGGTAACGTTCCAATCATTTTCAAGAAGCTTATCAACCCAATGCCAACTTAATTTCCAGAATCGTCCCCAAATAAATCCGGATATAACTCGCTTTTCAGTTTCGTCTTCATTATCAAGCAAGGCCGGAAGAATCTCCCGTTCAATCTGCTCAGTTCCAATGTTACCTAGAGCACGTCCAACTTCGCCAGGTGCTGCAACCTTCTGAGCAAAAGTCAAGACAGCAGGCATGCCTTCTTTGTCAAGAATCGTTTGTATAGCATCCTGCCTAGCTTCATCAAGGCGCTTTCGCTGCTCTTCATAACTCCCTTTTTCCTCAAAGAGATCGAGATCTCGGTTAATGAAAAGGTGTTGATATTTCAACTTCGGGGCCGTAGGAGCTAAGATATTTGCAACACCCTCAATTTTTGAGACCATTTCTTCAGGCATAGCCCACTTAGCATCAGCGAATTTTCGGTGTTTACATACAAGACCCATCAACTTTTCCCAGATAATGAGACGCTCCGCCTCAGGTAAGGAGACAATCTCTTCTGAAGATAGGTGTTCCAATAGATTTTCTTGTGCTAGTTGGGGCAAATCATGCAACCGGTCAATCAATTCCCTTAGTTTTTCAGTGCTTGTCTTAGCAAGTCCAACTGCCAACTCTGTGTAAATCGTTATCTGCTCAAAATATTCTGATTTAAGAACACCGTCCTCCCAATCTCTTGGAATATAATTGCGCCAAATTGGTCGATGGCACCCAGAGGTGAAACCATGACTATGCGGCAATAGATCTAGAAGGAACTTCCAGCCTACTTCTGGTTGCTCATAGAGTATAATCTCAATAGCCGCTTTTCGTTTCTTGAGTGACGCACAGGTTTGTACATGCCAAGGAAGAAAAATATCCACTAGGGAGTTTGACGGTCGATTCGCCCAATTACCACCGGGATCAATTGACGCAATATCGGAGAGAATAACAGCCACGCGCGAAAGAAAATCGGGATGCCACGCAAGTGTCTCCAATGCCCATAATAGTCCGCTCATGTAGTTCCACCCTCCAACACCCCCACTTCCTTCCTGGGCAAAAAGCTGGAGAAAAGGAGACTGATCGAGATCTACTAAAACTGATTCTACGGCATCGAGGAACTCGTCGGGTGCTGCTTCGGCTAGAAGGATTAACAAAGAATCTAAACTTGCCCAGCGTTCCCAGTTTGCATTTGATAGTAGACGTCGAACAGTTAGAACTGCCGTTGCTTCAGCTTTGCTGAATGAACACGACGAAAGTGCTTCCGGTTGACTTCCAACTAATGCAAGAGTTTCTGCCAGTCCTTCACGAAGGAGCCGGGAATGTACCAGTTGCTTTCCATGGAGGCTTGCTGTAAATCTTTCCTCTTTTGGCAAATCAAACTTTGGATCTCTTTCCCCTAGTACAGTAATGGCTACCTCTTGAAGCAGATCCAAATCATCATCGGTAATTCTATTTCCTAACGCACTCCACGCCTCACTGCGCGCCACAAAACGCCACTTCTCATCTCGTTGAATTAGGGGAGCGTCTGAGCGAATTGCGTCAGATCTCAGTGTCTCAATCCACTCCCCATATTCTTTTCCCAACAATTTTCCCAAAGCGTCTCGATCAGCCGTACTTTTTCCGTTCCATTTGCCAGCAAGACCGGCTTGCGCAATAAGCCTCGCATTCTTCCACGTCCCGTATGGAGGCAACGTCCCGAGACCATGGAGATGTCGGCGTAGAGCAGAGATTCGATCGCCTCCAATCCTTGATAGCTCTCGTGACCGGACATCTGAGTAACCTGCCTCTTTGAGCACGGCTTCAATCTGAGATTGGGATGGGCTTCTTAGTTTGATGATTTCAGGACTTTCCCCTGACCATGCGCCGCAAAGGGGAATTATTACTGCATGTCCCTTTCTTGTAGCAATCGTTTGGAGATCGGATTGCTCCTCCGTATCCAATCCAAGTCGTGGCCCGGCAACAAGAACATGTGATTTTCGCACCTCCACAATCGCACGCCAAGCATCCTCCTCGTTAATGTATAGACATCTGTTGGCGTAATAACTTGCGGTCTCAGCATCGAGTGTCTCAATGTAAGCTGCAACAAAATCAGCAACATCTTGAGGACTCTCGGCAAAAAGAAATAACTTATTCGATTGGCCTTCGAACAACGCCTGTAGAGCATTGCAAACGTTGCTCCGCCCTTGAGTGAATAGCTCTGGTGGTAGAGGAGGATCGCCAGATGCCGTTTGCTCAAGAATAATTTCCCAATGCTCTCTCGGAGTCGAAAGTCCACCTAAGCTTCCTGATAGATTTACCTTTTTTGCCATCCACTGTCCTATGACTGGAAACTCTCGCAGCCAATCAGCGAGCTTAACACCGTCAATAATCCGGATCAGTTTCCATCCGCTATCTTTCCTGCTATTAAGCCACCTTGTCTGCGCGGGCTCGTTCCAACCCCCGGAACCGGCGCAACGAGGAGTCACGAAAACAAATGAAGCCTTAGCTCTATCAGTGTCAGAAATGGAATCAGTCCTCTTCTTGAAGTCGTCAGTAGCCTTGTCCTGCGGTTGTGATCCGGTGCCGATCTCCCAATACGATTTACCCTCTGGAACAAACTCAAGAAAGGATTCATCAGTTTCAACGAGACCATCCCAACCAGGCTGATTTACAGCATCTCCATAGGGAATACGACACATAATGGGATTGTCGATCGACTGCTTTACAAGCCGGTAGATCAACTCTGGAATTACGGATTGACTGTCCCGAGTGTCTGCGTATCGCTCAAGATCGCCAACCTGAACGATGTGTGTATGATCCATAATGTTATGACCTCCGGATAAATTGATTCAAAAATCCAGGGTTTACCTCTGGTCCTTCACTAAAATATTACGTTGCCCTGACCAAGTCAGGGCTAAGGTTCTTCGTTCCAGCGCTTCAGCACTCTTATAACTTGAGGCAGAGTTTTTGCCGGCGGGAAAACCGAGTGTACCTGGACTGTTCCCGCCATCGAACATTGCAGGAGCACCGAGAAGAGGAGTTTTAATTCCCCGGGAGAAGCATTCTTCCTGCGTTTTGCTTCAGCCTTTCTCATTTCTTTCATTTTTCATTATAAAAAGTAGGGGACGGAGCAAAGTTATCAATTAACTTTATTGTTTCGACACTTTCGTGTCTGAGGAGCGGTTACAACTTGCCCTTTAAAACTTCTCCCATTTCTCATCAGAAAAGAAAAAACCCGCCAAGAAAAACGGGCGGGTGATTAAATTTAGACAAATTTTTTTTGTGAACCGATAGTTCATATTTTAAGGAGCTTTCTGATCGGCCTAAAAAGATTTTCAGCAAGGTAGTAAGTATATCTATCCTCCCCATTTTTTGCAAGAGCAATCGGAGCTATATGAGGGAACGCACTGGTACATGGTTTACCCCCTGAGTTCCCCCCTGCCGCCCTGGAGGGAGGCCGTAGGCCGACCGGAAGGGCGGCAGGGGGGGGCATGGCGGTGCCCAGAAAACTTCTATGCTTTAGT
>Ga0207996_1000328_pt1 | contig 43400 bp, 44 predicted proteins | sample AntAceMetag02UKG_FD_184773 | JGI IMG/M metagenome (GOLD analysis project Ga0207996, IMG submission 184773) | Saline lake microbial communities from Ace Lake, Antarctica - Antarctic Ace Lake Metagenome 02UKG (SPAdes) (version 2) | ecosystem: Environmental > Aquatic > Non-marine Saline and...
CCTGTTTACCCCCACTTTTTTCCCTTTTAAATCCACCTCTTTTTTTATCCCGCTGTCCTTGCGTCCGATAATTTTAACCATGTGGAATGAATAGCTAAAAGTGGCAATGATACAAAAATCCTCCCTTTTAAAACTTTCAAATACAACCGGCATGTCTGCCACGGTAGATATGCCAACTTCTCCGGCGAAGAGGGCCTGGGTAGCCTTTTTGCCGCTGCTATATTCATTTACTGTAACGTCAAGGCCTTCGTCAGAAAAGAACCCTTGTTTCTGTGCTATATAAACGGGAATAGACAGGAAGGACTTTGAAATCCCTACTGTTACCTTTTCTCCAATCCCTGTTTTATCTGACTCGCAGCTCACGAAGGAAAGGCCGGCAACCAAGAGGATCGTGATGGCAAAGAGTGTTCTTAGGCAGACAGGGAACTTCTTTTTTAGCCGTGTATGGATCTCGAAATCTTGTTTTACCTTATGATCATTTGTCATTTTTCTTCTCTCGTGAAAAGATTTAGGATTGTTTTACCGGGAGTGCCAAGACACGTCGCTTTCCGTCCTCATATTACGATGGGTTTGGTTTTATAGTAAAGATTTGAGCTCCTAACAGGCAAAAATCGCCTATCAGGAGCAGGGTATATACAGTTTGGTATGTTTTCTCATAGGGCTACCTCATGAATAGAGGTTAAATGGTCGGTGGGAATACCTACAATCGATAACCAAAAAAGCCTTTATGTCAAGACAAAAATGGTCTTCCAGGAATCTCATTACTGTCGACGATTTTGGCCCTGGGAAAGGTCAGGATTTCTTGATATTTGGTAACAGCTCCGAGTCAACGATACGTGCATCAAATCAGCATAGCACACCCACCAATTCCATGCAAGAGTGCCAGACGTAAGTTAGCCTTTTTGCCTGGAAAATCCAACGCGCACTTTATAGCAGTTAGACCCAGCACCTGCGCAACAATATGTCGCAGCGTGGGCGATAAAAAAATATTCGCTTTGAAGATTTCTTTGCTTCCAGTTGCGGCAAAAGCGATGATTCAGCCGCGTGCGTTTCAGCTTTCAAACGGAAGAATAGAATCAGCATCCATCTGCATGCTGAAACTGAAAAATGGACTTAAATCTCCAGCTTTTTACTGGCTTCCGAGTTCCAGACTCAACGGAATAATGATAGGGGTTCTCCAACTCAATATAAAAGCCTTTCCAGAGCATCTTTCAGCTTCTTTTTGTCATAGGGTTTTCCCAAAGCACTCTTGAATATTGACACCGGACTAATTCTTGAAACCGTATTTCTCAAAATCGGACATTACAGAGTTATCAAAATATCCGCTCGATACGATTGCCTTAGCATCAGGATCAATCTTCAGCAATTCCCGAATGGTTTGTTCACTGCCTATGCCCCCTTTGATGGTGAGGTCCAGTATTACAACATCAAAGGGGACTCACAAATCTTTTTGTTTTTTGTATGCTTCAATGGCTTCTGCCCCGTCATTGACGGTCTCTACTTCGTAGCCCAACCGCTCCAACATCTTCTGAGCAAGGGTTCTCAGCATCTCCTCATCATCCATCACCAGCAACCGTTTCTCAGGCAATGCCTTGTCATCATCCAAAGTAATGGCGCCATCAATTTCCTCCGGTTGGTTTTCAGCCGGAAAATAGATATTGACAGTGGTTCCTGCGCCAGGAGATGAATTAACGGTAATGTGCCCCCATGCTGCTTTACAATCGCATAGGCCGTAGCCAGTCCCAACCCCATCCCTTTCTGCGCTCCCTTTTCCTTGGTTGAAAAATAGGGGTCAAAGACTTTTTCCAGGTGTTCTTTCGGGATACCTTTTCCCTAATCTTGAATGGAAATGTGGACATAATCGCCCGGATTCAAAGTGATGCCCCCATACTGAGTTTCATTGTCGATCCGAAAGTTCTCTGCCTTTATGGTGAGGGTTCCTCCCTCGGGCATTGCTTCTAACGCATTGTTCAGCACATTTCTAAAGACGGCCCCCACCCCTTCCATATAAGGAACAATACTGTTAACCTCAGGATCATTGCCCAGATAGTCTATCAAGTCTCCGAAATCCGCATCAATCATGGAGCCGACACTCACAAAATGGCTGAAACCGATTCGCTTCTTTAAAGAGAGATCGAGGATAGTGCCGATGAGCGCCCCGCTTTGCGAGATAAAGGCCATTTTTCCAGGAATCGGCATCTGATTCGTGAAGGTGGCGTAAAGATTTGATTTTGCTGAAATAACTCCGACACAGTTCGGACCTATAATGCGAATGCCCCCTTTGTCTGCCTCTTTTTGGATTTCAGCTTCTATCTCGGTGCCCTTCCGCCCTGTCTCTTTCCCCCCCCGCGGAAATGATTATGACGCCTTTAACCCCGGCCCTCACGCATTCACCGATGATGAAGGGTACCGTCTTTATGGGGGTGGCAATGACCGTAAGGTCAACAGATTGCCCCACGTCTCCGATCGAAGGATAGGCAGAGAGGCCGCTTATTACCGGGTACCTGGCGTTAATGGGAAAGATTTTTCCCTTATACCCACCCTTTTGAATATTCCGGATCAGAGCATGTCCAATACTGCCCTTTTTGTCACTGGCACCAATCACTGCTACAGCACGGGTCTGAAAATTTTATCCAAGTTATAAATGGTCATACGGATTTCCTTTAAGGCCATCATTCAGAAGGTTACAATATTTAATTTTGCTCTGATAAAGGACTCATTTTCGATTTCCAAAATATCACTTTATCGTTGCGTGTCCTCCCAGTGCCGTGTAGAACCGTGCTCATTTCCTACAGCATAAAGTATACCATCAAAATTGGATATTCTATGGCCCACAAAAATCAAAAACGGATTGAATGGTCTACCCGACGAGGAAAGGTTATTGTAAGTTCCTTCTGCGGAGCTGATGAAATCGCATCGTTATCATTTATAAAAGCCTACACGAAATATGCCGGATACAGGTCCATCGTCTCCAAGAAAGAGACCCTGATCAAAGCAGCATTACACCCGGATACGAATGTAACCCTGGCTTTTACACCGGATGGGAAAATTGTCGGGTTTGGTATTTTGGAATACCCCCATCCCGGGGAACGCTGGCAAAGGGTAGGGGATCGAATTATGATGGAGGTCTCGGTCATCGAGATCGGCAGGCCGTGGCGATCCCTCGGTATATCCGGAAAAATTCTCCAGTTACTGGTTGGCCATCCCCTAAGGGAAGAAAGGATCTTCTACATGGTGGGATACTCCTGGACATGGGATCTGGAGGGGATATCCGCCATGGACTATGGGAACATGCTGATCGGTATATTTGCCCAAGAAGGGTTTCAAACGTTCCGGACAAATGAACCCAATATCATGATGCGCCCTGAAAATCTGTTCATGGCCCGAATCGGCAATTATATTTCGGAGTCTATCCAACAAAGGTTCAAACAAGTACGGTTCGATTTTGACCTGTATGTTTGAAGCCGAACTTTTGCCCGAAAGCACCACACGGCACCCATTGCAGATGATGGGTTCATCGTCGATAATAAGGATATTAACGGGTTCTATTATTTTTTCCTTTTCCGTCTTACTAACTGGCAATACGCAGAGGAGGGAAGCAGAAATTAGGAAAATTGCGAGATTTTTTTCGCAAAATATCGAAATCTTAACGACATCCTTATCCCTTGGAAAAGATGATAACAGCCGCCACCAAAATGCCGGCGCCCAGGGCAAAAAGGCTGTATTTCTTATGTTCTGTTTCTGCCTGCGGCAAGAGATGGGTGGCCCCGACATAGATCAGGGCGCCTGCTGAAAAAGCCAGCAGGGCGCCCAGGACGGATTTGTCAATTCGACTGATGAGGGGGTACGACACGAGCATGCCCAGGGGGGTGGTCAGGGCAGCAGCTAAAAAGGCAAGGAGCAGTGCTGTCTTTTCCTTAAAACCGCCTCGTATCAGCAGCAGGTAGGTAATGATTCCTTCGGGGAATTCATGAAGAACCATCCCAGTGGCTGCCAGTAAACCGGTAAAGATGCTGACGGTAAACGTGATAGAATAGATAAAACCGTCGATAAATGAGTGTAAACCTATTCCAAACATCGGCACGAGTCCGATATCGTAATGCGTATCCGGGTCGGCCTTATCGCACACAAACGCGTTGATAAATCGATTGAACAGGTGCAAACCAAGGTACCCTCCCAACAGATAGAAGGGAGCCTTCGGATTCATGGAAAAGGCTTTGGGAACAATGTGCAAGAAAGATACTGAAATCAGGACGCCCGCCGCGAAACAAACAAAATAGATGGTATGCTCGCGGCCCCATCGCTCGAAACGGCGTATGACATAGATGCCTATGGAGGTCACCAAAGCGGCCAGTACGCTTGCTCCAAAAGCCGTCCAGAATGGTTCTTCCATATTTACCGTTCCAGCATTTTTTTTAAGGCCTTCACCGGAAAAAAAGTCCTATTCCCGGACCATAGCCGTCCCGAATTTAGAGCATTGCTGCTCGTAACAGGGGGTCCACGATTGATGGGCTGCTCTCTCACCACAGTTGGGACAGATGCAATAACCGCGCGGGCCTGCCGCAAAACCGCCTCCCTGGCCCCTGCCAGCACCACCTTGACCTCTGCCGGCACGACCTCCACCCATGCCTCCTCCTGTTCCAGATCCATGACCTCTTGGCATTTCATTTACCTCCTTTTATTGGCTTCATCAGCCATTTTCAGCGCTTTCATTCGCTCCCTGGCGGATTTACCGACCATCCCGTAGTGGTCCCGTACACTGGCGCCGTTGACGCTTTCAAGCAGGCCTTTTTGGTATTTTTCAATGGCATCTTTAATGGATTCCGTTTGGCAGAGCACCACCTCTACGCCGACTGCGGAAAGGGCACGTATTGCATTCGGTCCAATGTGCCCGGTGATGACCGCTTGAGCTCTTTTGGAGACTACAAATTGTGCAGATTGAACACCCGCCCCTTGGGTCAAATCTTCGCCGTTATTGTCAAATACTTCAAAGCTCATATCGATTGTATCGACAATCACAAAATAATCACACCGACCGAAGCGGGGATCAATCGGTGAATCCAGGAATATTCCGCATGAACTTACCGCTATTTTCATTTCGTTCACCTCCCTCGTTTTCGTCATTACAGCAAACGCGGGAATCTAGTAGTATTAGGTGTTTCCGGACCTCCGCCTTCGCGGGAGTGACGGGTTTAGGGCCTTTCTACGAGACCATCAACTTTAGCATAGGCAGAAAATTCCAGAGGACATTTCCTGATTGAAACTATCTGGGGCCCATGCTATCCCCTTTGGCGTCGAGGGTGCATTTCGTAAAATCGATCTGCTTACCGCACTCCGAGCAAAAGCGTTGTCTGTCAAATTCATCCGAGAAAATCTCATTTTCCTTCCCGCATTCCGGGCACTTGCAAACAAAAGATTCCAGTTCTCTGAATTGTTCGAAGCCGGGGCAATGTTTCGGTGTTGTCATGGTTTCCTCCTTAATTTTGGTTTAATTCCTTCAATGGTTTCGCTTTTCATGATGCGTTTGTCATTACTTTAACCAGCATAATCCATGCCATTCGCGTGATCTCATATTATTCCTGTAAAACCGATCAGTTTCCCATAGGGTAGCCTGCCTAATTGAGATTGGATATTCAAATGTTGAAAAGTTTCAAACCCTGTTTTCGAAGATCTTCTAACTCAGGGGGGAAAACCATATTGAATTAGGAATTCTCTTTTTATAAATCTCTCTTTCGTTTTGCCATTTATCCACGAAATAGAGCATCGTTCCCTTTTCTCTTAGCTTTTTTTTAAGTTGTGATACTTTTTCGCGGTCAATTCGGCATACTTCAATATAGACATTGCGATAACCTTCCTGAACATTTTCATTAAAGCTTAAAATGCTCATCAAACGACCCTTGTAATTACGGATGATGTCAGTCAATGCCTTGATTGATCCCGGACGATCTTCCACTTTAAAAGCGAATTCAATTCCTTTGTTGCGCTTCCCAGTTAAGGAAATCAGTGCTTTGAAAAGATCTTTCTGTGTTATAATTCCCACGAGTTGATCCTGATCATCGACCACAGGTGTACTGGATATCTTATTTTCCAAAAAGACATCAGCAGTCTCCTCAACAGTATAATCCGGTGGAACCGTAATCGGGTTCTTGCTCATAACTTCCTCAATCTTGATCTTTGAAAGAAGATAAAGAAGTTCATGGACTTCGAAAGGGACGGCATCAGAAGCGGATGCGCTTTTTAAATCCCTATCCGTAACGATACCGACCATCTTATCTTTTTGCATAACGGGTAATCGGCCGATGTCATGATGTTTCAATAATTTTATGGCATCTATTATGGGAGCGTTTGCGTTGACGGTAATGACATCTTTGCTCATCCAGTTTTTGACTAACATTTCGGCCTCTTTTCCTTTTTTTTGATGGTAGGATTCGGATATTGCTTACCGAAGCGTTTAATATAATTTCTTTCCGAGGCGCTAACGTGGGTCTTTCCGGTCTTTAACAAATATTTTCACGTTCTTCCATGACCAAAAGACTTAAAAGATACTCCTCAGTCACTTCCTCAGGGGAAAGAGGGGGCGCTCCTGTAATGACCTTGATCCCGGCTTTTTGAAATAAACCTATGGTTATTTCGTTCATATTTCCCGCAATAAGCAAATCAACACGATGTTCCTGAAACCAGAGGGGAAGCATCCAAGGCTGGGAGATTGGACACGCCAAGTGTCTCTTTTCTTTGATTTTCCGTTTCTCCGTATCTAACGGGATGACTTGCTCGAAGTCTTTAAAACTTGTTGAAAGCCGCCCTTTCAGAACCGGGATCGCAATTCTCATAACGCTTCCCTCCTACCCAATAATCACCAATGGCATGGCAATTCCGTTTTATTACGTCCTTTTATATTGACGAAAAAACATCGGTTAACCATGTTATTTCCTTTTGTTTAATATTAACAAAAGCATAAAGTATGCCACCGGATTGAACTCCAGCTAAATAGCACAAAATTAAACAGTGTTGTTTCGCCGTGTACGCTGCCGGCGAAACCATTTGTATATCTCAGCCAAAATAGGAATAGGCAGCGCGATCACAAAAATCAAACCCCAGTCGGCCCAGCCCAGCGGCACCGTGTGCAAGGCCTTCTGCAAGAACGGTACATAGACCGCGCATGCCTGCAGGCCGATGGTAAACGTCCAGGCGAGCAACACCCAGGGATTGGAGAAGAAGCTGATCGTTGACAGCGGAGCGCGCAGGGCACGGTAGTTGAACACGTTCATCTTCTCCAGTACGATAATCCCGGTGAAGGCGACGGTTTGAGCCGTCAGCATCCATGCTATGCCAGGCCGGTGTTCCGGTCCCTTCAGTTAGTGAAGCTTTTTGCTGCGTCATGAGAAATTTTCCGAAAAAACTATCGGCACGATCAATACCGGGCCGGTTGCCAGTGAAATCACGGCACTCGTCGTGCTGCCCACGTGAATACGCTCGATTGTGGAGCGCTGCCGCCTGCCGAGAACGATGGGGTCCACTCGGGGGAGCCGGCAGGAATTAGGAAAATTGCGAGATTTTTTTCGCAAAATATCCAAATCAAAGACTCCAACACAAAAACCATCCCAAAATAGAAATCGCCTATAGCAGCAGAACCAGGGGATAAAGGGATGCGTATCCTTCCCCTATGGCACAAATATTGCTATGCCAACTGGGTGGAATGAGCCTCCAAGATTATAGGGGTCAACATGCCTTGGGGCCGGAAAGAAGAGAGAACATAGAAGCGGTAAAAAAGATCCCGGCAGGCAGGTATTGCAATAGAGAAAAAGGATCATATTCCGAAGACTCTGTCTCTAATGAAAATTGCATGTTTTTTTGAAATCTAAGATGTATAAAAGGATGGTATTAATCTATGGAAAATACTGATGTTCTGGTTATTGGTGGAAGTGCGGCAGGGATCGTTGTCGCCACTACGGGAAAATATTTTTATCCGGATAAGGATTTTTTCCTTATCCGTAAGGAAAAGCAGGTAATTGTTCCCTGTGGCATCCCGTATATCTTCGGGTCTCTAAACAATAGCGGGCAAGATGTCGTGCCTGACTCGGTTTTGACCAAAAGCGGAGTGCGGCTTAAAATCGGCGAAGTGATTTCGATAGATCAGGACAACAAGGTTTGCAGAACCGGGGACGACACAGAAATCCATTTTGAAAAACTTGTCTTAGCGGTTGGTTCTACACCTGTATATCCTGAATGGCTAAAAGGGGCGGATCTTGAGAATGTATTCCTGATCCCTAAAAATAAGGATTACCTTGATCTGATTCAGGCGAAGCTGATTGCATGTAAAAAGGTCGTCACCATTGGGGGTGGTTTCATCGGTGTAGAAATGGCAGATGAAATCAATAAACTCGGCAAAGAAGTGAGCCTTGTGGAGATCTTACCGCATATCTTGCTCCTTGCTTTTGACGAAGAGCTGACCGTCAAGGCTGAGGAAATATTGAAATCGAGAGGAGTAAACATCATAACCGGTGATGGAGTGAAGGAAATATCGGGAGAGGGAAAGGTTCAGAGTGTTTTGTTGAGCAGTGGAAGAGACCTGAAGGCCGATGCAGTCATTCTGTCCATGGGTTATCAACCCAACATTGCCCTTGCCGAAAACTCAGGGATAAAGATCAATGATCTTGGATTTATCACCGTAGACGAATACATGAGGACGAATAATCAGGATATTTTTGCCGTGGGAGATTGCGCTGAAAAAAGAAGCTTTCTCACAAGAAGGCAGAGTGGCATTATGTTGGCTTCTACTGCCTGTGCGGAAGCGAGGGTTGCGGGCATGAATCTGTACAAGCTATCCGCTGTAAAAGTCTTTGGTGGAACTATCGCCATATTTTGCACTGCCATTGGGGACACCGGTTTTGGAGCAGCAGGGGTGACCGAAAACCTGGCAAAAGAGAGGGGTTTTGATTTTGTTACAGGTACCTTTGAAGGAGTTGACAAACATCCTGGTATGTTGTCCGGCACACATGAACAGTTGGTGAAATTGATTGTTGCCCGTGAGTCCGGTGTAATCTTGGGGGGGGAAGTTATAGGCGGATCCAGCACCGGGGAGTTGATTAATCTTATTGGGCTGGCCATCCAGAACAGAATGACTGTAAATTCTATTTTGACTGCCCAGATTGGAACCCATCCGCTCTTAACAGGCCCCCCAACCGCCTATCCTCTTATCAAGGCCGCAGAAGTTGTTGCCAAGAAAAGGCGAAGCGCGATATGAAACACGGGGTATAATTAAAGGCAATTACCTGTCGGCCAGGGTTTTCTTGCGGCCAGGACGGCGTACGCTTAGTAGGGGAACAGAAGAACGTCGAAATACTCCGAAAGGTCGATGGCCGCCATTATTTTTTTGATCGTTTTCATGTGCTTTCTCCTTAATTCTACTTTGACGCTTCCTCCCAATCTCTTGCCTTTGGCAAAACCACCGTGAAAACCGATCCTTTCCCCGGTTCACTCTTAACAAGGATACGGCCTCCATGTCCCTCCTTCATTCCTGATTTGAGACTGGTCTTTCCGATCACCGCAAATGACGGTTGGCTTTTGTTTTGCCGTGGAAAAACTGACTGGAATTATTCCACAAGGGGCAAATCTTTTGAAATCGTCATATGGAAGGTTGCCCCTCGGTTTGTTTCAGGATTTATCCACACCCGTCCGCCATGCCTTTCCGCCGCTTCCTTGACAATGGCCAACCCCAAACCGGATCCTGATATTCCTTTGGAACTCCCGTTTCTTTGAAAACGCTCAAAAATCTTCTCCCGGTTTTTTTCTTTGATACCATCCCCGTCGTCGCTGAATGAAAAAACATGGTATTCCGGCTGTGTTTCGTATCCGATCCTGATATTTGCAAGATTTTCTCCGCCATATTTCAGCGCATTATCAACTAAATTTCTGAATACCCTTGAAATTACCAACCTGTCCGCGACGATTTCCGGAAGATCTTTCGCTTCAGACCAAGTAACACCGCGTTCTTTCAATAAGGCGGAAAACTCTTTCCTGATTTCTTCCGTGATTTCATTGATTTGAGTTATTTCAAAATTCATCGGCGCTTCTTTTGTAGAAATAAATGCATTCAGTTTTTCAATCAGCACCACCATCTGCTTGGAGGTCTTCAGGATTTGCCTACAATATGTTTGACCCCGTTCATCCAACTGTTCACCGTATTTATTCTGAAGGAGCCGGGTCAGGCCGTAAACGCCGATGGCAGGACTTTTCAAGTCGTGGGCCATGGAATAGGAAAAAAATTTTATCATCTCCTCTTTTTTTTTGAGTGTTTCAATGCTGTGTTTCAGATCGCTGTAAAGTTTAGCATTGTTTGCCGCAACGGCTAACTGGTTGCCCACGGCAGTGAGAAGATCAACTCTTTCCTGATCCAGTTCAATAATTTCGCTGCTTGCAACGTTCATAACACCTCCCACCTTGTTTTTTGAAATCAAAGGGACGCAAATGTTGATCAAAAGCCCTTTATCCTCAAGAAGTGCCGCTCTTTTTTTATCCTCCAATTGTGAAACATACTGTGCAATGAAAGACCTGGTTCGGGCCGCTTTACCTGTGAAACCCTCATTGATACTCACTTTTTCAAGACCGGCTATTTCTATTCCCTGATGCGCTGCAAGAGACAAGGATTTTCCATCCTCATCCATCAGATAGATTCTTCCGAATTTCAGCGAAAAATGTTCCAGCACCATGGAAAGGGCGCCTTCCAGAAGCGCTTCAGGTTCCATGGGGATCGCCAGAAAATTGCTCATGTCAATCAAAAAGGAAAGTGCCCTGTTCCTTTTTTTCAGCTTCGGTTCGCTTAATTTTATGGATACGTGTTTTTTATCTTGCAGCATGAAATAACCTCGGATTTATCCGTTCGCTTCAATTTCGCAGATGCCCTCCCTGAGTTGCATTTGATAGAAGCACAAACTATGCCATCCACCCATTTTACATAATGATTTTAATAAATGCGGAAAGTTAGGCTCTATCGGCAGTGGTGGTACATTCTGCTGGGTTTCAAAATGTTGAAAAATTGAGAATGGATTTTTCGCAAAATGAAACTTTACAGATGGTAAAAGATCCTGACAGTTCGGGCGCATGGGTTTAGAAGTATCTCCTTTCGATGGTTACCTATTCCGCTGTAGATAATCAACATTGTGCGGCTGAGTAATCGGTGTGTTTGGCGTCAGCGATCAGACTCGGGGAGCCGATGACCTCTCCCTGACGAAGCTCGTATCGAGAGAAGGCAAAGGTAATTCCCATTGTCAAGAGCACCCCGCCCGCGGCGTAGGGCAGGTATTCGGTTTTGAGAGAGAATGGTTCGAAAAAGACGGTTTTGACGATCTCATAACCCGCCAGGAAAATGAAAATGGAGGTGATCAGGGAGACAAAGTTTTTGGATCTTCTTTTGGATATTTTTATTCCGACGAAGACCGTTATGGAGGAGATCACATCGGTAGAGGGATGAATCGTATCCGCAACAAGGGCCATTGATCCGGAAAGATAAGCCAAGCGCTTTTTAATGCCGACAAGAAGCAGATTGATTCCGATGGAAAAAAACCTATTTTCTCCTTTTGTTTTATAATTCTATTTTGGCGCTTCCTCCCAATCCCTTGCCTTTGGCAAAACCACGGTGAAAACCGATCCTTTCCCCGGTTCACTTTTCACAAGGATACGGCCTCCATGCCCCTCCACAATGGCCTTTACCGCCGCCAATCCCAAACTGAAACCCTCTTTTTTAGTTTACAACCCAAACCGCCTGATTCTTTGAAAGATGAATCAGTTTGTTGCTGACCCGTCCCATCAAAAAATCTTTCACCCTGGAAAGCCCCCTTCTACCCACAACAATGGTCCCATAACCCCCTGCTTTGGCTTCCTGGGCCACGGCGGCAGCGCGACTTCGCGCGCCCGTGATGATTTTGGTGGTAATTTGATCCGGGCTGAATCCTGAGATTATCAACTTCCCCCTGGCTTCATCAAACACCCCATTCATCTCCATTTTCCTCTCGTTCACATACTCAGGGTTATCACTTCGGATCACATGGATGAGCCTTGCCTCGTAATCGGAATCTCCCAATACCTTACCCACATAGTCGACAGCCCTCCCGGCGTTGTCCGATCCATCCAGTGCCAGCAATACGGACCCTGTCTTAGGGTTTTTACCCACCACCAGTATGGGGACAAAAGAAATTTTTTCAATGAGCTTTGTTGCAATACTTCCCAACACAAGATCTTTCAGGTTGCTCATCCCTTTTCTACCCACCAAAACACCATCATAACCCCGTTCCGCTTCTTTTGCGATATCTCGGGCAAAACCTTGTTTTCGATTGTGGATTTTCACTTCTACGGATTTTTTGGGAAAACCGGCGCGCTGGAGAATATTTTCCGCTTTTCGCATGCAGCCCTGAATAACTTTGTCATGCTCCTTTTCCCAAGACCGGGCTTCACTCATCCTCCAGGCGGCCGAACTGTTCTTTTCCAGGTCCCAATATCCTTCAGGTATCTTACTGTGGACATTATACAACACCGTCGCCATTTCTCGAAATGCGGAAATTTTTGCTGCATACCTGACGATTTCCAGGGAATTTTCGGATCCGTCCACTGCCAACAACATTTTCTTTTTAGTCTTATCGGTCATCATTAAACCTCCTTTATTTTAGAATACGGGCTCTAAAAACCGTAGATCTCTCTCTTGTTTTCACGGAAGTCCACCATGTAAAGCAGCTCGGCTTTTTCTCTCAGTTCTTCTTTGAGTCGTTCAAGTTGAGGTCGATCAACCCCGTACATGCGGATATATACTCTGCGACGTCCATCTCTGGCGCGATCATATGAACTCAGAATACTGGCCATCCGACCCCCAAACTTTCTAATGATGTCAGACACCTCTTTAATAGACCCGGGCCGGTCCTCCAATTCAAATGCAAACTGGGTTCCCATTTTTTTCAGACCCGTCAGTGAGATCAGGGCCCTGAAAATGTCTGCTTTGGTAATCACTCCCGCCATCTTACCGTTTTTGCCTACAACCGGAACACCGGATATGTTTTTCTCCAAAAGGAGTTCTGCGGTTTCTCCGATGGTATAATCCGGGGGTACGGTAATCGGATCCTTGGCCATCAGGTCTTTGACCTTGATATTGGAAATAAGATAGAGAAGTTCATGGACTTCCAACGTGGTGGCATCGGAAGCCGACGCTTTTTTAAGATCCCTATCCGTTATAATTCCCACCAGCTTGTCTTTTTTCATGACCGGCAGCATGCTGATATGGCGTTCCTTTAACTTTTGGATCGCATCCACCATGGAATTGTTTGCATCAATGGTAATGACCTCTTTGCTCATCCAATTTCTGACTAACATGGTTATCCCTCCTGTTTAATGTTCGAAAAATAAAATTTACCTGAATTGAGAGATATTCCAAAAAACAGGATTCTCTCTTTTTTCTATAAGGCGAAGCATAAAGTGTGCCATTTGAATTGAGTGAAACAACAAACTATTCAAACTGGCGGCGAAATCGCCACATCCCCACACCAAATACCGCACCTCCCAATAACACCATGATCAGCACGGAATCCCACAAAATTTCCAGGCCCGCCCCCTTGAGCAAGATCCCGAGACACGAATCGATATAGTAATGGAGGGGGGAAATATACATGAACAGGCGCATCCACGGCGCCATGGCCTCGGGCGGGGTCCAGGCGCCGGATAGAAATATCATGGGGGCCACAATCAGTACCGTCAGCATCCCCACCTGTGCCAGATTGCGGGCGATGGTCGCGGCGAAAAGTCCAAGGCCCGCCGTATTTAAAATGTAGAGGGTTGTGACCCCAAAAAAAAGCAGTACACTTCCCTTGATGGGGACATGAAAGAGAGGTTCCATCACGGCAAAAAGACTGACCGCAGTCCCAGCAAGAATGACCAGGGTCATGGCAAGCATCTTTGGGACCATGATTTGAAAAGGTGTGAGGGGCGAGACCAGAAGCTGTTCAATGGTCCCTCGCTCTTTTTCGCGCACCATGGCGGCGGCGGGCAGCAGAATGGAAAATACGGTGATGATGTTCAAAAGTTCCGTAATGGACATAAACCACGCGTCATTCTGGTTGGGATTGAACCAGACGCGGTGGTCATCCTTGATCATGGGTGCCGCTACATTGCCGGTGCTCATTCCCAGGCGCTTCAGACCCGCTTCCATGCCGAATTCTCCCACGATTCGTTCCCCATAACTTGCGGCTAAAAAACCGAGCACGGAATTGGTGGCATCCACCTGGAATTGAACGTTTGCAGGTTCACCCATGAGCAGACATTCCTGAAATCTCGGCGGAATGTCCAGCACGATCATGGCCCGGTCCCTATCCAGCAGTCTTACCCCTTCGGAAGGATGGGAAATCTCTCCTTTATTACTAAAATGCGGTTCCTGGAATCGACCGATTAATTCACGGGAGGCAAAACTTCGATCATTGTCATGAAACACCATAGCCGCCTTATTCAACTGCAAGGTAACCCCCGCGCCGGCGCTGTAAATGTCAAGGGTGAATGCGTATACGACAAAGAATATCAGTATAAAATCCCGTGAGAGCTGAAGCAGTTCCTTTACCGTCATGACCCGCAATCTTAAAAGCCAGATTCCGGTTCGGGAAAGAAACGTTTTATGCTTCCTATTCATGACCGGGGCCTCTTGCTGAACAGGGAAAAACCGATGGTAAAGAGAACGGTTGCGTATCCCGCCAATATCAAGACGTTGGGCCATAGGGATTTCAAACCAACGCCTTTCAGGAAACTTCCCATGACAATATTGGTGTAATACATGGCGGGGAGCATATGGGCGATGGTTTGTGCTTGCCCGGAAAGGGACGGAATGGGAATCAAACAACCGGAATAGAGGACCGCCGGGATCATGGTAAGGATGATCGTTACGATGATGGCGGCAATTTGTGTCCTGACGAAAAGCGAGGCCACAAGGCCGATCCCGGTGGTACAGACCACATAAAGGATGGACGAAAGGACAAAGAATATGATTTGCCCTTTGAAAGGCGCCCCATACAACTTTGTGGCCATCAGCCACAGGATAAACAGATTCATCGTGGAGATGGCCACATAGGGGATAAGCTTGCCCAACAGGAACTCCCCGCGTTTCACGGTGGATGCGTAGATATTGTAGATAGACCCACTCTCCTTCTCCCGCACCACGCCCAAGGCCGTGAGGAAGGGGGGAGACAGCATCATGATGACCATGATGAGCTTGGGCGCCACGGACCAGATGCTCTTCACGCTTTGATTGTAAAGATAGCGCACCGCCAGTTTCACGGGCTGGACGATCCCCCAGGCCCGTTCATGGGATATCCCTCGGGTCCTTGCCAGATATTCCGCAAGCAACTCCCGGCTCATGGCTGTGCTGATGGCCGTCACGTATCCCTTGGTGGTTTGGGCTCGGAAGGGAAAGGTTCCGTCAATGAGCGTCTGCACATGGGTGGGCCTGCCCATGAGAAGATCCTTTTGGAAATGCTCCGGGATAATGATGGCAGCACGGACTTTATTGTCCGTGAGGAGCATTTTGAGCGTATGATCGTCATGGGCGTAGCCTTTAAAATCAAAGTAACGGGAGTCGATGAAACGATAGGTATACTCCCTGCTCATCCTGCTGCCGTCCTGATCCATGACCACAAAGGGAATATTCTCCACATCAAGAGAAATCCCATAGCCTAACAGGATCATGAGAAAGGCGGGCACCATAAACGCCAGGGAAAAGAAGAGACGATCGCGGATGATTTCACGCCACTCCTTGTGGGCCACCGCTAAAATGCGTTTACCATTCATGATAGAATTCCGGCCTCCTTCTCAAGGGCCAGGACCCGGTGGATAAAGACATCTTCCATACCTAAGGGGCGCTCTTTCACATCCATCAGACTGACACCGCCTGCCTCCAGGGTATTTTTAATGCGCTGTTCAGCGGCACCGGGCTCTTTTGACAACAAATGAATCTGATTGCCGAAAAGGGCCACTCCATTGAAATGGGCTTTTTCCAGAAGGGTCATGCCGATTAAGGGTTTGTCCGTACTCACCTCAAGCAGGGTTCCGGCTTCATGTTGCACCCGGCGCTTCATTTCTTCCGGCGTTGCATCCGCCACCACGCGCCCCGCATACATCAACGCCAGGTGGTCGCAGTGCTCCGCCTCGCTCATGTAGTGGGTGGTCACCAAAATGGCCACCCCTTCTTCCCGGGAAAGCCGGAATAGGATGTCCCAGAACTGCCTGCGCCCGATGGGATCAACACCCGATGTGGGTTCGTCTAAAAAGAGGATCCGGGGTCGGTGCACCAAGGCGCATCCCAGGGCCAGACGCTGCCTTACACCCATGGGAAGGCTCCCTGCCGGTCTCTTTTCATTGCCGGCAAGACCCGCCATCCCTATGATCCAGGCGGTCCTCTCTCGGGTGAGGCTTCGGTTCAGCCCATAGATACCGGCATAGAGTCGAATGTTTTCCGCAACCGTCAAGTCTTGGTAAAGGGAAAACGCCTGGGACACGTAGCCGATCCTTTCCTTAATGGCTCTCCTGGCACTACGCATCTCCGCCCCCGCCACAAACCCTTCACCGGATGTGGGCGGGAGAATCCCGGTGAGCATTTTGATGACCGTGGTCTTACCCGCGCCGTTCGCGCCCAACAGACCGAAAATTTCTCCCTGGGGTACGGAAAAGCTCACACGGTCCACGGCCCGAAATTTCCCGAAATCCCGGACCAGTGCTTCAGCCTCTATGGCCATTGACGCCTTATTTGGAGAATTCTCCAGGGAAGAAGACGAAGATGGATGCACTTCCGTTTCAACAAATCCCTGCCGGCGCATCAATGCAATGAGGACATCTTCCAGTTCCGGTTCCCGAACATCGAAGGTGTTTATTTGAAGGGGTTCTAATGTCTCCTGAACCTGACGGATTGCCGCTTCGGGGTCTGTTTGTTCAACGAACACCCGTAACCGGTCGCCAAGTGCCTCCACCTGGGGGAAACGGGATTTGAGCAGGGAAAATGCTTTTGCCTGTGCTTCGGCATGGAAACCAATCACCTTTCCCGGAACCAGATTCAGGATGTCTTCCGTCTTCCCTTCTGCCACAACCTTCCCCTCCAACAAAAGGGAGGAGTGGTGAAACCGGGTGGCCTCATCCATATACGCAGTGGACACCAGGGCCGTAACCCCTTGTTCCCGCAGTATTTCCGACAGGATGGCCCAGAAATCCCTTCGGGAGACGGGATCCACGCCCGTGGTGGGTTCATCCAGGATCACCAGGGCAGGTTCATGGATCAGGGTGCAAACCAGTCCGAGTTTCTGCTTCATCCCGCCCGACAGGTTTTTCATGGGCCTGTGGCGAAATGGATCCAGCCGCGTCATGGCCAGAAATCGGTCCTTTCGATGCGTCAGGTCTTTTTTTGAAACCATGCGCAGACGCGCAAAAAAATCGATATTTTCCTCAACGGAAAGGTCCGGATAGAGGTTCAGACCCAGACCCTGGGGCATGAACCCGATGAATTGTTTTATTTTCTCGGCGGTCCTTTCGGATGTAATTTGGGTCCCGAACACCTCCACCTCACCCTCATCATATGTCAGAACCCCTGCAATCGCCTTCATGAGCGTACTTTTGCCGCCGCCGTCCGGTCCGATCAAACCGTAAATTTCTCCGGGTCGGACTTCCAGATCCACACCGCACAACGCCGTGTGTTTATGGTAGGATTTTTTGAACCCCTTCACCCGGATAACGGGATTCCCGGCTGGTTTTTTTACCATCGCGGTTTTACCCACGGCGTTGCTTTCTTCCATTGAATTACCGCATCGGCCGGCATGCCCGGACTCAGGCAATGATCAGGATTTTCACTCAAGTAGAGTTTAACCGCATAGACCAGTTTGACCCGTTCATCAGGGGTCTGCACCTCCTTAGGTGTAAACTCGGCTCTGGATGAAATGTAGCGGAGCGTGGCCGGAAACGCCCGATTGGGAAACGCATCCGTATGGATCCGGGCGGGCAGGTCCAGCCTGAGCTTCCCGATCAAAATTTCCGGCACATAGGTCTTGAGATAAAGCCGATCCAAGTCTACCAGGTCAAATAGCGGCCCCCCGGAAACCACCATTTCACCCACGTCCACCAGCCGGGTCATCAGCATCCCCCGGGCCGGGGCTCGAATGGTCAGATCGGCCAGGACGCTTTCCATCTCCACCAACTTGGCCCCGGCCTGCGCCCTACGGGCCTTCAAGGCGTCAAGCTCGGCCCCTTTCACCTTGATGCGATCCCATCCCAATTCAGCCTCCCGGAGCTGTTTTTCAGCCCGGATACTGCCGGACCGTGCGGATTTGAGGTTGCTTTTGGCAACGGTCCAGGCAAGCGCCATCTCTTCCAGTTTGTGCCTTTCGACAATATGCTTGGCTTCCAATTGTTCATATCGCATGTTGTCATGGGCCGCCTGTTGTTCTGCGGCTTCTGATTTTAAAACGGTTGCAGCGGCATCCACCCGGGCTGCATCGGCTGCTTCGATGATCAGGGGAACCTCTTTTTTAAGGGCCGCCAACGCCATCCCGGCCGCCCTGACCTGTGCAGCCAGCACAGCCACGGCATGCTTTGCCTGGGAAACTTTGGCTTGGGTCTGGGTGTCATCCAGCCGCACCAAAACCTGGTTTTGTCTCACCATATCCCCCTCCCGGGCCAGGAGTTCCTGAACTCGACCCGGGAACTTTCCGGAAACGGTCATATGATCTCCTTCCATACGGCCGTTGGACTGGATCAGCCCGTCAGGGAAAGGTTCTTTCTTGAGCCAGCGCTCATATGCCAGCCATCCTCCGGCGGCAATCAAAAATAGTAAGGCAAGACAAATTAAAGCTTTGAGAAATCGTCTCATTCCAGTTCTCCGGTTCTATAATTGAAGATATTTACGAGGGTAATGAGATCGTAAAAATCCGAATATTCTTTACACGGGCATTTACCCGGCTGTTCTTTCATCACGACAATCTTCACCGCTCTAAAAATGCACTAAGCATGCCATTAAATAAATGTTGCAAATAATCCATTTAACAGGCCTGGTGAGGCATATAGATCCTTCGAATACCCCCCAATGTAGAAGAATTTCGAATCGTTTTTCTAAAATTTTCGAATCATGAAGATATCCGGGAAAATGGAAACCCAGGGGTGCATTTCGGACCGGCCGGCATTCGGCAACATTTTATAAGCAGTAAAATTACCTGACACACCGGGCATACGAAATGAACAACATCCGATTCCCGCATGAAAGACAATCGCGGTATTTTCATCTTTTTAATTGAAAGTTCTCTCTTTGTTTACGGTGGCACACTTTATGCTGGAAAATTTATGTTTGTTTGAAATTGCAAAAAGGAGATTGCATCATGAAAAAGGGTACGGTGCTCCTGCTTAAAACGGGCGGTTTATTGCTCAGTTCCCTGGGTTTGGCCGTCTTCAGCTTTCTGATCGTTATATGGAGTGTGGAAGATTATTCGACTTACTCCGTCCCGGTGTGGCCAATGGTTTTTAGTATTGTCATTGCCGTTCTTGGCTTCATATGTGTGAAAGCGGGAATGAAGGGTACTCTTTATTAGGGACATTTTGAATTAAGGAGAATGTAGATGAGTGTTTATCATTTGGATAAGATTTTTGCGCCTGCCGCCGTGGCCGTTATCGGCGCCAGTGATAAGAAGGGGAGCATCGGATATGCTCTGATGAACAATATTCAAAAGGGAAATTTTCCCGGAGCGCTTTTTCCCATTAACCCGAAATACGCAACCGTAAACGGTTTGAAGTCCTATCCTTCCATCGCTGAGGTGGGTAAACCCATTGATCTTGCCGTTATTGCCACCCCCATAAACACCGTGCCCGCCATCATTGGGGAATGTGTAAAGGCTCAAGTGAAAGGGGCCATCATCGTCTCGGCCGGGGGAAAAGAGATTGGGAAAAAGGGTCGTGAGATAGAATTAAAAATTAAGGAAGAGGCTGCCAAGGCGGATATTCGAATCATCGGTCCAAACTGCGTGGGGGTGATTTGTACGCACTCGAAACTCTATGCCACATTCGCCGACCGTATGCCCTTGAAGGGAAAAATGGCATTTATTTCCCAAAGCGGGGCGCTCATCGGCGCCATTTTAGATTTCTCACTGAAAAAACAGATCGGTTTCAGCCATTTTATCAGTGTCGGTTCCATGCTGGATGCGGACTTTGGAGATTTACTGGACCATTTGGGAAATGATCCCCATGTGGACAGCATTGTGCTTTATATGGAAGGCCTGACGTTCCCTCGAAAATTCATGAGCGCCGCCAGGGCTGTTTCACGGATCAAACCCATTATCGCCCTCAAGTCCGGCCGGAGTGCGGCAGGGGCAAAGGCCGTCGCCTCCCATACCGGGTCCATGGCCGGTGAAGACGCCATTTATGATGCGGCCTTTCGTCGGGCGGGCATCGTTCGTGTTGACACCATCGAGGCGCTTTTTAACGCGGCTGAACTGGCTGCCAAACAACCCGTTCCAAAGGGGGCCGGATTGGCGGTCATCACCAACGGCGGCGGTCCGGGGGTCATGGCCGCGGATGCTCTGTCTTCAATGGGGTTGGCGCCGGTTTCCCTTGGGCCGGAAACCGTTCACAAACTGGATAAATTTCTTCCGCCCTTCTGGAGCCGGGGAAACCCCATTGATATTCTGGGAGATGCGACACCCGAAAGATATGGTCGGGCCGTGGAAACCTGCCTTTCCGCCCCGGAAATCAATGGGATGCTGATCATCTTTGTTCCCCAGGCCGTCAGCGATGGGGCGGAAGTGGCAGCCGCCCTGTCAAACGTCCTTCAGGGCAAACGCTATCCGATTTTTGCGGTCTGGATGGGAGATGAAAGCGTCAAAAAAGGTCGTGAAATCCTCAGTAAAGCGGGCATCCCCACCTATGAGACGCCTGAGCAGGCCATTGAATCCTTCATGTACATGTATGATTATGCCCAAAATCTTGAACTGCTCCAGCAAACTCCGCCCAAACTGCACCATATGCTAAAATTTGATAAGCCCGGGGCCGCAACCATCATAAATAATGCCCTGGGTAAACATCAGACGTTTCTGACGGAGCCCACGAGCAAGGCGTTATTATCCTGTTACAGCATTCCCGTCAATCGAACTGAGTTGGCTTCGACCCCGGAAACGGCCGTTCATCTGGCCCGTGAGATCGGATATCCCGTGGCCATGAAAATCTGCTCAAAGGACATCAGTCATAAATCAGATGCCCACGGGGTTCAGCTTAACCTGCGTAACGACGAAGACACCCGCAACGCGTTCAAAAAAATCATGGCCGGGGCACGTGCCTATGACCCGAAAGCCGAGATTCAGGGGGCAACCCTCCAGTCCATGATGGCGCGGGCCGATTACGAGTTGATCCTGGGCTGTAAAAATGATCCTGTTTTCGGCCCGGTCCTCCTGTTCGGGATGGGCGGTATCATGACCGAGATCCTCAAAGATCAGGCCATTGCCTTTCCCCCGTTGAATCGATTGCTGGCCCGACGGCTCATGGAAAACACCCGGGTGTATCAACTGCTCAAGGGGTATCGCAACAGGCCCCGGGCGGATCTCGATAAACTGGAAGAGATCCTGATTAGCCTCTCCCAACTGGTTGTTGATTTTCCTGAAATTTCAGAATTGGATATCAACCCCCTCATCTTGGTGGGAAGCAACCCCTGCGCCGTGGATGCTCGCGTTATTCTGAAGCCTTCTAAGATAAAATCACCTCTCCATCTGGTCATCAGCCCCTACCCGGCACAATATGAGATGCCTGCGATCACCCAGGGAGGCGTTCAAATTTTTATCCGACCCATTAAACCGGAAGACGAACCGTTGCTGGCCGATTTTTTCAAAACCCTATCCCCCAAGAGCATTTACATGCGCTTTTTCAGCCCCATGAAATCCATCCCCCACGCCATGATGGCGCGGTTCACGCAGATTGATTACGACCGGGATATGGCCCTGGTGGCCATGCGTCAAGACCAGGGCAGGGAAGAAATCCTGGGGGTCGCCCGCCTCATGAGCAAGCCCGGCGGCATTGAACCGGAATTTTCCGTGGTGGTCAGCGACATGTGGCAGGGAAAAGGCATGGGTGCAACCCTGATGGAGCAATTGATGGCCATTGCCGAGGAGAAAGGTATGACGTCCGTCTGGGGGTTGATTTTGGCTGAAAATACCCATATGCTGAGTTTGGCCCGAAAGTTTGATGCCACCGTGCAAAGCGCTTCGGGAAATCAATATGTACTTAGAATTGACTTGAAGCGTCACCCCGCTGCAAAGTTATGAAATGTAAGATATTTTTGAGGTTTCAATCGATTATGGAAAAGCGTGAAAAGGAATTCTTAAACCTTATCGGGGATGTACCGATTGGACTGTATGAATTTGATATCGTCGGAAACAAATTTGCATATGTGAACAACGCCCTGTGCGAGCATACAGGTTATACCAGAGAAGAATTATTGAATATGAGCCCTTCGGAAATTTTGTCGGAACAAAGCAAACCCATTTTTATGGAAAGGATGTCCAAGCTGTTGGCCAATGAAACCCTTCCCCCAAAAAATCCGTATGAAATCATAACCAAACACGGCCAAACAATATATGTGCTAAATAGTATTCGACTAAATCGGGGGAAAAACGGCGCTCCAGTGAGAACCGAAGGCGTGCTTATCAATATTTCAAGAGAAAGCATATTAAGGGACGCCCTGATAAAGAGGGAAGACGAATACCGGTTGCTTGTTGAAAATCAAACCGATTTGGTTGTAAAGGCCGATGCGGAAGGAAGGTTGTTATTCGTCAGCCCGTCGTACTGCGAAACATTCGTTAAGACCGAAGATCAACTGATCGGACAGAAGTTCATGCCGCTGGTCCATGAAGATGACCGGGAAACAACGATTAAAGAAATGGAGAAACTCTACCGCCCTCCCCACACCTGTTACGTCGAGCAGCGCGCCCGGACCAAGGATGGTTGGCGTTGGCTGGCTTGGGCCGACAAAGCCGTCCTTGATGAAGAAAGAAGGGTAATTGCCATCGTCGGTGTTGGGAGGGACATTACCAAACGCAAACAGGCAGAGGAACAACTGCAGCGATCAGAACACCAGATGAGAATCAAAAATCAGATTGCCAATCTTTTTCTGACGCGCCCCGACGAGGAAATTTACGGAGAAGTACTACAGGTCCTTTTAAAGGTGTTTGATAGCGATTATGGACTTTTCGGATACATCGCTGAAGATGGAATCCTTGCCCTTTCTTCCCTGACCGACGACATATGGGACAGATGCGAGGTTGCCGGAAAGAACATCTTTTTCCCCTACGAGGCATGGGGGGGGATTTGGGGTCGAGCGCTTAAGGATAAAAAGGCTTATTATTCCAACAATCCACACCAGGTGCCTGAGGGGCATGTGCCCATATCCAGATCATTGAATGTGCCGATCCTTTTTCAAGGGGATTGTGTGGGGTTGTTGGTTCTGGGCAATAAAGAAACGGATTATGACGAAAAGGACAAGAAGCTCTTACAGGGTATCGCTGATTACATAGGCCCGATCCTGAGCGCACGCATGCAGCGGGATAGGATAAGAAATGAGCAGAAATTAACGGCTGACGCACTCATTAAGGCTGTCGCCCACCTGAAAAAAAAAGAGAAGGCCTTATCAGAGCAGCGGAGGCGTCTTGAAGAGGCAAACATAGCCCTAAAAGTGCTCATCGAACATCGTGAAGAAGAACTCGAGAAAATAAGGGATAGCATCCTCTCTAACGTAAAAAGGTTGATCGTCCCTTACATAGAAAAAATGGAAAACACCGACTTATTTTTCGAAAACAAAACATACTTGAATATCATCAAATCAAATTTAGAGAAAATAATCTCGCCCTTTTCAAAAAATCTCTTAGCAAAATCGTTGAATATCACCCCAACAGAACTTCAAATTGCAGACATGATCAAGATAGGCAAAACATCAAAGGAAATATCTGAATTATTCAAGGTGTCTGTCCGGGCCATCGAATTTCATCGTAACAATCTCAGAAAGAAGCTGGGTTTGAAAAATAAAAAAACAAACCTCAGATCTTACCTTTTATCCCTTTCCTAATATCAGCTTTTATTCGTATTTTACTCGTATTAATTTAGGATTGTAAATCATGCAGTTGCGTCATATTGTAGAATAAAATATCCTATCGATTTTAATTGAGGTTTCAATAGCTTATGGAAAACCGTGGAAAGGAATATTTAAAACTCGTCGAGAATCTGCCGATCGCACTGTATGGATTTGATATTGCCGGCAACAGATTAATATATGTGAACAACACCATGTGCGAGTATACAAGTTATACCAGAGAAGAATTATTGAGTATGAGCCCTTCGAATTTTTTTTCGGAACAAAGCAAACCCATTTTTATGGAAAGGGTGTCCAAGCTGGTGGCCAATGAAACCCTTCCTCCAAAAATACCGTATGAAGTCATCACCAAACACGGCCAAACAATATATGTGCTAGGTAGTATGCGACTCATTCGGGGAAAAAATGGTGCGCCTGCAAGAACCGAAGGCGTGCTTATCGATATTACTAAAGAAAGCATATTAAGGGACGCCCTGATAAAGAGGGAAAACGAATACCGGTTGCTTGTTGAAAATCAAACGGACCTGGTTGTAAAGACCGATACGGAAGGAAGGTTGTTATTCGTCAGCCCGTCGTACTGCGAAAGCTTCGGTAAGACCGAAGATAAACTGATCGGACAGAAGTTCATGCCGCTGGTCCATGAGGATGACCGGGAAACAATGATTAAAGAAATGGAAAAACTCTACCGCCCTCCCCACACCTGTCACGTGGAGCAGCGTTTCCTGACCAAGGATGGCTGGCGTTGGTTGGCTTGGGCTGTCAAAGCCGTCTTTGATGAAGAAAGAAGGGTCATTGCCATCGTCGGTGTTGGGAGGGACATTACCAAACGCAAACAGGCAGAGGAACAACTGCAGCAATCAGAGCACCAGATGAGAATCAAAAATCAGATTGCCGATCTTTTTTTGATGCGCCCCGACGAGGAAATCTACGGAGAAGTGCTGAAAATCATTTTAAAGGCCTTTGATAGCGATTACGGGCTTTTCGGATACATTGCCGAAGATGGAACTCTTGTCCTCCCTTCCCTGACCACCGACATATGGGACAGATGCGAGGTTGCCGGAAAGAACATCTTTTTTCCCCACGAGGCATGGGGGGGGATTTGGGGTCGAGCGCTTAAGGATAAAAAGGCTTATTATTCCAACAATCCACACCAGGTGCCTGAGGGGCATGTGCCCATATCCAGATCATTGAACGTCCCTATCCTTTTTCAAGGGGATCGTGTGGGGTTGTTGGTTCTGGGCAATAAAGAAACGGATTATGACGAAAAGGACAAGAAGCTCTTACAGGGTATCGCTGATTACATAGGCCCGATCCTGAGCGCACGCATGCAGCGGGATAGGATGAGAAATGAGAAGAAATTAACGGCTGACGCACTCATTGCCGCGAAAGAAAAGTATCGTAATCTCTTTGAAAATGCACCTGTCGGGATCGGCGTCACCCATTTGGAGGGTCACTCGATTGACGCCAACCGGTGTTTACTTGAAATCCTGGGTTATTCCTTGGAAGAGATTAAGGCTATAGACATGTCGACGCTATACGCTGAACCCGAAGACCGCAAGCGGATCATCAGGGATTTAAAAAGGTCCGGGAATATTATTGATAGGGAAGTTCTATTTAAGCGCAAGAACGGCGAAATTTTCCACGCATTATTAAACATAGACTTTTTAGATTCGGAGAACCGGGAGTACCTCCTTTCTACTTTTCGCGATATCACGAAACAAAAACAAGCCGAGAACACGCTACGCCAAAGCGAGCTGAAATTCCGCAGCCTGTTTGCGTTATCTCCCCAGGCCATTTGCTTAACTGAGATGGATACGGGTAAATTTGTCGAGGTGAATGGTAAAGCGTGTGAAATGTTGGGATATTCTAAAGAAGAGATCCTCGGTGAGACATCAAAAGGGTTGGGGTTTTTATCCGGTGATCAACAAAATAGATTTATAAAGCAATTACAGGCATCAGAGACGGTCCAGGGATTGGAGGTGGACCTCAAGGCCAAGGATGGGTCAATGATTAACACCGCTGTCTACTCCAAATTGATCAAGATCGGGAACAAATGTCTTGTCCTTAACATAATTCATGATTTGACTTACAGAAAAAAAATAGAGGGGGAACTCATCCAGTCACAGAAGATGGAGGCCGTCGGCACCCTGGCCGGAGGCGTTGCCCATGACTTCAACAATATCCTTGCGGCCATTATGGGATATTCTGAATTGGCAAAAATGGAGGCTCCGGAAGGCAGCGAGCTGGCTGCTGATCTGGGTCATGTGCTTCAGGCGGGAAACCGGGCAAAGGCCCTGATACGGCAGATCCTGACCATCAGCCGCAGCCATAAGCAAGAACGGCAGCCGCTTCAGTTAATATACCTTGTGAAAGAGGCGCTCAAATTGTTCAGGGCCACCCTGCCCGCAACCATTGAGATTCGTGAAGATTTGGCCAAAGACGCGTGTATTGTCAATGCAGACCCTAACCGGTTGCATCAGGTGATCATGAATCTCGTCACCAATGCGGCCCATGCCATGGAGGAGGATGGGGGCGTTTTAACCATTGAACTTGCCAATGTGGAACTGGATGAGGCCGAGTCCTCACGGTATCTGGATCTGGATGCCGGTTCTTATCTTAGATTGACGGTCCGTGACACCGGCCACGGCATACCCCCTGATACAATGGCGCAGATCTTTGATGCCTATTTCACCACCAAAGAGATCGGTGAAGGAACCGGCCTTGGATTATCCGTGGCCCATGGCATTGTCAAGAATCACGGAGGCACAATAAGGGTCTATAGCCGGCCCGGGAAGGGTTCCACCTTTTGTGTGTATCTACCCATCTTTAAAGAGACTGAGAAGCTTCAAGAGGAATCTGCACGACCTGTTCCCACAGGAAATGAACGTATTCTTTTCGTCGATGATGAACCTATGATCGTGGACATCGGTAAGCAGATGTTAGGGCAGTTGGGATATGATGTTGTCGGTTCAATGAGCAGCAATGAAGCCTTATCGCTATTCCAAACAGAACCCGACGGTTTTGACCTGGTGATTACCGACATGACCATGCCCCATATGACCGGAGACAAGCTGGCCCGGGAACTGATCAGGATTCGTCCCCATATCCCGATTATCCTTTGTACGGGATACAGCAAACGGATCTCGGAAGAGATGCTAAAAAAGATCGGTGTCCGAGGCTTTGTAATGAAGCCTATCCTGAGACGCGCCTTGGGAGAGACCGTTCGGAAGGTGCTGGATGACAAATAACCGATTCCGATCGGCACCTCCCCCGTATGGATCCGACTTTCACATCCAACACACCACCCACCCATGTTCCGCCTTCCAGCAAATTGTCGCGTGTTAATAAAACGCCATGGCGCTCAATGAGCGCGGCCCCACAGGCATGGCAGTAGGTATTTTCTCCCCCTTCTCCGGGCACGTTGCCCTCGTAACCATATGACAAACCCTCTTCCATGCCGATTTCGCGGGCCCTCCGGAGGGTCTCTACCGGTGTCCGGGGTTTGTCCATAATTTTACGTTTTTTAACTTTCACGAAATTATCGCAAGTTCCTGAGTTAACATCCTTAATCCTTCATTAAGGAGTGAGTAAGCCGCTTCAATCTGAGACGGTTGCTCGGCACTTTTGACATGCCGGTTTTTACTAGCCCCTGAAATCATTGGGTTTTTGAAATGGAGTTCAGAGCAAATTGAGAGCCAAAGCCATTTCCAGGCCATTTGTGTAACTGTATAGAATGATTTACCTTTAAATGTATTGGCGTATTTTTGTTCTACGAACTTCGACTTTGCGCCGTCAGTGCCGCCTCCCTCTGAAGGCCACCAGTGAATGGGAATATCCTTGTTTCGAGCCACCTTCTGAATGTGGCCATTGAGCTGGTCAGTCAGGATTCGCATCACCCCATTTGACAACCCCTTGAATCCGAGAGCCCTTAGAAGCCTGACAATCCCTGCTGGAAAAAACAGGGAGAGGATGTAGCCTCAAATAATGACCCGATCAAAGCAGAAATATTTGAACTTGATATTTTGGGAGAATTGATCCGAAAACGAATTCTTCATGGGTGTTCCGCATCGGCAGGATGTTCACCCAGTACATCATGAGCGAATTTTGCGGATAGAAAGAACTCAAAAGCGAAAAGATGTCGCTTTGATGATGAAAACGTCTTCTACCGTGAGGTCAGGTCCTATTTTGCTCCGGAAATGGAAAAGCTCCTCAGGAATACGGGATTTGATAAACAAACATGGGGACGGATTTTGTCTAAGCCACTGGATGAGATTCGCGAGATCGAATCCATTGGTGCAGAACCTGGAAATGGAGGATTTGTGTTGGTCTTGGGAATTCAATAACAGGGCAATTGAATCTCCCAGTTGACTATGGGCACAGCAAATGGATTATCAAAGGGCCCATACGATAAAAGGAGATTCGGAATTAGAAGGGCCGGGAGTAAGATTATGAAGGAAGCAATGTTTTATGAAGCGATGTCCGAAAATAGGGTGCGTTGCAATTTGTGCAGCCATCGCTGCAAGATCCATGAAGGCAAGAGAGGTATTTGCGGTGTGAGGGAAAACCGGGGTGGAAAGCTATACAGTCTCGTATACGGTAAGATGGTTGCTGAACATATCGATCCCATAGAGAAAAAACCTCTATTCAATTTTTTGCCTGGTTCAAAAGCGTTTTCCATTGGAACGGTCGGCTGCAATTTCCACTGTAAGCACTGTCAGAACTCTGACATCTCTCAATATCCGCATGAACACGGAGGCGAGATCGTCGGTCAGGATCGTACACCCGAACAGATTGTCGCGGCTGCAAAAGCTGCCGGTTGTGAGACGATCGCCTACACATACACCGAACCAACTATATTTTACGAATTTGCTTATGACACTGGTATCTTAGCCCAAAAGGAAGGGATAAAAAACGTATTTGTAAGCAATGGCTATATGACCCCTGAATCGGCCCGTCAAATTGGGCCGTATTTGGACGCAATTAACATCGACTTGAAGGCATTTACTAATGAATTTTATAAGGAGGTCTGCGGAGGGCGTCTGAAGCCGGTGTTAGAGACGATCCGACTGATGAAAGAGCTTGGTGTATGGGTGGAAGTGACAACACTCATTATTCCCGGACTAAATGATGGCGATCAGGAACTGCGTGACATCGCCCGTTTCGTGAAAGGCATCGGCCCTGACATTCCATGGCATGTCACGCAGTTTTATCCCACATACAAAATAGTGGACAAACCCCGGACTCCGGTGGAGACGCTCCGGAGGGCCCGCGAAATCGGCACGGAAGAGGGTTTGCACTATGTATACGAGGGCAACGTGCCTGGTGAAGGAGGTGAAAACACCTACTGCTATGCCTGCGGGGCGGTGCTCATTGAGCGTCATGGGGTTTTATTAACACGTAACAATTTGCGGGAAGGAAGATGTCCTGACTGCGGGACATGGGTGGGTGGTGTGTGGATGTGAAAGTCGGATCCATACGGGGGAGGTGCCGGTCGGAATCGGTTATTTGTCATCCAGCACCTTCCGAACGGCCTCTCCCAAGGCGCGTCTCAGGATAGGCTTCATTGCAAAGCCTCGGACACCGATCTTTTTTAGCGTCTCTTCCGAGATCCGTTTGCTGTATCCTGTACAGAGGATGATCGGGATATGGGAACGAATCCTGATCAGTTCCCGGGCCAGTTTGTCTCCGGCCATATGGGGCATACTCATATCGGTAATCACCAGATCAAAACCGTCAGGTGCTGCCCGGAATAGCTCTAAGGCTTCAATGCTGTTCATTGAACTATTTGTTCTCTGCTATAACCCGTCAACAGTTCCCATGCTGGATTTACATAATGATATTTCAATTGTTCATCAACGATACATATCGCAGAAGGTGTGGATTCAATGAGAGATCGAAAAAATTAGCTCATACGTTTCTGGGTCACATACACAAACCGGTTGATCGATGCCATTAAAAATGTAGAGCATTTCATTGTGTTGACGGTTCAGCGGTTCTTTTATTCACTGGAGTTCAAAGGTATTCTTCTCAAGCTCTCTAACCCTATTTACCAATTCGGCATAAGTTGGTTTGTTTCTCATCGGCGACCTGCCCATAAAAATAGAAAAAAATGTTGATACCTGTATGTTGTGGCCCACCTCAAGTTCCAAAAATAGCGACCTTGGTGGCCGTGGTACTTACGCGATTCAAAAATGTCAACACAAACGGTCCTAAGCATTGAGGTCCATTCACTTTGCCCTCTTCTCAATATATCAATGCGCTTTTACGCATAAAACATGCCGCCCCCATATCCATATCCGGTTTGGCCATCTGCAAAGCCTCTATGCCTCTCACCTGTCTGACCCTTATTTGATATTTGGGCTTGGTTCTAACTTCGCCCACTATCTGCGCAGAGATACGCAACTGAATGATTGCCACTCTCTGATTCAGCCCTGAAAGGGCGTTACATACATAGAAATTGCCTGTAGCTTATTCGTATAATGTCACGCCCTTTCAGGGCTCAACTATCTTTGCAACCTGTTCCCAGGGCGTTGCCCTGGGCTGGAATGTCACGGCCCTTCAGGCCTAAAACGCATGCTGCTTCGCCATCAATTTTTAATGTTTCGTGCTTTCTGGAATTGAACTTGTTTTTTTCATTCCTAAGTGGGCGAAGTTAGAACCAAGCCCTGATATTTTATAAATTTTGCGAAAAAGATTTCGAGGTTTTTCTAAATCTGAAGGCATCGTAGATGTATCGAACACCGTGGCGCAAGCCCTTAAACCCTTTTCAGCAACGCACTGCAATCATAATTTTATGGCATGCTTGATGTGTGCAAAGAGACTTAATGAAGAAAAACTGCATTATGAATCGCCAGGTTGATTCCACGCCTTGCGAGGGCGCGTGAATGAGTAGACCGAAGGAGATGGTCTGTGTTGTGGGTAGGAATCTGACCTAGAAACTTGAAATCACGAATCAATACCGGAGAACTGGGATGAAACTATTTTTTAAACATGCCATTCTTATAGCCCTGTTCATTATGATTGGCGCTGGGGGCCGGCTGGCATATGAACGTTGGATCAAGAAAGAACCTTTCCCTGACGGCATCGCTTCAGGAAACGGTCGCATTGAAGCTACGGAAATCGACATAGCAATAAAGTTCCCGGGCCGTATCTCTGAGATTCTTTTTCGTGAAGGGGATTTCCTGGAGGCGGGCCTGGAAATTTTGTGGGATTCCGTGCTGATCATGGTGTTATTGGGAAACACCGTATTCGGTCTGGGGATGTGGCGATTTCGCCGTCAGTTCGAATAATGCATGGTTTCAGCCTCTGGTCAGATGGCACGCTTTATGCTAGTGGTTTTAGGGAGAAAAAGAGAATCCTTTTTTTTGGATGTCTACCGATTTCAGTTAATTTTATAATTTTATAAAAATAGATAGGAGGGATAACCATGTTAGTCAAAAATTGGATGAGCAAAGAGGTCGTTACCGTCGATATCAATAATTCCATGATAGAAGCCACTAAGAAGTTAAAAGAACATAACATCGGCATGCTGCCGGTCATGAAAAAAGGCAAGCTGGTGGGCATCGTAACGGATCGGGACCTTAAAAAGGCCTCGGCTTCCGATGCCACCACGCTGGAAATTCATGAGTTGCTCTACCTTGTTTCCAATATCAAGGTCAAGGACCTGATAACCAAGGATCCGATTACCGTGCCCCCGGATTATACCATCGGAGAGACCGCGGAACTCCTTTTGGAGAAAAACATATCCGGTGTTCCGGTGGTGGGCAAAAACGGTGAAGTGGCAGGCGTGATTACCAAAGCAGACATTTTCAGGGCCCTGATCTCATTGACGGGTCTGAAAAGAAAAGGAACCCAGTTTGCCTTTGAATTGGAAGACCGGCCCGGGTCCATCAAAGAGGTGTCTGATATCATTAGAAGGCATGGCGGCAGAATGGCCAGTATTCTCAGCACCTATGATCGCGTAAAAGAAGGGCATCGCAAAGTATACATCCGCATGTATGGGGTTGATCGACCTCAACTTGAGCAACTCAAGGAAAAACTGAGAGAAAAGGCCGACCTGCTTTACATGGTGGATCTTCGTGAGAACAAAAGAGAGATTTACGGGTTATAGAAATCACATTTAAACTATGGGAAAGTCAATGATGACGGGTACTCAAAAGAAAATATTGTTGGCAGTGGACGGATCCGAGAATTCCCTGGAAGTCGTCAGGTATGCAGCCAAAATTCCGGCATTTCGAGAAATGGCGACGGTGTTGTACAATGTCAGCAGTAAGATACCTGAAGCCTATTGGGATCTGGAAAAGAACAGTTCGGCCGCCTGGAGAATGAGTGAAGCCCGAGCCTGGGAAAAGGAACATGACAAAGTTATCCAGGGATGCATGAGGAGAGCAGAGAAAATGCTCCAGGTTGCCGGTTTTCACAAAGAATCCATCGAAGTGAAAATCCACAATCGAAAACAAGGTTTTGCCCGAGATATCGCAAAAGAGGCGGAAAGGGGTTATGGTGGTGTCCTGGTGGGTAGAAAAGGGATGAGCAATCTGAAAGATCTTGTGTTGGGGAGTATTGCAACAAAGCTCATTGAGAAAATTTCTTTTGTTCCCATACTGGTGGTGGGGAAAAACCCCCAAACTGGATCGGTGCTGCTGGCGCTGGATGGCTCGGACAACGCCACGAGGGCGGTGGACTATGTGGGTAAGGTATTGGGGGGTTCCGATTACGCGGCAAGGCTCATCCATGTGATCCGAAGTGATAACCCTGAATATGTGAACGAGAGAAAAATGGAGATAAAGGGGGTATTTGATGAAGCAAGGGGCGAGTTGATCATCTCAGGATTCAACCCGGATCGGGTCACCACCAAAATCATCACGGGTGCCGGAAGTCGCGCTGCCGCCGTGGTCCAGGAAGCCCAGGATGGCGATTATGGGACCATTGTTGTGGGTAGAAGGGGGCTTTCCCGTGTGAGAGATTTTTTGATGGGGCGCGTCAGCAACAAACTGATTCATCTTGCAAAGAATCAGGCGGTTTGGGTGGTGAATTAAATAAGCGCAGGCCATCATTTGCGTTAATAGGTAGGACCAGTTTCAAATCAGGGATGAAGGGGAAGTCTTATGATCAATATTGCTGAAGATTCGAATATGATGATTTCACTGGAGGTAATCTAATGGGAAAATATCTGATAATTGCGAATAATGGACCAGAAGACCCAAACAGAGCAACGGTTCCTTTCCTTACTGCCAAGGCATTAGTGGAAAAAGGACACGAGGTTTCTATTTGGCTTTTTAACAACGCGGTCTATCTTACTCCTGAGGGAGTTGCAGAAAACGTACAGGCACCCGGCCTGCCTAACCTTGAAGACCTAATGCTTTTCCTGACGATGGCAAAAAAAATTCCCATCTACATCGGAACGGCATGTGCCATGGGAAGAGGGCTTGTGAGTGAAGATCAGGAAGCATTATGTACTTTTGTTTGCGGCGAGCTTGGTATGCCTTCACAATTAGCCGATCTCATTGTAGAGGCCGATAATGTAATCGGCTTTTAGTTGCTGTGATTGTGTATGGCATCATCCTCTCGCCCATCGGCTGGAAACTGGCGTTCTTTGTGTGGGGTTATGCCTTGGCCTGGTTTGTATTTAACGATTTCATTAAACTTGAATGGTCATTAATTGTAAGGATTTAATTTTATGGATATTTTGAAAGACAGATTTCCCAATATCCCTGATAGAATAGCAGGCCTTGGAGAACTCGCATACAACCTCTGGTGGAGCTGGCATCCGGAGGCCAGAATGCTATTTAAGATGCTGGATCGTCAGTTATGGAAGGAGAGCCTTCATAATCCGGTGAAGATGCTTAAGGAGCTTCCTCCAGAGGTTTTGGAATCAACGGCAAACAATCCCGAATATCTGCCCCATTACGATGCTGTGCTGAGTCGATTCAGAGATTACGTTGGCACAAGAGGCGGATGGTTCCGGGAAAACGTTCCCGACCCGGGTGCCGAGCCCATCGCCTACTTTTCGGCAGAATATGGGCTGCAGCATTCCCTTCCTTTCTATGCTGGCGGGCTCGGCTTTCTGGCCGGTGACCACTTAAAAGAGTGCAGCGACCTTGGCGTTCCTCTGGTGGCGGTAGGGTTCATGTATCCGGAAGGGTATGTCCATCAGAAGATCCGTGAGGATGGCTGGCAGGAAGGCACAGATGAGCCCATAGATAGAGATGCGGCTCCTATAGCCAGGGTTCTGGATGAAAAAGGAGAACAACTTGTTGTCACGGTTCCTTTCATCGATCCCCCCATCTATATAGTGGTTTGGAAGGTGGTCGTGGGTCGCGTCACCCTTTATCTTATGGATACGGATGTGGAAATAAACGATCCATGGAATAGGGAAATATCAGCCCGTCTTTATATTGGGGATATAGAACAGCGTCTACGCCAGGAGATTGTTCTTGGTATCGGAGGATACCAGGTCTTGAATATCCTCGGGATTAAACACTCGACACTCCACCTTAATGAAGGGCACGCCGCCTTTGCACTGCTCGAACGAATCAGGGAACGGATACAAGATGGCACGAGTTATGATGAGGCTGCCAAACAGGTAAAGGGCTCCTCGATTTTTACGACCCACACCCCGGTTGCAGCGGGTCATGATGTCTTTCCATTCCCGTTAATGGAAAAGTATTTTTCTTCCTATTGGAAAGCTCTGGGAATAGATCGGGAGATCTTTTTCCAACTGGGTTTCAACCCGGGGGACTTGAAGCCGGGCTTCAATATGACTGCCTTTGCGCTCAGGCTGTCGGGCTATCATAATGGGGTCAGCCAGCGACATGGGCAAGTAGCCCGCCGGATGTGGCAGAGCCTCTGGCCTGACTTACCCGAAGACGAGGTCCCGATCGACTATGTCACCAACGGCATCCATGTCCCGACCTGGACGGAGCCTAAAATCATGCTTCTCTTCAACAAATATCTGGGATCCGACTGGTTGGAGAGGCATGATGACTCGTCCATATGGGAACTGATTGATGATATCCCGGATGAAGAATTATGGCACACCCATTACTGGCTGAAGGTGAAATTGATCAATTTTATCCGTGAACGTGTGCGCAAACATTGGATAAAAGATCGAGTCAGCCCTTCGATTGTCATGGCCGAAGGTGTCATGCACGATCCTTCCATATTAACCCTGGGTTTTGCCCGTCGCTTTGCCACCTACAAGCGGGCAAATCTGCTCTTTCGCGACAGGATCCGGTTGAAAAAAATCCTGAACAATCCCTGGCGTCCGGTACAGATTATTTTTGCAGGCAAGGCCCATCCCGCGGATATGCCCGGAAAAAGAGTCCTTCAAGAGGTTTTCAATGCGGCCCGCGATCCCGAGCTGGGTGGGCGGATCGCTTTTGTAGAAGACTATGGGGAACAATTGGCCCAGTACATGGTACATGGCGTGGATGTCTGGCTGAACAGTCCCCTGCCACCGATGGAAGCCAGCGGAACCAGCGGTATGAAGGCTGCCTTAAACGGCGTTCCTCACCTGAGCATCATGGATGGCTGGTGGATGGAGGGATTCAATGGGAAAAACGGTTGGGCCTTTGGCCGGACCGAAGTGGAAGGTGATCGGGACGCGGCGGATGCCGAAGCCATATATCAAATCCTGGAAAAGGAGATCATCCCGCTTTATTACAAAATCTCGGATGATGGCATATCACACGGGTGGGTTAAGGTCATGAAAGAATCCATAAAGAGCAATGCTCCCCGGTTCTCTGCCCGGCGGATGGTCAAGGAATACATTGAAAAATTCTGTGGAGACAGTGAATTCTGCTTTGAGAAACGCAGCCGAGGGTGAGCTCAAGGGTATCATAGATTATAATGACGATGAAATCGTATCTGCCGACATTATTGGAAATCCACACTCAGGTATTGTTGATGCCCCATCCACAAGGGTGGTCATGAACCGGGTGGCCAAGGTGCTGGTCTGGTATGACAATGAATTTGGTTATGCGAGACGGATGCTGGACCTTGCAGCTTATGTATAAACTAATTCTACTACGGCACGGTCAGAGCGAGTGGAACCTGCAGAATCGTTTCACGGGGTGGGCGGATGTTGACTTAAGTGAACAAGGCATCCAAGAAGCCGGGAATGCGGGCAAGCTCTTGAAAGAGGGAGGCTACGAGTTCGACCTGGTTTATACCTCGCTCCTGAAGCGTGCTATTCGAACGATGTGGGATGTGCTTGATGAACTGGACCAGATGTGGGTGCCCGTTGTGCGGCATTGGCGTTTGAATGAGCGGCACTACGGTGCGCTGCAGGGTTTCAAGAAGGCGGCAACGGCGCAGAAATACGGCGCAGAGCAGGTGAAGATATGGCGCCGCTCTTACGCGACCCCACCCCCCGCGCTTACGGAAAGTGACGACAGGTATCCCGGCCGGGATCGACGCTATGCCGGCCTTTCTGTAGAGGAGATCCCGCAGGCGGAGAGTCTCAAAGACACTGTAGCCCGCTTCATTCCCTACTGGCTGGACACGATTGCACCGCAGATCAAAAGTGGTAAGCGCGTGCTCATCGTCGCGCACGGCAACAGCCTCCGCGCATTAGTCAAACATCTCGATAGTATTTCAGAGGAGGAGATTGTGGGATTGAATATACCCACAGGCATTCCCCTGAGCTATGACCTGGATGACGATCTCAAGCCCCTTCGCAAGACCTATCTGGGTGATCCCGAAGTAGCTAAGAAGGCCGCGGAGGCAGTCGCCAACCAAGCCGCGGTCAGTGAGGTAGCCGATGGATAAGCAGGCCCCTCTGCCCATAGCCACATTGACTTTGAACCCTTGTCTGGATGTGAGCTACGAATTCTCGAGCCTGGTGCCGGACCAAAAAGTACGTGCGGACCACACCCGCTTTGACCCCGGTGGCAACGGAACCAACGTGGGGCGCGCGCTCAAACAGCTTGGCCTGCCCGCGATTAACTGCTGAATCCTGGCCGGGGAGATCGGCATCCTGGTTGAGCGAATGCTTGGGGATCAGTTGGCCGGAAATCGCCTTGGTCTGGGGCTATTCCATCACCTGGGCCTTCGTCACCGACCTGGCCAAAATACAGGTTTATCGCCATTTTGGTATGCAGACACAGCGTCATCAGATGTTTCTTAAAACAGTGCGACAGCATATTACCCCGCATGCAGCTTTCAGCACGAGGGAAATTTCGGTGCACCATGAGATCCCTCGCTGAACACCACGATGACCCGGGCGGGGAAGGGATGGATGTGTCCAGGGTATTGGCAACTCTGCGGATTGGCAATAAGGCGCTTGGATTTGTTGGTGGGTTTGCTGGAGAAGAACTGGAAGGAAGATTGCTCAATGAAGGGATCAAAAGCGGTTTTACCAGGATTTCAGGTGAAACTCGTACCAACATCATTGTAAATGAAATGCACAATAGTTTACAGACCGTGTTCAGCGCCAGAGGGCTGGAAATCAGTCCCCTTGAATTTATACAACTAATTCATAAATTAGAGAAGTTAGCTCAACCGGATATGGTGATTATCAGTGGCAGTCTTCCGCCGGGCGTACATCCTGCAATCTATCGAAAAATCGTTGAAATGGCCAAAATCAGAGGAGCCCGCGTCCTGTTGGATACTGATGATGATGCTTTAAAGACTGGCATTCAAGGGTTGCCGGATGTCATCAAACCGAATCTTTATGAAATGAGCCGATTGGTGGGTACGGAACTGAAAGTAATTGACGAAATCATCAGTGCGGTGCGCAATGTACATGAAGAGGGAGTGGAAATTGTCCTTGTTTCCATGGGAGGCACGGGCAATTTTCGGTGGGAGAAAAAGAGCAATATCTGGCTTCTCCCCCTGTTATGGAGGTGAAAAATACAATATTTGCACTCAATTCTCACAGTCATCACAATGGCAAAAAGGGGGAATTTCCGGTGATGATGCGATACAGGACAAAATATAATACATGATTATTAGAGAGGGAAAAATGCCTAAAAAAACAAATTTTCAGATTAATCAAAAAAAGCCGAATATTCATGTCAATAACCCGCCTGAACGCAAATTCTGGCAGAAACAGGGTCCCTTTAACATCTGGTATTTCATTATTATGCTGATCTTCTTATATTTCTTCCAGACCACAATGCAGGTAAAAACAGAGCAAATCCCTTACAGCCAGTTTCAGACTTATCTTGCCGCAGACCAGATTGCTGAATGTGAGATCAGGGAGAAGTCCATTATCGGGACATTGAGACAGATGGACAACAAGACAGGCAAACCGCTCCATTTCATAACAGTACCGCTTTACAACGCCGATCTGGCCAAAGAGCTTGAAAAGCATGGCGTTAAATACAGCGTAGCAGTGGAAAGCCACTTCTTGAGTAATCTTCTATTTACATGGATTGTCCCCTTTGGCTTAATCTTTTTGCTATGGCATTATCTTGGCAAAAAGATGGGCTCGGCAGGAATGAATTTCATGAATATCGGTAAGAACAAGGCACATATCCATGCAGAAACCGGGCAAGAGGTCACTTTTAAAAATGCTGCAGGCGTCGACGAGGCGAAACAGGAGCTTGGGGAAGTCATCGAGTTCTTGCGCACACCCGAGCACTTTCAGCGGTTAGGTGGGCACATGCCCAAAGGTGTGCTCCTGGTGGGTCCTCCGGGCACCGGCAAAACCTTGCTGGCCCGGGCCGTATCCGGAGAAGCAGGGGTGCCCTTTTTCAACATCAGCGGCTCGGATTTTATCGAAATGTTTGTGGGCGTGGGTGCGTCCCGGGTACGGGACCTCTTTGAACAGGCCAGGGCCAAGGCGCCCTGCATTATTTTTATTGATGAACTGGATGCGATCGGCCGGCAGCGGGGCGGACCCGTGGTCATGGGCGGTCATGATGAAAGAGAACAGACCCTGAACCAACTTTTGGTGGAAATGGACGGCTTTGATACCAGTAAGGGCGTGGTGGTTCTATCTGCTACCAATCGACCCGATGTTCTGGACAAGGCCCTGTTGCGTCCCGGCCGGTTTGACCGGCAGATCGTGGTTGACAAACCAGACCTGAAAGGGAGGGTGGATATTCTGAAGATCCATACCCATGAGCTAAAAGTGGCCCGAAATGTAGACCTTGAAATCATAGCCAGAAGAACACCAGGTTTTGTGGGGGCCGATTTGGCCAACGTAGCCAATGAGGCTGCTATCTTAGGCGCACGGATGAATCATAAGTCCATCTCAACGGCCGATTTTGAGGCAGCCATAGACAGGGTCATTGCCGGGCCGGAAAAGAAAAGCAGCACCTTGAACCCGGAGGAAAAGCACCGGGTGTCCTATCATGAATCAGGGCACACCCTGATAGCAGAACTTGTCCCCACCGGTGAACCTGTCCATAAAGTCTCTATCATCCCCAGGGGAATCGGCGCACTGGGCTATACGCTCCAGGTGCCGGAGAAAGAAAAATTTTTGGCCACCAAAAATGAACTCATGGACCAGGTCGCCATTCTCTTAGGGGGCAGGGTTGCCGAGGAGATTGCGTTTGGAGACATTTCCACTGGTGCACGGAACGACCTGGAACGGTCGTCGGAGTTAGCGCGAAATATGGTCTGTAGCTATGGAATGAGTGAAAAGTTAGGCGCCCTTACATTCGGCAAGAAGCATGCTTCGCTGTTTTTGGGAACAGAGTATGGTGAAGAGAAAAACTATAGTGAGGAAACAGCTAAAGAGATAGATGCCGAGGTCAAGGCAGTCATTCAGGAGAGCTATGAAAGGGTCAGGACGCTATTGCAGGAAAACAGACCTTCCCTGGATGCCCTGGCCGCAAAATTGGAGGAAAAAGAGGTCCTGTCCGGTGAAGAGGTAAAAGCAATTCTTAAAAAACCCTAAAGTTACAAAGGGTGTATGGAACAACAGTAAACAGCAACCGGTGAACTATTACGAAGAAAGAAACAGGTTTTTTTTACCAGCTTAACTGTAAGCTGGCACTGGTTCAGTTGAATAGGCAAAAAGATGTGGATTCTCAAATTATACCCTTTAAAACAAATACTTATGCCAATTATCATGTCTTGTCGTAAGGCACTGTAACCTATTGATATGATTAAATCACCTATTCAACTGAACCAGTACCGATGCGCATATAAAGCTTTAAATGAGAAAAATGGTGAACAATGAATCACCGATTTTGCATCCACCATAACAACGTTTTGATTCATCCAATTTTTCAAAGCTCTTTTAGAAAATCCTCTTCACTCTTACGCCAGTCAGTTCCAAATTGCTTTTCAAAAAAGGAGCCAAATCTGTCAAGCCAACGCCACCAGAAATGCTCTCCCCTCTCCTTGGCCTCCAATATATCGTTTAGATAGGTCGGAATTTCGGTCATTTTGTCTTTGGGTACATAAGAGGCGGCGCCTTTCCTGTAGGCGGTAATCGTATCTTCAGGACTCAATGCATGACCGGTCAGCATAACGGATATCACTTTCTTCTGGTTTGCAATTTCTAAAAGTTTATAACCATCGACCCCCATAATGTCTAAAATAGCCATATCAAAGTCTTGGGTTTCTAAAAGGGTTTTGGCTTTATCGAAACTGGAGGCTTTTACTATTTGACACATTGATAATAGCTCTTCTAATGTTTCCAGTACGTCTGGTTCATCATCTACGATGAGAATCCTCTTATCATCTAACAGCTTTTTTCTTATAATGACACATGTGGCGTCAGCCGAATTGATAACCTCCATGGCCACGCTTCCCAGGCGTGTCTTGGCATTGCCCAAGCCTCGGCTGCCGATAACAATCATATTCACATCATTATAACTGGCATAATCAATAATCTTTCGAGCCGGATCTCCCGTGGTTATTCTCTTTATGATATGCCTAATACCCTTCTGCCTTACTTCATCTTCGGCTTTGTCTAATATCTTTTTAGCCAGAAGCTCCAGATACACTGCCTCCGGTGACTCCTTGATTCTTTCACCATGAATATAATCCATGACCCCTTCGGGGACTCGTGTATCCCCGACAACATGGAGCAGATGAATAGAGCTGTTTTTTTTCCTCGCTATGTCTGAGGCAAACTCAATGGCCCTCGCTGTGTGTCCGGACCCATCCAATGGAACAAGAATTTTGTTTATCATTTTTGCTTCTCCTCCTCTATGCTTCCCGATCAGGTCCCTCAAGCTTGCCACCAGTAATTCGGCAATTTTTTCCTTGAGTCTCTCAACGGCAAAGAAATCCTTTACCATGTATCCATCGGCCTGTGATGCCTTTGGATCATCCGCATAACTATCATAGGCCGTGAAAATAAGGACAGGCAGGTGGGGGTATTTTCCCTTTATGTCCTTCAACATATCCCATCCCTCAAATCCTTATAGATACAGATCGAGAACCACCAGATCCGGCTTCGAATCCCTGAAGTATCCTCTTGCGGTTTCGGCATTGCTCACGCCCTCGACCCTATAGCCCTCATCCATGAGTTCTTCGGAAAACAGCTCTTGAAGATTGGGCTGGTCATCCACAGTCAGGATTTTTTCCATTTTTTCCCTCACAATTTCTCAATGTCAATTTCATGACTTCAAGCCCATCAAACCACTATTTGTACAACAAAGCATCAGGCTGCTGTATCTCAGGGCTTCAACCCCATGTGAAAACGGGCATCCAGCCATCCCACTGCCACACAGGCCATGGCCAGTGTGGCTGATCCCAGAAGGGATTTAGCAGCATATGCCTGAGAGATATTCGCGCAGAAGTAAAGGTTTCAAATCAAAGGCACGCGTGAATCTTGACGAGGAACGATTCAACTTAAGCGTAAGCCTGCAATTTTGACGGCACCTCGATGGTAACCATCCGGAAACAGGCGCTCGAGTTGTTCAATATCGATTTGATTCTCTTTGCATGTGTCATAAATAGCGGGAATTTTGCCGCTCTTTTCGTAGCTGTTGCGAAGGAACCTTATGATTTTCCAATGCCCATCCGTCAGCTTTCCAATCTTCATCTCATAGGCCCTGTAGGCCGCATAATACTCATCCCATTGGTCAGGATTCATCAGAAAACCACGCACATCCACTTCGTAGGTTTTGTTGTACGACTCCATAAAAGACATGGTTTCGCAGACCGGCAGGGTGAAAGTCAAGCCCAAGATGGCCCACCCTGGAGCTGATCCCTGCCAGTTTGCAAGCACCTCTCAAGTACCCCGCAGGAAAGAGCCTCTCCAAGTCTCTAAGCCGTAAGGCGTTGGTGTTACAGGTTTCGTAGATGAGGGGACATCTGCCCGTTTCCTTGAATGCGTTGCGTATGCTAACCTCCTTTTCGGTAAAGCGATTATAATCAGTTTGACTTTCGTATATTTCAGAATCCCTTCTGAAACCCCGGTCAGAAGAACAATCCAACTGCCCGAGGTCTTTTCAGGCTCCTACGGCCCGTCATTTATGCCTTCTCCGGGTGACACGAAAGATGTTACTTCCGGTCCTGTAGGATCTCCTGAAGAACTTAACCGGGAAACAGGTCCTATTCTCGGGCCATAGCCGTTCCGCATTTAGCGCATTTCTGCTCGGTACAGGGGGTCCCCAATTGATGGGTCGCTTTCTCACCGCAGTTGGGACAGACGCAATAACCGCCCGGTCCTGCCGCAGAACCGCCTCCCTGGCCTCTGCCGCCGCCACCTTGACCTCCGCCACGACCTCTACCCATGCCTCTCCCTGTTCCAGCGCCTTGACCTCTTGGTCCTGTTCCGTCTCCTCTTGGCATTTTATTCCCCTCCTTTAGTCTTGGTTTATCGGGAAAATATCGATTGGTTCATGTCTCAAGACTTTGTGACAGGTTCCCTTCCTTATAATTGTCTATGGTCTCTCTTATCGTGCCCTTTTGGCCCACGATCACCTCAACCCCAGCCGCCGAGAGGGTTCGCACGGCGTTGGGGCCGCAGTTTCCGGTAATAACAACCTTAGCCCCTTTGGATGCCACAAACTGTGCCGCCTGAATCCCTGCCCCCCCACCAAGGGCGATATTCTCATTATCAAAGGCCTCAAAACTCATGTCGTCCGTATCCACGATAACAAAATAGGCACACCGCCCAAAGCGGGGATCTATCTGTTCACTCAAATCGCGGCCCATCGATGAAATTGCAATCTTCATAACCTCTCCCTTCATCTTATCCGACCTTCCTGAGAAAGTTGCAGTGTTCATTGATAAATGGTTTCACGGTCATTACAGAGGGTTATCAGTTAAGGGAAAGACACGAAACAGATTCTCCCATTGAACCCGGGAACGTGATCTGCCCGGTGTCAATCAAGTCTAACACCGCCTCAACAACCAGCCGATCTTC
>Ga0207996_1000329_pt1 | contig 43345 bp, 35 predicted proteins | sample AntAceMetag02UKG_FD_184773 | JGI IMG/M metagenome (GOLD analysis project Ga0207996, IMG submission 184773) | Saline lake microbial communities from Ace Lake, Antarctica - Antarctic Ace Lake Metagenome 02UKG (SPAdes) (version 2) | ecosystem: Environmental > Aquatic > Non-marine Saline and...
CTCAATTGCACAAGTACGAACATTATTGGGGCTAAGCAGAAAATACATTATTCCCCTACTGACCAGAATGGACGAAGAAAACATCACCCAACGACAGGGAAATAATCGCGTGCTAAAAGACATATCAGATTGATTTTAATAGAAAGGAGTCAGAAAAGATTTGGATAACAAAAAGAAATTAACCCAAATGGTTTCTGCTGCCGGATGAGCAGCTAAATTCAATTTTAAAGATCTCGGTGAGATCTTAAGCAATTTTAAAATATTAAAAGATGATAACCTATTGACCGGATTTGAACATTATGAAGACGCGGCAGTTTATCAATTAAATAACAATCAGGCTTTAATTTTTTCATTGGACCTTGTTACACCAATCGTTGATAACCCCTATCATTTTGGTCAAATTGCAGCCGCCAATGCCTTAAGTGATATTTTTGCCATGGGAGGAAATCCTTTGATGGCTTTAAATATAGTCGCTTTTCCCGAAAAGCAATTAGATGAATTAGAACTTATGTTAAAGGGTGGAGCTGAAAAAATCAAAGAAGCCGGGGCGATTTTAGTCGGTGGGCATACGATAAAAGATAAAGAACCAAAATATGGCTTGGCTGTAATAGGATTAGCTCATCCCAAAAACATTATTTACAACAATACTCCCCAAGAAGGTGATTTATTATTATTAACCAAACCTTTGGGCACAGGAATATTATCAACCGCTCTTAAAAACGGTGTTGCCAGCCCGGCAGCTGTAAAAAATGCTACTTTTTGGATGACTAAATTAAATCGACTTACTCCTAAACTATTGGATCTATCCATTCACAGTCTGACCGATATAACCGGTTTTGGACTGATAGGACATTTAAGTGAGATGTTTACTAAAAATAATTTAGGGGCTGAATTATGGATTAATGATATTCCTATAATGGATGAACTGGATAAATATATTTCTTTGGGAATGATACCAGCAGGAACAAGAAAAAATCATGAAATTTATTCTTGTTCAGTAGAAAAATATCCTAATATTCCTTCAGAAAAGGAAATCATCCTATATGATGCGCAAACTTCAGGAGGATTGCTGTTATCTATAAGACCTGAACAAGCAGAAAAAGCAAAAGAATTGCTGGTTCAACAGGGATTTACTTACAGTCAAATTATTGGTAAAGTTGTAAAAGTTTCCTCAAAAAGAAAAATAAAAATAATATAAATAAAAAAGGGACGGTTAAATTTATTAGATTAATACACTGTCCCTTTTTTATTTGACAAAAAATATTTTTCATATTATAATCACTACTAATGTAATAGTAATGGTAGTAATGATTCAAATACCCTTAAGAAAGTTATGCAAATTCTTGAAGGAAGTATGAATTTTGTGAAATAGAAAGGAAGTGATTATTATTATAAGGAAAAAATTATTACTCGCGTTAAGTTTATTTTTAATTTCTTTTGTGCTTACAGGTTGTTTTCTTTTTAACAGCGCACCGGTTATTGAATCCGATCCGATAACTACTGCAAAAGAAGGCGCTGTATATACTTATGATGTAGAAGCAACCGACCCTAACGGAGATGTCCTGACTTATTCCTTAACTACCAGTCCCAACGGGATGGCGATTAATTCTGCCACCGGAGTAATCAGCTGGACTCCGACTACCGCCGAAAATTTTGAAGTTACCGTTGAAGTATCTGATGAAAACAAATCAGAGACTCAATCATTTATTATTGTAGTTGACGAAACAGTTCTTACTTCTATAGTAGTATTACCTTCCAGTATGACTTTAGAAATCGGCAAATCAAAGGCAATAACTTCTGTTACCGCTCACTATGATAATGGTACTGAGGCTGCTATAGCACTTACTGCTTGTACTTATGTATCAAATCAAACTAATGTCACGGTCATTAATGGAAAAATTAGTGTATCATCATCATGTACAGCTTCTACCGCAATTATTACCGTAAATTATTCAGAAGGCGGGGTACTAAAATATGATACCGTAACTGTTACTATTCCTGCTCCTGCTAGCGGAGGATGAGGAGGATAAATTCTACCGGTAGTTTACCGGTGAAAACTTAATTAAATATCTTTCTAAAATTGTCAACATTAATTTATAATTAATGTTGACAATTTTACTCATATATAGTATTATCGTATTTACATCTTAATTTTAGAAAGATATTTTAATTAACATAGAAAGGAAAAAAATGAAAATAGATATTACAAGTAAAGCTTCAGAAAAACTAAAAAATATTTTGGAAGAAAAAAATACACCAAGTGCAAAGGTAAGAATTTTTTTAGCTGGAATTGGTTGAGGCGGTCCCAGATTCAGTATTGCTCTGGATGAGCAAAAAGGAAACGATAAAGTTTACTCGGAAGATGGCATTCATATTATCGCAGACAAAAATTTAATAGAACAGTTTAAAGGTTTTAAAATTGATTACTCTAGTTTTTTCCTTATGAAAGGATTTTCAATTTACCCTTATACCGGTTCTGCTTCCAGCTGTTAAAAGACAGTGTAATAAAAAACCTATTATGGGATGAACTCATAATAGGTTTTTTATTTTTAAGTATTTTAAAAAATCTACAGTTTTAACTTTTAATCAACACTTAACTCATGACGAATAGATATACAAAATTATACAAAAATTGACTCATGAGCTTAAATTGTTTATTATTAAACTGAATTAGAGTAGAAAAAATGAAGTAAACCAAGCGGTTTTTCTTCCCGGAGATATTGAAAGAGCAAACTATATCGGGACAAACTTTTTCCGGGATTCTGAGAAAAGTGTAGAAAATGAATCCTCCGCCCTTTTTATTATTGGTTACCTTCGGAAAGTCAAAGTGGGAAGCATACTTACTACAGTAGCTAATCACCTGACTCGGGAAGTTATTATTGATGAAGAAAAAATAAATCCCATATTTCACCAGATGACTGATATTTGCCTGAAAGCTTTTACAAAAAAGGCGACTACCTTCTTTTAGTGAAGGTTGCCGCCCGAATTTAGTTACTTTTATTCTATTCCCAGGGACCGACGATACCATCCACTGCCCAGTCTATAGTAGTTAGTTCAAACACCGACAGGCGTAAACCCTCCGGAACTTTCAGGTTTCCGTCACGGTCATATATAGGCCCGTTAAACGGATCAAAGACCATCGACGGATCAGACATCTGCTCTAACCGTTTCATAACCAGATCGTAAACGCTAATCATGCCCAGAACGGGGTCATTAACCTTTTTCTCTTTTAATTCATCCTCATATACAGGGTTTATCAACATACCCGGCTTAGCTCCCATCTCCACTGCTTTTTCCTTCAAAAGCCACCAATAATCAACATCTCCAGAGTTGTGTGCAGTGTATGCACCAGCATAGACTTTGGACAGGAAATCAAGATAAACTGCTTCCCAATGCGCGATCTGTCCGGAAACGATATGTTCAGGGCTGAAATCATACATCGGGGAGTAATGACCAAAGGACGGTAAGCCTTTTTCTCCGGCAACCTGCACAATTGTCGGCGAGTCCTCGGTAAATGCAAACACATCACATCCATCGGCAATCAATGCCTCAGCAGCCTCTTTAGCCGCAGTGGGGCTGAACCACTCGTATATCCAGCGTACATGTACTTCAGCCTTGGGTTTGACCTCTTGCACACCAACGGCAAACGCATCCATGTGGCGTTTTACCTCAGGGATTGGGAAAGCGCCTATATAAGCGGTTTTATTTGTTTTTGTGAGTGCTCCGGCAATCAACCCATTCAGATAGTAAATCTGGTAGAAATCGGCCATATAGGTCATCATATTAGGATTACGTTTGAACCCGGAGCAGTGACCAAAGATCTTATCCGGGTATTTCTGTGCTGAAATCAGCGTACCATCCATAAAGCCAAAGCTGGTAGTTAATACGACATCACAACCTTCTTGCATGATCAGCTTGTCAATGTAAAGCCCCTCGCTCCCCTCGGCGACACTCTCTACATAGACTGTTTCCAGCCAGGGGAAGGTATCCTCACAGATTCTCCGCGCCTCATCATGTGCATAACTCCAACCCAGATCACCGATAGGCCCTACATAAATAAACCCTACCTTAAGCGGCGTACCCGGAACATACTCTTTAGCCATCGTCACCAAAGCAAGACTTAAGATGACTGCCAAAAATAATACAGTTACTAATAAAATTTTGTTTCGTTGAGTAAACATTTTAAAACCTCCTTTATTGTATTATTGACTGTTCAAACAGCCTTTTTATTTTTACAACTTTCACTGCTTATTTTACCATATATTCAGCATAGTGCAGTTCTAGACTATCCAGAATACTTAATAATATAAATTTAGGATTAAATATCGCACCTCCTTCCATTTTTAGCAGCTTTCAACCGCTATTATAAATTTATCAAATAACTAAGAAAAAAGCAAACATCTTATAGAAAGTATTGGTTGAACTCACTCCTCACCTCTGGTGTAAGGCAAGCTTAGCGCAGCCGGTGCCCCCATTCGCTTCTGCAATGTTCCGCGGGACACAAATATCAGTACCAGAATTGCAAATGCATAAGGCATTGCTTTAAGCAGCTCCGGTGACACCCACGGCTGCAAGCGGTAGGACAGGTGATAGAGAGCCGCAAATAAATAGGCTCCCAACATACCGTTGGCCGGATTCCAGAAGGCAAAGATGGTCAATGCAATAACAATCCACCCTGTTCCCGCAGTCATTCCCTCGGTCCATGCAGGCCGATAGGCAACCGAGAGATATCCTCCGGCCACACCGGCAAGGACCCCGCCAATAAAAACACAGACGTAACGAACCCGGTCAACATTAATCCCCAATGAATCGGCGGTGGCAGGACTCTCTCCTACAGAGCGGATTGTAATTCCGATTCGCGTACGATAGAGTATATACCACAACAAGGGGACGAGGAGGATCGCCAGATATACAATCAAGTTCTGCCCCTCGAAAAGGATCGGTCCCAAGAAGGGAATTTCGGAGAGACCGGAAATAGTAATTTTAGGGATTGCTGCAGGAAGCGGTTTACCCTCCCAACCCCGTCCAAACATACCTGATAAACCGAGGCCGAGCATGGTGAGGGAGAGCCCGGAGACAACCTGATTCGCCTTTAATGTCACACTGGTAAAAGCGTGAATCAGGGAGAATAAACCACCGACAACTGCTGCCACCAGGATTCCCAGCCACGGATTTCCAGTGATATAAGCAGTAGTGAAGGCAGAATAGGCTCCCATAATCATCATCCCCTCAACGCCAAGGTTTAGCACACCGGAACGCTCTGCGTAGATCTCACCAAGTGTTCCTAAAAGGAGCGGAGTCCCGTAGGCAAGAGAGCGACTTAGTGTTGTAATTATCCATGTTTCCCAACCCATAACTACCTCCTTAAAAAAAAGGATATTTTGTAACGAAGAAAAATCTCACTTCCGATAAGGAAAAATAATATTAATCCGTTAAATACATTGATCAATTGGAACGGCAGCCCAAGTGATACTTTAATTACATCCCCTCCTGCCATGATAACCCCGAATAAAAGCGAAGTTACTATCACGGCCAGGGGATTGCGTCGCGCCAGCCAGGCAACGATGATTGCGGTATACCCATATCCCATGGAGATGTGAGTCGGTCCTAATAGCCGCAGATGAATCCCCGCGATTTCGCCTACTCCGGCCAATCCCGCAAAACCTCCGGAAATAAGCATGACGAGCAGGGTCGTCTTAAATCGGCTGATACCGGCAAACCTTGCTGCATCGGGATTTTCCCCGATAACCCGGATTTCAAACCCGCTCCTGGTGCGGTTAACCAATATATACATCACAACAGCAAGAACAAGTCCCAAAACTAAAGTCGGCCAGTGGATGCGGGTACCATATAATGTTGGCAACCATGCAGCACGCGGGAAAGTATCTGTATAGGCGAATCCACGCGCAGTAGGTCCTTTCCATGGACCGTGGATTAACCACTCTACAAAGTATATGGCAATATAGTTCATCATCAAAGTCGTTATGACATCATTTAACCCCAACATCACTTTTAAGATGGCAGGAATAAGTCCCCATGCTGCTCCACCCAAGAACCCGCCAATGAACATCGCAGGAAGAAGTAACGGACCCGGTAACCCGCTAAAGAGAGCGACTCCGGCTGCGGCAACTGCCCCCATGAGGAGCTGCCCTTCGGCACCGATGTTCCAAAAGAGAGCACGGAAGGCAATAGTCAATCCCACCCCGCAAAGTAATAGAGGAATCGCTCGACGTACTGTCTCGGCCAACCCAAATTTGTTTCCAAGTGCTCCCTTCAATATCAGCTGATAGGCATGGATGGGGGAAACTCCGTAAATCCGGAAGAATATCCCTGCTACCACGAGTGCTGCAAAAATAGCAAAAAGAGACACGAAGAACACCAAGCTCCCGGATACAATCGCTCTTTTTTTAACCTTGAAACCTAAGCGGCTCTTCATAATTGTTCTCCCTTGTGCCGTGTGCCAGCCATCATTAACCCAATCTCTTCTATATCAGCACTCTCTGCATCGAGGATTCCCATTACTTCACCTTTAAATATGACCAAAATTCGATCAGACATCGTCATAATCTCCTCTAAATCCTCTGAGATAAGTAAAGTCGCCGCGCCTCGTTCCCGTTGTATCAGGAGTACCTGTCTTACCTGCTCGGTAGCGCCGATATCTAGACCATATGTAGGGTGAACAGCTACAATCAGGTTAGGGTTTTCGGAAAGTTCGCGTGCCAGTACCACCTTTTGTATATTTCCTCCGGAGAGGAGTTTGGCAGGTGTTTCGCAGCTCGGGGCGGCTATCTGGTAATCCGACATTGCGCGATGTGCGTTTTCTTCAATTTCCTTGTTATCGAGAAACTCCCTGTGAGAAAAAGGATGGTGACGATATTTTTTCAGAATTAGATTTTCGCGAATACTCAGAGCGGGGACAATCCCCATCCTGATTCTCTCTGCCGGGATGTGAGCAACTTTAAGGTCATACATCTTTCGTGCGGAACAATTAGTAACTTCTTTCTTCCCTAATAATATCCGTCCCTTTGTCGACTTACGCAATCCGGTAAGTACCTCGGCAAGTTCGTATTGCCCATTTCCTGATACCCCGGCTACACCAAGAATTTCTCCACCGAAGAGATCGAATGACACCCCACGAAGTGCCGGGAGCTTACGGTCGCTCAGCGCATACAGGCCATTCACTTCAAGTAGTTTTTCTCTTCGCTTTAATGGGCTTTTCTCCAGCTGGAATACGACCTCGCGGCCGACCATTAACCTGGCCAAACCAGGTTTGTCCGTCTCAGCGGTAGAAAGAGTCGATACGGCTTTCCCTTTTCGCAGTACTGTCACCCGATTACTCACTTGTATCACTTCATCAAGTTTGTGTGTAATAAAAATAATAGTCAACCCGTCATCTACCAGGGTACGCAAAGTGGTAAATAATTGACTGACCTCTTGAGGAGTAAGAACGCTCGTTGGCTCATCCATAATCAGTATATCGACCTCACGGTACAACGCCTTTAAGATTTCCACTCGCTGCTGTTGACCCACCGACAGTTGCCAAATCTTTGCCTGTGGATCAATCGATAAGCCATACTCCCCGGCAATCGCCGAGATCTTTTGGCGTGTTTTATGAAAATTCATAAATGGTCCGGTTCCCTCGTCTAGACCAAGAACGATATTCTCCTCCACAGATAATGTAGGAACGAGTCGGAAGTGTTGGTGGACCATACCGATATGGTTATTGAGTGCAGCCCGCGGAGAAGTCATCTGGACCGATTGACCATTTAAGATAATTTCCCCTTCATCGGGTCGATAGAGGCCATAGAGGATACGCATTAGGGTTGTTTTACCCGCACCGTTCTCTCCGAGGAGGCAGTGAATCTCACCACGATGAACTTTAAGATCGATACCATCGTTGGCAACTACACCGGGAAAACGCTTGACGATTCCGCGTAATTCAATTGCATAACCTTCTGAATTGTCCAAAGCTACTCCTTTATACCTGCTTGTAACAGGGCTATATTTGTATTATCTATTACATCACTGGTTGTTCTTGCAGGATGTTTCGGCTCTACAAAACCTTATAACGTTGAATACAGTAAATTAGTCTATTTCTGGTCATGCTCTTCGAATATTTTTATGTTTTTCTTCCCGAATTTTGTTCCTTATTTATATTGTCATTGTTATAAATATAACAAACGCTCGGGGAAAAAGCAATAGTTTCAGTACCCTGTTTAATTACTCTTTTCGCCCTTTTACCTGCAAAATAATTTATTTTAAAAAATGAACTTTAGGTACATATCGTTTTTCATGTTAACAATATTTGAAATATCAGAGAAACACATCTTGTAATTAATAGGATTTTATCAATGACCTTAATAATGGAATCATTTTTCTGGTTTCATCTTCTCCAAGTTTGATTAATTTTAATCGTTCTTCTTTGTCTATATCAAACCCGAAAGGGCCTCTATATTCTGGTTTTATCATCAAATCGGCTTTACTGGAAGATGCTTCATTCAATGCTTCCAACATAATATATATAGACCTGTAAATAATGGATATAACATTACTTTAGATTTCTATTCCTTTCCTCTTTTTAAGACCCATACTCTTACTTTTTTCCTTCCCCAATCCATTGCCTTTTTTTCATCTCCCAGGTCAAAACATACATCGATTCTTTTACCTTTAATAGCACTTCCGCAATCATTAGCAAGGCCAATTCCATAACCTTCAATGTACAATACATCTCCATAGAAGAACATGCCGTATTCGGGATCGATAGCCACACTTTTGTAGCCGGCCTTATAATGCGTTGAAGTAAAACCATCAGCATAAGGGTAACAGCATCTTTCATGAGGAGTATAAGCAGTTGCTATTATCGAAAATTCAGGATAAGGTAAATTCTTCTCTTTTTTCCCGCTTATTGCCTCTTCTATTTCTTTGGCTTTTAATGTCATTTTTTTCCAGTCAATACTATTAAAACCATAGGGGTCATTTTCATTTTCAGAGTTAGCGTATTTTTCTGTAATAGTATAGCCGGCAACCTTATCTTGACTGGAAATTTGATTTTGCGAAGTAAATCTAATAATATTGCCATTTATATCCTTTATAACATAAAATTTACATTTTGCCGGGGAAGCTATCAAAAAGTAAAATATATTTACGAAAATCATTAAAACAATAATAATATTTAATTTTTTAATTTCTTTAATACCTCTTTTAAAAACTTGTTGGTTCAATCCAGAACCCTCTATGACTTATTCTACTACTAAACACCGGAAAATCCTTTTTTATAGATAAAAAATATAAATCTTAATTAATTTTATGAAGATATATGGTTAGTATGCCAAAAAAATAAGGCCTGCTTTATTATATGTAAAGCAGGCCTTTTAAAGGAGGTATAATTATGAAAAAGATTGTTGTATTGTTTGTTAATTTAGTAAAAAAATCTTTTTACAATTCAAACCAAAGAAATTATAGCACTTTTTTAAAAAATGTCAAGCTTTTTCTCAATATTTTTTTATTTTTTTTATTATGTATTTTTAAGACTTCCCTTGGTTTTGTTTTGAAAAAATAATCGAAATGCCTTCAGCTGGTTTTTTTTAATAAATAATATAAAATATTATCTCTTATTTTAATTATGATTAAGAATGGTAACTTAAAAACGCTTCCAGAATTTTTTTGCCTGTTCTTTTGTTTTTGAAGCTATCTTTTCATAATCCAGAATTTTTATCTTTCGATTTTCCATGAGTATTTTTCCCCGCACTATGGTTGTATCTACCATATCTCCGCTGATTCCAAATAGAATATGAGAATAGATATTTTTACTTGTGATAGGTGATGGCGGATAATAATCTACAACAATGATATCAGCCGCAGCACCGGCCTTTAAGGTTCCAAGCATCTGCCCAAAATATCTTTGGGCAATATCACGATTATTGGAAAAAGCAATTTTAAATATTTCGCTCCAACCTGCCTGAGGATCATGCAATGTATGTTTTTGAAGAAGATTGGCAATTTTAATCGATTCAAACATATCTGAAGTATATCCGTCTGTTCCTAATCCCACAATGATTTCTTTATCCAATGCGGTTTTTACCGCTGCAACCCCTACCGCATTGCCCATGTTGGATTCAGGATTATGAATAAGATAAGTGTTGTTCTTTTTTAGCAAATCCAATTCTTCTTCCTGAAGGTGGACTCCATGAATGGCTAAAGTACCCGGTCGCAGTATCCTAAAACGTTCAAGGCGTTCAGCTACACCTTTATATCCACGAGTTCTACTATCATATACATCAGCTTTACCTTCAGCAACGTGAATATGAAAAGGGGTTTCCAGCTCATCAGCTAAATTTGCTGCCCGGGTAAGTGTATCGTTATTGAGGGTAAAGGATGCATGAAGGCCTATCATTCCCCTTAAATTATTTTTATTTTCTTTCTGTATCTTTTTTATAAACCGTTCATTTTCTTTCAATCCGGCCAAACCTTTTTCATGTCCATCTCGATCACTTACTTCATAAGCTAAATTTGCCCTTATTCCTGATTGCTCGACTGCTTCAGCAATAATATCCAAACTACCTTCAATCAGATTACTGCTTGCATGATGATCAAAAATGGTGGTAACTCCTTTTTTTATACAATCCATTAATGGATATATGGCACTATAATAGATATCTTTTTCGTTTAATCCTTTATCCAACCTCCACCAGATTTTTTCTAATATTTCTGTAAAATTTTTAGGTGGCTGATCGGTTTTTATATCCATTCCCCGGGCAAAAGTACTGTAGAGATGCATGTGTGCGTTGATCATTCCCGGCATAATGATTTTCCCATGAACGTCTTTATAGTCAGCTTGAGGATACTTCAATCGTAATCCATTTGTGTCTCCGATTTCTATAATTTCTTTTTCTTCAATGACTACCCCACCATGATAGATAACTCTCGAATCTTTATCAAAGGTTATTACTGTTCCATTTCCAAATAAAAACATTTTTTTTACTCCTTTTTACTGATTCACTTAATAAACTAAAAAGTTGCTTATCTGTCTATACAACAGAAAATAAGTATCATTTGATCTTTTTTCTAGAATAAAAAGCTTTGGATTAAATAATCATTAACCCTAGCATAGTCAGCCAATTATATCATGCATTATTATGATAATATGTAATATGACTGGTGTCAATTTTTTAAAACATGACTTTTAAATAACTATACAATTTAATGAATTATTCTAAAAGGAGATATCTCACCTTTTTCATAGTGACATTATTACTGATTAATTTTAAGGTGACAATATCACAGATTAATTACATATATAAAAAAATATTATTGACCGGACTTGAAAAGTTATGTTATAATTCTAAAAATTGAAATAATGATTAAAAGCAATTTGTGAGAGAAGTAGCAGATCATCAAATTCTACAGAGAGTCGTGGCAGCTGAGAAACGACAAAAGAATTTAAAATCTGCAAAGTGGACTCACAAGCTTCAAGCTGAAAGGATTTAATCATCCAAGTATGCATTGACGGCCCTTTCCACCGTGAGCAGGAAAAGTGTATCGGTATATATCTAGTACCCGTATGCTCGTTAAGTTAGGATTTTATATAATTAAAAACCTATTAGAGTGGCACCACGGAAGTGACCTTTCGTCTCTTGGAGATGAAAGGTTTTTTTGTTTTTTAAAGATAAAAATATATGCCTGTATATTTTATTGAGTGGAGTTTGATAATGAAGATTTGGTAAAATTTGATCATCAAACCCAATCAGGGTGGCACCGCGGGAAAACTCTCCGCCCCTAATACCGTAAATTAGGAACGAAGAGTTTTTTTATTAACTCCTAATAAGTACAGTCCATGCATTTTATCAAATACTATAAATATTTTAAATCATTTAATAAAGAAAACACAGTAAGGGATTTTTCATTAAGTAAAATTAGCGTCACAAGAAGGTGAATATATTAATATAAAATAAGTAAGAAAAATATAAACATGAAAAATAGGAGGTTTAAAAAATGAATTTGTTTAAGAAAGTTTTTTTATTAATTTTAATATCTACTTTTCTTTTTGGTATTCAAAACGTATGGGCAGAAGACACAACTCGTTTATCCATCTCAACCGGCGCAATGGGCGGAGGATTCTATCCAATAGGCGGTGGAATTGCTGCTTATATTTCAAAAAATGTAAAAGATATTGAGGTTACAGCAGCAACTTCCGGGGGTGTTGATGAAAATATAAATCGCTTGGATAGTGGAGAGGCAGATATTGGCCTAGTAAGTACCGGCGATTCTTATAAAGCTTTTATGGGCCTACCACCATATGACCATAAATTTAATAAAATGCGCGGAATGGGAATTTTATTCGCAAATTGGGGACAACCCTATTCCCTTAAGAAAAGTGGAATTAAGACTTATCTAGATTTAAAAAACAAAAATGTTTGCGTAGGTTCACCAGGTGGTTCAATGCATCGATTATTTTACGATTGGGTTAAAATACATGGTTTGGATCCGGAAAAAGATTTTAAGAAAATAGTTTTTTTACCTGGAAGCGCTGCTATGGAAGCTTTAAAAATGGGACAAATAGATGTCGTGATGGAAATTGCAGCTATTCCAACATCATCCATTACAGAGCTTTCTTTGACGAACGATATTCAAATCATTCAGTTTGCACCTGGATATCGGGAAAAATTAATCGAAGCAAGCCCGGAATATCTACCAATGACTATTCCAGCAGGCACTTATAAGAATATAGTTGAAGATGTTGAAACTGTAGGCATGGGAGCAATGTGGGCTTGTAGTATGGACCTTCCTGACGAACTTGTATACAATATGGTAAAAGCTATCTACAGTACGGAAGGCTTGGAATATCTAGCAACAGTTCATCCAGCAGCAAAGGGCATTTCTCTTGAAAATGCTGCCAAATGGAACCCTATTCCTCTCCATCCGGGAGCAGAAAAATTTTTCAAAGAAGTAGGTTTGATAGATTAAATTCTGTCTTTACAAAGGAAGCTCAAAAACCTTAGTTGTTCAAGAGCTTCCTTTGTAAACTTGTAGTATTATCGCAATAAACAATGAACTATAATCACTTAACTTGTCTGGTATTTTAGGAGAATAATCATGATAGATAAAAGGAGTCTAAATGGATACAAATCCAATACGAATAATTCTGATGGCGTTCAAGATAACTTAAAAGTAATAGAAAGAAAGTTTCAGAGAAATGGGCAACATTTTGTTAATGCAGGATTAGCTCTTATCTCAATTTTGGTCATGTATTGGACTATTAATCCAACTTTCGATATCATCATTAAAAGATCCTTGTATTTAATGATGATATTTGTCATGTGTGCTATCATATTTCCTTTTAATAAAAAATCCTCTCTGGTGAAGATATCAGTGGCTGATATCATTATTATTATATTATCTATTTCTGGTTCCATCTATACCATGTATAATCCCTATGCAAGATTTATGAGATTAAGCTTATTAACTCCTTATGATATTGTTTTCGGCATTATCATGATTATTATTGGTTTAGATATTGGAAGGCGTGTTATTGGTTGGACTTTAACAATTACCGCTTCAGTCATTATTCTTTATACTCTTTTCGGAAACTTTATACCCGGACAGTTCGGGCATTCCGGGTTCTATATTAAAACAATTATCAGTCAGGTTTATTGTGGATTAGAAGGTTATTACGGTATAGCAACAAGGGTTATGATTATTTACGTTATACCATTTATTTTACTTGGAGCTTTCCTGGAAAAAACCGGAGCCGGTGAATTTTTCATCAAATTATCCTTTTCTTTAACTAAAAATACTGTTGGTGGACCTGCAAAGGCTGCTGTTCTAGGAAGTGCATTGTTGGGTTCTATTTCGGGAAGTGCAATTGCCAATGTTTCATCTACTGGTGTTTTTACCATACCAATGATGAAGAGAATTGGATATAAACCTCATGTAGCTGGAGCCATTGAAGCAGCCGCTTCTACAGGTGGACAAATAATGCCTCCTATTATGGGAGCTGTCGCCTTTATAATGGTAGAATTCACCCAAATTCCCTATTTAACAATTATCTCTGTGGCAACAATACCAATTGTTTTATATTATATTACTCTTTTTGCTTTTATTCATTTCGAAGCAAAAAAATATAATATTTCCGTTGATAAAACCATGACAGTAGAGCCGGCCATAGAAATTCTTAAAACGGGATGGCAGTTTTTTTTCTCAATTATCATTATTGTTATTATAATGGTACTTGGGTTTGCCCCTAATTTTGCAGCTTTATGTGGAATCCTTGCATTAGTTATTGTTCAAATAATAAAAAGCCGTAAGATTGATTTTAAACTTATTTATCAAGCATTGATCTTGGGAGGAAAATATTCTCTTAATATTGGCAGTATTGTCGCCTGTATCGGAATAATTCTATCCCTTGTGGGACTAACCGGTCTTGGACTTAAATTATCTTGGTTTCTCTCTGAACTTACCAATGAATCGGCCTTCTTGGCTATTTTAATCGTTGGTGCCATTTCTACAATTTTGGGAATGGGTTTGCCCAGTAGCGCTGCTTATATCATTGTTGCTATTACAGCCGGACCAACTCTTATCAAAATGGGTTTTCCTATCCTTATTGCTCATATGATAATGATCTGGTTTAGTATTAATTCAGAGATTACCCCTCCGGTAGGACTTGCCTCCATTGTAGCTGCGGGAATAGCAGGAGCAAACCCGGTAAAAACCATGTTAACAGCATTTAAATTTTCTAAAGGTTTATACATTCTTCCTTTTATGTTTTATTTTAGACCGGCAATATTACTTCAAGGTTCTTTATTTTCAATTATAGAAACAATTGCTTCTATTTTATTTGGGCTGATCACATTTGCATCATTCTGGGAAAATTTCCTGTACAAAAAATTAAAATTAGTTGAACGATTCTTTTTATTAGTTGCAACATTTTTCCTTTTTTCCCCAAGCATTTTTGGAAATGGTATCGGATTTATTCTGTTTGTTGGTGTCATTTTTAGCCAAAAATCAACTCTTTCAACAGCACTAAATCATTAAAATATTAGATTAGTAAACTATTATACTTTTACATTATTTATATTCATTGAAAAAAGTAGGAGAATATTCTCATGGAAAAGAAAAATACCATATGCCATTTATGTTCTGCTTGTTGCCCGGTAATCATTTATTTAAAAAACAACAAAATTATTCGGGTAGAAAGAAAATCCAATAACAAGACTATAGAAAATTATTCTTGTCCAAAAATAAAGGCAGCTACTCAAATTATTTACTCCCCTGACCGTTTAAAAAAACCAATGATAAAGAAAAAAAGAAATGGAAAATCCTTTTGGCAAGAAGTATCCTGGGAAACAGCATTGAATAATATTTCAAAGAAGTTAAATCTTTTAAAAAATGAATATGGTCCTGAATCCATATGCTGGTTGAGAGGTCAGGCATCCGATTGGGGAGCTGTCTGGCACTACACCAACAGATTAATGAATGTCTTCGGCTCCCCTAATACTATCGGAAACGGTTCAGTTTGCCATGCCGCACGAAATGCAAATCATGTTTTCACTTATGGCGCAATGACCAGCCCTGATTATATAAATTCTAATTGCATCATTGTTTGGGGAAGAAATGACCGAGATTCCAAACCTTCTCTATATGAAGAAATTGTACATTCAAAAGAAAAAGGAACTAAAATTATTGTCATAGACCCCGTAAAAACTAAATTAGCTTCAATGGCTGATATTTGGTTACAAATAAAACCGGGTTATGATGGCAGGCTTGCAATGTCTATGATTCATGTCATTATTTCAGAAAATCTTTACGATCAAGATTTTGTAAGGGATTGGACTATTGGATTTGATAAGTTAAAAGATATCGCAAGTCATTATGTTCCCGAAAAAATTGCAAATGCAATGTGGTTAAACCCAGAAGAAATAAGAAAATCTGCCCGCTTATATGCTAAAATTAAACCTGCATGCATCGGAGATGGTAATGGAATTGATATGCATTTAAATGTATCCCAAACATCTAGAGCCATTTCTATTTTAAGAGCATTGACGGGAAACATCGACAAAAAAGGAGGAGATCTTATTCCCCAACCCATACCTTTTAAAGATATTCAACTTAAAGAATACTCTCCTAAAAATACAAAACCAATCACTTCAGAATACTCATTATTTGATCAATTCGATAAAAATCTTGGAATTCATACCATGGGAGTGATTACAGATACAATACTTAGTGAAAAACCTTATCCGTTAAAAGGGATGATAATTCAAGGTGCAAATCCAGCAGTTACCATGGCAAACTCTACAAGATTTCTTGAAGCGCTGGCTAAACTTGAATTGGTTGTGGTTATTGATTTATTTATGACCCAAACGGCAAAACTGGCCGACATTGTTTTACCTACAACCACTTCTTTTGAACAAACAAGATTAAATTTAGGATCAATGTATAGTAATAAAGTTGTGCTTCAAGATAAAACAATAAATTGGTTTGAAAATTGTTGGCCGGATTGGAAAATTATATTTGAACTGGCTAAATACTTAGGTTATAAAAAAGAATTTCTCTGGAATAGCGTTGAGGAAGCCATAGATGAACAGCTAAGTCCTACTGCAATCACTACTGAGATGTTGCGTCAGAATCCGGATGGTATCCTTTTTCAAAAAACACACTATAAAAAATATATTAACCATAAATTTGATACACCAAGCGGTAAAGTTGAGTTATGTTCAGAAAAATTAAAAAAATATGGATATTTACCTGTTCCAGATTTTCGAGAAACATGTAAAAATCAACCGAGTTTTTTTCATAAGAAAAATCTTTTTCCTTTGATAGGAATCAGTGGGAAAAGATCCAATAACTATGTACATTCCCAGTTTAGAAATATTCCCTTTTTATTAAAACGTGAACCTGAACCCTTTATTGATATTCACCCAAAAGATGCAAATAACAGAAATATTTTTAACGGTGATAAGGTAATTATCGAATCACCTAATGGTAAAATATCAATGAAAGCTAGAATTTCAAATATTGTTCATTCTGGATCAATCCGTATTGCATGGGGGTGGGGAGAATACGATTTAGATTACAACTTAAATAAACTAACAGATGATGATAAAAAAGATTCACTCACCAGCACAACTTCAAATAGAACTTTTATGTGCAATGTAGTGAAAGCAAATTAAAAAAGACAGAAAGGTTTGTGATATTTGAATAAAATTTCATTAAAGTAGAACTTATCTTTTTCCTATGATATTGAATTTGAGAATATTTTTTCGGTTATTATTTAACCTCTAATCGAATCATTTTATCCTTCAATCATATTTTTAGATATCATATTTGCCTTTTCAAACAATTTTTCTTCATTAATATTGGTCAATTTTCCCTCTCGAACAACAATTTTACCATTCACTATAGTCATATCCACTATTTGTGAATCTCCGGAATTCACCAATGCAGAAACAGCATCCGATAATCCACCGGCAAATCCCAATCTTTTGGTATTCACTAAAAACATATCTGCTGCCTTGCCTTCTTCAATACTTCCTATTTCGGGTTGATTCAGGATATCCCGACCACCGTTTGTTGCCATAGCCAAAACTTCTTCAGCTGACATACCGGAAATACCCGAAATAAGTCTATGCATTAAAAAGGCAGCTCTCATCTCAGCAATCATATTGGAGGAATCATTGCTTGCACTGCCGTCAACACCCAATCCCACTCTTACTTTCCTTTTTAACATATACGGTATGTTTGCTACGCCGGAAGCAAGTTTCTGATTGGATACCGGACAATGTGCCACACCTGTATTTGTTCGAGCCATTTGTTCAATTTCACTTTCGTTTAACCATACGCAATGGGCAAACCAAACATCTTTACCCAACCAGCCGACTTTCTCCATGTATTTTAATGGTCGCAGGCTAAAAGTTTCCTTACAAAATATATTTTCATCTTTAGTTTCGGCTAAATGAGTATGGCTTTGAACCCTATAATTTCGAGCCATTTTAATAGATTCTTTCATCAGAGTTTCAGTCACCGAGAATGGTGAACAGGGTGACAGGACAACTCTTTGCATGGCGTAAGGTTTATTATCATGATATTTTTCAATGACTCTTTGAGAATCCGATAAGATAACTTCCTCTGATTGAACAACTGAATCCGGAGGTAAACCCCCGTCCTTTTCACTTAAAGACATGGATCCCCTGCTGCCATGAAATCTCATACCTATCTCTTTTGCTGCTTCAAATTCTTCGTCAATTAAATTTTTATTTCGACCCTTTGGGAAAACGTAAAATTGATCGGAAGAAGTCGTGCAGCCTGTCTTTAAAAGTTCACCCATGGCAACTTGAGTGCTATAATAAACAGCTTCGGGGGTTAAGCGAGCCCAGATGGGGTAAAGATATTTTAACCAGGCAAATAATTCGACACTTTGTACCTGGGGGATATTTCGAGTTAAGGTTTGATAAAAATGATGATGGGTGTTGATTAATCCCGGGAAAAGGAAGTAATTTGTACCATCAATGGTTTCTTCGGCTTCGTCTTTTATGTCCCGAGTTATTTTATCGATAATGTTATCTTTGATTAAAAGACTAAAATTTTTTAATCTATTCTTCGCATTATCCATGGTGACAATTTCTTTGATATTCTTAATTAAGATAGAAGACATTTTATCACTCCTTAGAGGGATCAGGTCTCATGCTTGACCCCTATTTTGCTTATTTTGCAACACTTTCAATCGCTTCAATGATTTGTTCATAACCGGTGCAGCGGCAAAGATTGCCATCCAAAGCGGTTTTAATCTTCTCTCGCGTAGGATGGGAATTATGCATAAGGAGCGCTTTGGCAGACATCAGCATCCCCGGTGTGCAGAACCCGCATTGTACTGCATTATAATCAATAAAAGCCTGTTGTAAGGGATCAAGTTTTCCATCTTTTTCCAACCCTTCAATAGTAAAAACTTCACTTCCTCCAATCTGTCCGGTAAGAATCAGACAGGAAGAAACCGCTTTTCCATCAAGGATAACCGTACATGCTCCACATTCTCCAATACTGCACCCTTCTTTGGTCCCGGTTAATTTTAATTGCTCTCTTAAAGTATCAAGTAAACGCTCTTGTGGACCCACTTTTAAGGTTATTTCCTTACCATTAACACTGAAAGTTACTATGATCTTATTCATTGGTCTTTGCCTCCTCAATAATTTTTTTCAGTGCCCTCTTAGTTAGGACAGCAATAGTCGGTTTTTTGTAGGGAGTAGACCATCTTTCTCCGGTAATAAAGACCATTTCCTCGCTGGTTATTTTACCAATCTCCTCTAAATTAATATTAAATATCGATTTACCATTAATAGCTTTTTCAGTCTCCGGAAGGGATTGGGGATAGGGTGTGGCAGACCCGGGGACGACCCTTGTATCAAGAAAAATACCTTTTTTATCAATCTTTGTAACTAAAGCGAGACTTAATCTGGAGATAGACAGTGCTTTTCTTCGGCCAATTTTTTGGAAATCTGTATAATAATTATCGCCAAGTATAGGAATTATTATTTTGGATAATAATTCATGAGGCTGAATAACAGTTTTATAGGGCGCAGTTAAAAATGTTTTTAAAGGTATTATTCTTTCTTCTCTTTTCCCGGTTAAAATCAATTCTGCTTTTAAAGCTATTAAAGGGGGTAATAAATCTGCGGCAGGCGAAGCATTACAAATATTGCCGCCTATAGTTCCTCTATTTCGTATCTGTGTTGAGCCGATAGTGTTAGCTGCTTCCACCAATACAGGAAAATTATTTTTAATGAGCGACTCATGTATTAATCCGGAATGGGTTACCAGGGGACCAATCTCAATATGATGGTCAACTTGCTGGATAAAATTTAAAGTAGCGATATGGCTGATATCCAACAAATGAGATATTTCAGGTAATCGTTTGCTTTTATTGTGAATATCCACCAAAATATCAGTCCCTCCGGCTATCACTTTTACATAAGCTGATTTATCTAAATAATTGAGTGCTTTTTCTAATTTGGAAGTAGTTAAAAAATCATAATTGATCATTTTTTTCTTCCCCCTTTACTTAGAGAATATCCCAATAAAACCCTTTCCAAATTCAGGGGTAAATGTCTGATTCTTTTTCCGGTTGCTTGAGCTACTGCATTTGCAATGGCTGCTGCCCCTATTTCAAGGGTGGGTTCACCAATGGATTTTGCACCAAAAGGTCCGTTTGGATCCGGATTTTCTACGATAATAGGATTTATTTCCGGCATATCCTTGATTGTAGGAATCAAATACTCGTCAAAATTAGCATTTTTAATATAGCCTTTATCTGTTTCCAATTCCTCCATTAAACCATAACCCATCCCCATCATTACTCCGCCATAAATCTGTCCCTTAAGGCAGGCAGGATTAATTGCTTTACCTACATCATGGGCTGCTGTCATTTTTAATAGATCTACTTTTCCGGTTCCCACATCCACTTCCACTTCAGCGATTTGGCAACCGTAAACATAAGTAAAATAAGGTCTTCCCTGTCCAGTTTCTTCATTCCAGGAAATATCGGGGGCATGATACCATCCAAGAGCGGACAAGCATACTCCTTCCTGGTAGGCTAATTCTACAGCTTTTTCAAAAGAGAGTAATATTTTGTTTGTATTTTTTTCAATCAGGTGATCATCCTTAATTATAATATTTTTTTCCTTCATCTTGTATTTTTTTGCGGTCATTTCAAGGATTCTGTTTTTTAATTTAATCATTGCTTCTTTTACCGCATTACCACCTAAAATAGTACCACGGGAAGCTACCGTGGAACCACTGTCAGGAGATATTGAGGTATCCAATTCCAAATAAATCACTCTTTTCATGTCCACACCCAATTCCTCGGCAGCGATTTGCGATAAAACGGTTTTTAAACCCTGACCATTTTCTGCTAATCCGGAGGTAATTAATATGCTGCCATCTTTTTGAATAGCCACAACGGCTCCGGCAGCATCAACGGCTTCTGCACCCAAACTGCAACCTCGAAAACTAATCGCTATTCCGATTCCTCTTTTTTTATCTCCCGGCTTTGATCGATTATCTCTATATAAATCATATTTTCCATAATAACCGCTGGCTTTTACTGCTTTTCCCATAACCTCTTCCAGGCTCACTTTATGATTATCCAGTTTCTGACCGCTTGCTGTAATTGAATTATTATGGTAAATATTTTTTAAACGAATCTCAACGGGACTCATATTTAATTCTCCGGCTAATTCATCCATTAAAGATTCCTGAGCAAAAATAATCTGGGGAGAACCATAGCCCCGCATTGCCCCCGTATAGACATTGTTGGTATAATAACCGTACGTATCTGTTTTTACATTAGATAAATTGTAAGGACCCGTAGCCTGGACGACCGAACGCCAGGTAACAAAAGGCGTTTGGCAGGCATAAGCTCCGCTGTCGGCGATACATTGAATTTCCATACTTAATAGTTTCCCATCCCTGGAAGCGCCAATTTTGTATTTCATCTTGTAGGGATGGCGCTTATAACTTTCCAGGATGGATTCATAACGAGAATTTACCATTTTCACCGGTCTTTTAGTTTTTAAAGCCAAGACAGAAGCCCGGGCAGCCATTGCGGACATCACCTCATCCTTACCGCCAAATGAACCGCCGATATGATTTTGAATTATTCTTACTTCATTTAAATTTACCATTAACACGCTGGCAACTGCATTTCGACAGGCAAAAGGATTTTGTATCGAACCATAAATGGTGATTAGATGATTATTATCATGAGGCACTGCTACTATAGCTTCAGGTTCAATATAGCTGTGTTCAATAAATTGAGTGGAATATTCTCTTTCCAGGATAATATCCGATTGGGCAAATCCGTCATTTACATCACCTTTTCTTAATATATGATGAACGACCTGATTGTCTTTTAATTCAGGATGAACTCGAAGCGCAGCCTTTTTCGACGCCTCTTCCGGATCATAAATTCCCGGTAGTTCTTCATAATCTACTTCAATAAGCTCCAATGCTCTTTCTGCCGCTTCTTCTGTCTCAGCAGCTACCATAGCAATACCGTCCCCTATATAATAGACATATTCTTTAGCCAACACCTGTTGGTTTTGAATAATCACCCCGAATTCATTGTTGGGAATATCGGCAGCAGTTAAAAGAGCTTTAACCTTCGGAAAAGTTAAAGCTCTTTTTATTTCTATCTTATTAATTTTTGCATGAGGATATCTACTGCGTAAAACTTTAGCATGAAGCATGTCGGGAAAAAGTAAGTCAGCTGCAAATTTGGCTTTACCGGTTACCTTTTCATAGGCATCTACCCGATTAACCGATTTATTTACTTCACGGTATCTCATTTTTTTTGTCTCCCTTATTATTATAAATCATTTTAGAATACAAGGAAAAACTTTTTTTCTCTTGGTATAAATATTTCAATCTATTTTAATAATCCGGTTTTTTCATTAAATTTTTTAATCAATTCATCTATTTTACCGACTTGCTGGTGAATGCCATTCCAGTAATTTTCGTAATCGTACCACTGGGTATTTAATTCTTCCAAATCTTTGCCTTGCTGTTCGATCCAGGTAAAGTATTTTAGATTATGAATACGTTTTCGGTCATTATAGGTCAATTCCTGCATATAATCGGTAGACAGTGCCTGTAGATTACGATGATAATCAATAGCTGCATCGGTTTCATTATAAGAACCAAATTCTTCTTCTAATTCTTTTAATCGAGAGCTATACATTTCCATTGAATCGGTAAAGACAGTTAAAACTATGTCCTTTTCGGTTAATTCATAATATTTAGCAAACTTGATAGCCATTATCATATTGGCTGCGCTGGAAATTCCCATTAGTGGTAATTTTTCAATTATGTCTGCAGGAACACCTTTTTTTCTTAAATATTTCTGACCGACAGGTTCATTAAATAAACGAATTATTCCCATACTATTATTATCATCTACGTCAATAATCATATCAGTATTTCTCACATTATGAATCCAGGGAACGTGTTTATCTCCTATACCTTCAATACGGTGAGCACCAAAACCATTAGCAAGCAGAGTGGGACATTGTAAGGCTTCTCCGGCAGCTATCTTGCTGGTAGGGTATTTTTCTTTCATATAATCTCCACAACCCAGGGTACCAGCTGAGCCGGTAGTTAAAACTACACCGGAATAATTATCTTTAGAAGTCATCACTTGAGATAGAACTTCTTCCATGGCATGACCGGTAATCTCATAATGCCAGAGGTGATTACCAAATTCATCAAATTGATTAAATACTACTACATTATCCCTGGTTTTTTTCAGCTCCCAGGATTTATCAAAAATCTCTTTTACATTACTCTCTGTTCCCGGAGTAGCAATTACTTCTCCGGCTACTTTAGCCAACCAATCAAAACGCTCTCTACTCATCCCTTCCGGTAAGATAGCTATCGATTCACAGGAGAGAATATCGGCATCATAAGCACCACCCCGACAATAGTTTCCAGTAGAAGGCCAAACTGCTTTTTGAGAAGTCGGATCAAATTGTCCGGTAACCAAGCGAGAAACTAAACAACCAAAGGTAGCTCCTACTTTGTGGGAACCGGTAGGAAACCATTTACCCACTAATGCAAATATCCTGGCTTTTACTCCTGTTAACTCATGAGGTAATTCTATAAAATTAACTCCTCCGAATTGGCCACTCATTTTGACCGGTTCGTTTTTCCAAGTGATTCGAAAGAGATTAGAAGAATCAATATCCCATAATCCAACATTCTTTAATTTATTTTTTACTTGTTGTGGAATAAGCTCAGGGTTTTCCTGTTCGGCAAAAGTCGGGATAATAATATTTTTTTCTCTGGCTCTTTTTACAGTCCTTTCTAATTGTTCTTCATTAATAGTTAAATCTATCATTTCTTTTCTCCTTTGTTCTTTTTATCGTTTATAGATAGCCTATAGTGTAAAATAAAAAACGCAAAACGTAAAGCTATAGCTAAAAATCTATATCTCCCTTTCTATTTCCTTTACATAATAAATAATTCGTTAATGACACAAATACATTCTCTCTTATGACCTTAAAAATTTTAAAAAAGTATCCACAGACCGATAAAGAGATTCCAATTCAATATATTCATCATTCTGGTGGGCTTGTGCAATATCCCCGGGACCATAAATAACAAAAGGCATCTTCCTTATTGGAAGAATTGTTGCGCCATCAGTACAGTATTTAGTAATAATTACTTCTTCTACTCCAGCTGCCTGCATAAATTTTTCAATATAAGGATTTTTTGGATCGGTAAATATGGGAGGTTTGTAATTAAAAACCTCTTGTTCGAATCGCACGTTATATTTTTCTGCAATATTCTCGCCGGTCTTTTTCACCAACCCTATTGCTCTTTCTTTATCTTCTTCTGAAATCACTCTAAAATCAAATTGTATCTCTGAGTAATTTGGCACAACATTGACCTGTACGCCACCATGAAACTGACCGATATTCATGGAAGTTTTACCCCAAAAATTATCGGTTTTAAATATTTTTTTATATTGCCTGGTTACTTCCATAATCAATTTACTTCCGGGAATAATAGTATTTACACCGAATTCAGGAGTAGAACCATGAGCAGATTTCCCGTAAATTTTTGCAGTTATCCATAATTCTCCCTTTTCTCCGGAAGATACCTGTAGCGTGGAAGGTTCAGTAATAATTAAAAAATCCGTTTGGTCAAAATAACCTTTTTCTGTTAAACATTTTGCGCCTCGATATCCCCATTCTTCATCTGCAGTACAAGCCAGAAGAATTGTTTTTTGAGGAATAATTCCCTCTCTTTTTATAAGCATGGCAGCATAGATCATGGAAGCCACGCCACCTTTCATATCAGACGTTCCCCTGCCATACATTCTGTCATTTTCAATTAACCCCTGAAATGGCGGTTTGTTCCAATACTCCTTTTTTACTCTGACGGTATCCAGATGACCACAGAAAGTAATATTTCTTTCTTCTTTACCCGGTATTTTAGCAACCAGGGAGTCTCTTCCTTCTTCCAGGTGGATAATTTCAGAATCGATATTATTTTTCGAAAGAAATTCTTTGATAAAATTTGCTATTTTGCTTTCATTTCCCGGAGGATTTTCACTGTTTATTTGTATCAGTTTTTGTAAAAATTCAACCAATTCTTTCTTTTCTTCTACCCTCACTTTAAATTCTCCTTCACTGCTTCTAAATTCGGATCAATGATAAGTGCTTTTCCACCCGCTTTTTTAGCGCTTTCTACATCTTTTAAACCATTTCCGGTAACCAATACAGCTATTTTATCTTTTTTAGAAATTGTTCCTTCCTGTAAACACTTCAACATACCGGCAAAGGCAGTAGAGCCAGCAGGTTCTGCGAAGATACCCTGTATGGTGCCTAAATATTTTATTGCTTTAATAATTTCTTCATCACTTACCGCAACGCCAAATCCATTTAGTTCTTTTACATCTCTAACTGCCATTAAACGATTTCGGGGTATGCCCACTGAAATGCTGTCAGCAATAGTATCGGGTTTAACAAATTTTACTGTTCCGCCTCCGTTAACGGCATCTACAATCGGTTTACATCCTTCAGCCTGAACTGCTATTACTTTAGGCAAATGATTGATAAAACCTAAGGTTAACATTTCCTTGTAAGCTTTAACTACTCCGGATATAATACAGCCATCTCCCACGGAAACAAATACAAAATCAGGAACTTCAAAATTCATTTGTTCAATAATTTCCAAACCGACGGTTTTCTTTCCTTCCACCATATAGGGATTAAAGGCAGTATTTCGATTATACCATCCAAATTCCCGGGTTGCTTCGATGGATAGATCAAAGGCTTCATCATAAGTTCCTCTTACCGCAAATACAGTGGAACCGAAAACCAGCAATTGGGCTATTTTGGCAACCGGTGCGGTTTGAGGCACAAAGATATAGCTTTTTAAACCAACCGATGCTGAAGCTCCGGAAAGTGAGGAAGCGGCATTACCTGTAGAAGCACATGTTATAATTTTTTCCCCTAATTCCCGGGCTTTTACGATGGCAATGGCCGAAGGTCTGTCTTTTAAAGAAGCGGTTGGATTTCTACCATCATCCTTGATCCACAAATTGGGTATTCCAAGATCTTCTCTAATTCTTTTTGCTTCATATAATGGCGTCCATCCCACTTTTAACGGACCTATTTTTTCCGTATCATCTACAGGCAAAAGTGGAAGATATCTCCACATGGAGTATTCTGTATTGTTTTTTAAAGTCGTTTTAGTAAAATTTTTTCTGATACCGGAATAATCGTAAATGATTTCCAGGATGCCTTCATCTCCGCATTTCGGACAGGTATATCTCACCTCATCGGGTTGATATTCCGCTCCGCAAATTAAACATTTTAATTTTTTGATATTACTCATATTTATTTTTTCCTCCCGGGCATCAGGTATCTCCAATCCTTTTGGAGTACCCATACGTTTAGTTTATATTAACAAAGTATCGATAATAATTAATATGAAAGCAATAGATGGAGGATATGTACTACTCTCCATCTATCCTCTTCGATGGTAATACTGTCCAACTGAAAAGGGACATAATTAATAGCGAGCTAGCTCCACCTATAAATTTGTATTTTACATGGTTATTTTAATTTAGGAAACTATATGGGTTCCTGTTTCACCTTTTAAAGCTCTTTCCAGTGATTCAGGATTTGTGACAATAGCTTCTTTTCCTCCTGCTTCCAGAAATCTGACAATCGCTTGAATCTTTGGAAGCATGCTCCCCTTGGCAAAATGTCCTTCATTAATATATTTCTTTGCTTCTGCTACAGTTATCTTATCCAAATCTATTTGATCCGGTTTATTAAAGTTTAAACTAACTTTCTCTACTGCAGTAGAAATAACAAAAAGATCTGCTTTAATATTAATGGCCAGCAAACTCGAAGCATTATCTTTATCGATAACTGCGGCTACACCTTCGAGCATACCATCATCATTGTAAGCTACCGGAATTCCTCCGCCACCAACTCCAACAACACTGAAACCATTTTTTACTAATATATTAATTGCATCTTCTTCTACAATCTCTATCGGCATTGGAGAAGGAACTACTCTTCTATAGCCTCTGCCCACATCATCGATGATAACCCAATCGGGATGTTCTTTCTGTAGTTCCCCTGCTCTTTCCTTGGTATAAAAGGTACCAATCGGTTTTGCAGGATTCTGAAATGCAGGGTCTTTTTTATCTACGACAACCTGGGTTACAACCGTAGCAATTTGTTTCTTAATCCCCCGTTTTTTAAATTCATTATCGATTGCCTGCTGAATTTGATATCCGATGGAACCCTGGGTATCTGCTCCGCAACTCACCAAAGGAACATCATGCATCCCTCCAACTTCATGGGCAATTTCCGAACGTCTTAAAATAAATCCCACCTGTGGACCGTTGCCATGAGTTACTACGACACTATAATCCTGTTCTATTAAACCGGCAATATGCTTGGCTGTTTCACATACTGCGTCATACTGGTCTTCCACTTTTTCATGCTGTTTATCTTTAATAAGAGAGTTTCCTCCGATAGCTAATACTGCTAATTTACTCATATTATTTCCACCCCTCCGCCATGGTTAATGCCATTATCGCTTTTTGGACATGCAATCTGTTTTCCGCTAAATCAATAACAATGGAACGGGAACCGCTTGCCACTTCATCGTCTACTTCATTTCCGCGGTCAATAGGCATGGGATGAATATAATAAGCATCATCTGTAAAGGCGGCAAGTTCTTTTGTATATCTCCAATCCTTATATTTTAAGGCAAGTTTCTTTTCTTCTTCCTTGCCTATAGTATATCTTAACGGACTCATCCAATTTCTGGAATATACAACCTGTGCGTCTTTAACCGCCTCACGCCTATCATGGCTGATTTCAAATTTTGATCCGGAAATTTCTGCATTCTTTTTACCCTGGGCAACAACTTCAGGATCCAGTTCGAAACCTTCCGGGTAAACCAGGGTAAAATCCATCCCATAACGGGGAAGGAGTAAAATATCTTCCTGTACGGAACTCCAGGAACGCACCATTGAAGAATAACCCCACATCATGGTTATTTTTTTACCTTTTACGTCTCCCATATGTTCCTGAAGACCCATTAAATCAGCAAGCCCCTGGCAGGGATGATATTTATCATGAGCCATGGAAACGATTGGAATGGTCAAATATTTAGCATATTCCCTTAATAAATTCTCTCCCTGACCATATTCTCCTATGGCATCTTCCAGAATTCTTATACCGAGTCCCACTGCATATCTGCTCATTACTTTTGCAGCATCTTCTACTGTTTCTCCGGCTTTCCCTTTTTCCTTTAACCGCATTGATTTGGGTTCAAGGAATTGAGCATGACCGCCTAATTCGGTAGCAGCCGCTTCGAATGACTGTCTTGTTCTCACTGAAGGATTATAGAAAAACATCATAAAGGTTTTATCTTTAAGAATTTCGGTATAAGGTTTTTCATAACGATGTTTTTTCATATCTTTTGCGAGGGACAACACCTCATCAAGCCAATCCTTTTCCCAATCCTGGGTCGTAATCATATGTTTATTATAAAGTTTACTCATTATGTTTACCTCCTTTTTATCTCATTGCCAAAGCCAGTATGGCTTTTTCAGTATGTAGCCTATTTTCTGCTTCATCATATACGACCGACATTGGTCCATCAATAATTTCATCCGTTACTTCAAGATTTCTATCTGCGGGCAGGCAATGCATAAAGATGGCTTTTTTATTTGCAATATCAAAATGTTTCTTGGAAATTTTCCAATCTTCTTTGAATTGCTTCCTGTATTCAACATCTTCTTCCTTATTCATCAAAAAGCTTCCCCAACTCTTGGCATAGATAACATCAGCTCCCTTTGAAGCTTCATAAACATCATGGACTACTTCGATTTTTGCTCCGCTTTTCTCTGCAGCTTTATTGGCAAATGCCATATATTCCGGATCAACATCGTATTTTTCGGGATACGCAAGTGTTAGATTCATCCCTAAAAGAGATGCAGCAAGAGCCATGGTTTGAGGAACTCCGGGTGATTTTACTCTTCCCGAATAAGCCCAGCTCATAACTACTTTTTTCTCTTTCCAATTTGGACCAAGCTTTTCCATCATGGTCATGATATCACCTATAATTTGGCATGGATGTTCCTTATCATCAAGTGCATTAAAAATAGGTATTTTTGCATTATCAGCCAATACATTTAATATTGCCCGGGCAGACCCATACTCACCTATTCCATACATGCGAATCATAATCCCGTCAATATACCTGTCTAATACTTTTGCGGTATCTGCCCAGGTTTCATGATGGGCAATCTGCATGACTTCAGGGGTATGGAACTGAGCATGTCCTCCTAATTGAGTCATTGCAGCTTCGAATGAAGTTCTTGTTCTGGTAGATGGGTTGGCAAAAATCATACCTAAAGTTTTATTTTTTAGATATTCATGTGGTTCTCCCAATGCTAATTTTTTCTTTAAATCCATAGCCACCTCAAGTATAGTTTCCAATTCTTCCTTGGAGTAATCCATTAAACTGATATAGTCTTTACCTCTTAATGATTTTGTTAACATTTTTTAATCCTCCTATAAATTAATTTTATTGAGTAAGATTCAATTTGATTTTGATATTTTTACTCTTCTCTCTAATTATTTTATTTACATTTAAAGCAAATTACAAACAAAGATAAAGAAAGTATCGGATATAATCGGGTATATAAGCATATAGTATTGAGTTAAAAAAGAGAAGAAAAGATACAAATTAAAGTAGTATTCTTCTTTGTTATCCAACTACCCACTATAGTTTATATTAATTTAAAAAGGGCTACTTAATTCTACTCTTTACCAGCTGTCCATAACCTTTAGTCCCTATAATACCGTCATCTTCTTTATACACGACTTCTCCGCGAACCATGGTCATATACACTTTTCCTTTTATTTTTTTCCCGGAAAATGGTGAATATTTACCTTTGCTTTCTAATCCTGATGGATCTATCACCCATTCTTTTTCTAAATCTATCATTGTTAAATCGGCATCACTCCCAACTTTTATTATTCCTTTTTGAGGATAAAGTCCGTATCTTTTGGCTGCATTTTCTGACATTAGCTTTTGAATTTCACCCAGGCTTAACTTTCCCTTATGGTATCCATAATAAAGCATCACCGGAACCATCAATTGAGTGCCGGGGATACCGGCATAATTGTCCCAAATGTTCGAAAATGATTTTTCTTCGGGATATTTTCCGGCAGCATGGTCAGTACAAATAAAACTGATAGAACCGTCTTTTAATCCTTCCCAAAGTCCTTCATTATCCTCTTTTTTTCGTAAAGGTGGTGCAACTTTTAGTATTGCTCCAATTTCTTTAAAATCTTCAATGTTAAATATTAAATATTGAGGGCAGGTTTCAGTGCTCACATCCATTCCATCAGTTTTTGCCCGACGAATAATATTTAATCCTTCTCTGGTAGAAAGATGTACAATATGCAGTTTATTGCCAGCTCTTTTGGTAACACCCACTACAGACCATATTGCTTTCGGTTCTGCTTCATATGTCCGTCCCGCACACCAACTTTCTACATCACTTCTTCCTTGATTTCTCATCATATTTGAATAATGCTCCGCCAAATAATAATCTTCGGCGTGCACCGCACAGACCAGGTTTAATTTTTTTAGGAATCTAAAAGCTTTATCCATTTCCGAAACAGGCATCCTGGGATAAAGCTTCATTCCGGAAATCGTATAAAATTTTACGCCTATAATCCCTCTTTCTTTTAGCTCTTTCAAAGTTTGTCTATATTCTCCGGATTTTACCTGCCCGGGTGTAACCCCACCCCAAAAAGCAAAATCTACAAATGCTTTCTTTTCTACAACTTCCAATTTGCAATCAAAATTCCTGCCACTGGTTACCTGGGGAACGGATGTGCAAGGCATATCGATAATCGTCGTTATCCCTCCGGCTGCCGCGCTTCTTGTCCCGGTTTCGAAATCTTCTCTCTCGGTAAACCCGGGATCATCAAAATGCACATGAGGATCAATGAATCCGGGAAAAGTGACCTTCCCTTTTAGATCAATTTCTTTTTCAGCGACCGGTGATATTGTATTTCCGAATAAAATATCATATATTTTTCCGTTTTCAATTAAAATAACGACGTTTTCTAATTCATTATTTCGAATCATTTTTGTATTTTTTATTTTAATCATAATAAATTTCCTTAGCCCCTTTCCTTGATATAGGGTTTACCTAAAAAGGCCGGAACATTAAACTGTCTTCTAGCAATAGTTGCTACAATTGTTAAAATATAAGGAAACGCAATTAAGAATTCATTTGGGATCAGCTTAAAATTGGAAGTTAGTAAAACAACTGACAATCCTTCGGCAAATCCAAAGATCAAAGAACCTATTAATATTCCCAGTGGGTCCCAATTGCCTAAAAAACATATGGCAAAAGCAATCCATCCCCTTCCTCCGATGATCTCATTAGTATAAAGACCTAAAAATCCTATCGAGTAAAAAGCTCCCGCCAAACCGTCTAATGCGCTGGATCCAAGTACGGTAATAAATCGAATGCGTTCAACATTAATCCCGGCTACATCGACAGCTTCCGGATTTTCACCTGTAGAACGAATAATCAGCCCTAAAGGCGTTTTAAATAAAACCCAATATCCTACAGCAACCAGCACTACTGCCAGATAAGTTAAAATATTCTGGCTAAATAGAGCACTTCCAATAATAGGAATATCAGACAAAAAAGGAATAGAAATATCTTTTAGAGGTTCTACTGTTAATGGTAACAGAGGAATACCGAATAATAACTGATATAAAAATAATCCCAAACCAACTGTCAGAATATTAATAGCCACTCCGGTTACAATTTGATGTTGTTTTAATTTAATCGTAAAATAACCATAGATTGCTCCACAAAAAATTCCCACCAGTATGGCAAATAAAAAACCAGCCCAGAGTTTTCCGGTCAAATAAGCTCCGACAAAACCTCCCCATGCACCCATAAGAAAAATGCCTTCAATAGCAATATTCATCACACCAGTGCGTTCAACAAAAACCTCTCCTAATGCCCCTAACATTAAGGGTGTGCTCATTCGAATGGTAGCAACCAGTAATCCGGTAATAACATTCATAACCTTTTCCTCTCTTTTGATACAAGCTTTTTCTTACTTCTCAAAATTATTAATTTATCCCTTATAAAATAAGAGAAAATTACTGACAATATCACAAGGCCTTCCGTAATTCCGATAATGCTGGCAGGAATTCTTGATGTTTGTACAACTAGGTTACCCCCAACCTTTAATGCTCCGAATAGAAAGGCGGACAATACAATTCCTAAAGGATGCGCTCCTCCTAGAATAGCAATACCTATTCCTTCCGCACCAATTAAAGGATTAAAATGTTCAATTAACATGTGCTGCATCCCGTTTACCTCTGTAAAACCTGCAATTCCGGCAAATGCTCCACTGATAAAAAATACAATGACAAAGATTTTTTCGACATTTATTCCTGCATAGCGAGCCGCATCCCGATTAAATCCAACCATTCTAATTTTATATCCCAACGATGTTTTCCATAGAATTAAATAAGCTATCAAAGCAACAAGTAAAGCAAGTACGAAACCCCAATGAAGCCTGGTATGCGGGATAAGGGACGGTAGCCAACCGCTTTCCGGAATAACATCTGTCTGCGGATATTCCCCCTTGGTCTCTTTTAATAATCCTCCGAGTAGAAAATTCATCACAGCAATGGCAACATAAGTTAACATCATGCTAACCAAAAACTCGTTGGCATTAAAACGTGCTTTAACATAACCGATAAAAGCTGCCCATAAACTGCCTCCCACCAAGCTCATCGTAAAACATATGAATAAGACAAGCACCATGGGAAAGGAACTTAATTTCAAGGCAAACCCAACTGCCAATACCGCACCAATATAAAATTGTCCCTGAGCACCAATATTGAATAATGATGCTCGAAAAGCAAATCCAAAAGCCAATCCGGTAAGAATAAGGGGAGTCGCCTTGGCAAATATATCTGCAATATTATATATATCGCGAAATGCGTAATTTAACATATTTGAATAAACAATTAAAGGATTATGACCTAAAAGCAGCATCATTAAACCGCTTAACAACAGGCCAAATAATACTGAAAATACAGGTAAAAAATTAAGCAGAAAATTATTGTCCTCCACCTTAACGTATAATTCGCTTTTTACAGTAATACTTTCATCTCTATTATTTTTTTTCATTTGCCTGTCCCTCGGTAATTCCTGCCATTAAAAGTCCGATTTCATCGACTTTTGCATCTTCTCTTGATATTATTTTAAGTAATTTTCCTCTATATATAACCCCTATCCGATCTGATAAACCCATAATTTCCGAAAATTCTGTTGAGATTAACAGAATAGCCTTACCTTCTTTTTTTTCTTTAAGTAAGGTTTTATGAACATAATCTATGGCACCCAGGTCAAGACCGCGAGTGGGTTGAACGGCGACCAGTACTTTGGAACCAATATTTACTTCTCTTGCAACAGCAACTTTTTGCTGGTTTCCCCCTGATAAAGTCATCGCCTTGCTGGTTGGGGAAGTTGCTTTGATTTCAAAATTTTTCATCAGTGTTTTTGCCTTTTGCTGAATTTTATTCTGATTCAAAAAACCATAATTTATAAATGAAGAGTCAGAATGATTTTTAAGAAATAGATTTTCCTCAATGGACATATCTAAAACCAACCCCTCTTTATGGCGATCAGCCGGTATATAACCTACACCCTGTTGAATGATGGATAAAGCATTTTTATTTGTGATTTCCTTATCAGATAAAATAATATGGCCACTCTTTACCTTCCGTAAGCCACATATTGCCTGAGCAAGTTCTTCCTGACCATTACCGCTTACTCCGGCAATACCAAATATTTCTCCTTCCTTAATATTAAATGATAAGTCATCAACCGCCTTGCTTTTTCTATCTCCAACAATGGTTAAATTTTCTATTTTAAGCATTTCTTTATGATTGGTAAAAATTGTGCTATTTCTTTCAGGTATCATCAGATCCCGCCCAATCATCATTTTCGTCAACTGGCTTTCTGTTGCTTCATTACGGGAAACATCCCCTACAATCTTACCATCTCTTAATACGTTGATCCTATCGGCAATCTCCATAACCTCATTAAGCTTGTGACTGATAAAGATAACCGAATGACCTTTAGCTTTAAAATCATGTATAAAATGAAATAATTTCTCAGTCTCCTGGGAAGTAAGGACTGAAGTCGGTTCATCCATAATGAGAATCTGCGCATTACGGTAAAGAGCTTTAATTATTTCCACCCGCTGCTGCATACCAACCGGAAGTTGTCCGACAAAGGCAAAGGGATCAACCTCAAGTCCATATTTTTTACCAATTTCTTTGATTTTTTTTACTCTTTTTTTAATATTGATATTACTTAAATAAGCAGATTCTGTTCCCAGAATAATATTCTCTACTACCGTATGCACGGGAACCAGAGTAAAGTGTTGATGAATCATGCCTACACCGTATTTCATAGCATCATGGGGAGAGCGAATTTTCACCCTTTTTCCCTCAATAAATATTTCACCTTCATCCGGTTGATATAATCCGTAAAGTATACTCATTAAGGTCGTTTTTCCGGCACCGTTTTCTCCGAAAAGAGCTAATACTTCTCCTCTTCCCAAAGTGAAATTAATGTGATCATTGGCAATCGTTCCCGGAAAATATTTAGTAATATTTTTTAAAGTAATAAAATCGGAATTATCTTTCATATTTTCCTCTTTCAAAGGGATTGAAGAGTTATTAAAAACCCTTCAATCCCTACTATTACAACTATTTTATTCTAAAGATTCGGGAAATTGAGAAATAAATTTTAATAATTTCCCTTCGACAATTAATTCTGAAGCTTGTTCAACTATTTCACGAACTTCCGGGGAAACCTCATCAGTAAAGGACATGCTGATAACCCCTTCTTTCATGCCTAATTCATTAACAATCGGTTCTAATTCACCATCCATGTACTTGGTGGCAATCCATTTATAGATATCCTCTGTTCCAAACCATGCGCTTGCCACAACTGTACCCGGAGCAATATCATTCTGGTCACTTGCAAAACCTAAAAATTTAGCGCCTTTCTCTTTACAGGACTGTATGGCACCAAGACCAACTTGATTCGCATAGAAAAAAAGTACATCTGCACCCTTGTCAATCATAGAAGTAGCCATTTGTTTTCCTAAAGTCACATCGCTCCATGAATTTGCATAAGCCCTGATCACTTCAACATTTGGAGAACCGATTCTTGCAGCATATTCATAAGTATTTAGAAGTCTAATCATCAGTTTATTAGGAAAACCGCCGGCAATACCAATTTTGCCTGTTTTGGTGGTGTATCCGGCAACCAAACCGGTTAAAAAGCTTGCTTCATATTCCTTAGGTAATACCGGACAAACATTTGGTGGATTAGCAATCATCCCGTTAAATACACAATATGTAGTCTCCAGATACTTTGGACCAACTCTATTGGCAGCTTCATCAAACTGCGTTCCGGCAGAAATAACTAAATCATAGCCACGTTCACCATAATTTCGAAAAGTTGATTCATAATCACTTGCCTGAACATTTTCAACATATTCCATATTAGTTCCAAGTGTATTATTACATGCCAATAAACCGGCATAGTTCGCCGCGTTCCAGCTTTGGTCATTAATAGGACCGGGGAGAATTAATACCATTTTATAGCTTCCCGCATCCTTTGCGATTCCGGAAGTAATACTTAAGCTTAATACTAATAAAATTAATAATACTTTAATCATTAGATTCGAAAATTTCATTTTTTTATATCTCTCCTTTTTTTTATTCTAAGAACTTTATATAAATTTTTACTCTATTTATCGCCTCCCTTATTTCATATTTTCTCCGGATGATTCATCTTTAAGTACTTGTTTTAAAATCCCAACAATCTTGGGAAAAACATGGTAATCGGTTCAATAAAAGTGATAATAAAGAGTAGATAGCTCTAATAAATCTAAAATATACAAATTATTTTTCAATTTTACCTCGAATTAGAAGATCCTTAAAAAAAGCTTAAAAATTAGCCGGAGTCATCGCGGAAATAATAATAAGATCATTATCTCCGATACTGGTTATTTTATGGGGAATGCTGGCGATGTAATATATTGTATCTCCGGCTTTCAATTCATATTCATTTTCACCGATTTGAATTTTCATTCTGCCTTCAACCACCAGGGTACATTCTTCGCCCTTATGGGAAAGAGGCGTGCTGCAGGTGCTGGCTCCCGGCTCAATGCGTGTTCTAATCATTTCAATCTGTTTGCTCAAATCAGGAGAGAGTAATTCATAAGTTAAATGAGATTCAGGAAATTTTAAAATTCTGCGGTCATCTTTTTTTACAATAGCACTCTGTTTTTTATCATCTATCAGAAAATAAAATATTGGAGCATCCAACACCTTGGATATTTCTCTTAACGCCATGATAGAAGGTGAAGCTATTCCCCGTTCTATCTGGCTCAAATAGCTGGATGTTTTTCCAATTTTTTTCGCCAGAGCAGCCAGGTTCATATCTTTAGAAATGCGCAATGTACGAATTTTATTACCTAATCTTTCTTTTTCTACCATGATTTAATTTTTACTCCTTTTCGGAGATTGTTTTTTTGGGGAAATAGTATTTATTAAAATATATTTAATAAATTCAATTTAATTAAATCATATTTTAATACATATTACAAGAAGATTTTTTGAAGTTTTTGAAGTTTTTGAAGTTTTTGAAATATTTAGAAAAAAAATAATATATAAATTTTCTGTAAAAATAAAATATTTATTTTAATTTTACATATTAGTTAAATTGATGCTGGAAAAATTGGAGAAATAATAAAATACTACCATTTGAAATATTTTTGTGCTATAAAAAGACTCATGTATTTTTTATTGTTCTAGTTGTTTTACAAAGTTATTAATTTTCGCTTTAATACGTCAAAGCTCTTAAAAAGGATGGATTTTATGCCGATGTTTTGGGCAGCGATAACATTTTCCTCTGTATCATCCACAAAAACAGCTTCTTCAGGCATAACACCCTCTTCTTTCAATATATATCTGTAAAAATCCGGATCAGGTTTAGATATACCCATTAAGGTAGAGGTATAAACCTCATCGAAGATTTCGTAACTACCTTGATTTAAAAGATAGCAATAATGCGAATCAATGGTGTTAGTGCCGCAAACAACCCTTGAATTACTTTTAAGCTGATCTATTATATCCTTTGTTTCCTGGATTATTCCCGGGTTAAAAAACTTACCAAATAATTCTTCTTTTACTTTCTTACCATATCTCAAAGAAAATCTTACCCAAAATTCGTTACTGTTAATCTTTCCGTTCATAAGTTCTCTAAAGTTTTTACCAGCATAAACAAAGAAATTTTCTTCAGTAATTCCCAGATAATTACTTATAACCGGAATATCATTAAAGTTACAACACAGGACGCCTCCCATATCAAAAATATAAAGTGTTTTTATCATTATCTTGATTATCCTTTTCTGGATGAATATACGGCAGCACCGCCCAGAAAGTATTTGGAAAGTTTAAAAAATACCAACAGTATTGGAATGCTTGCAATAGCAGCTACTGCCATCATTGCCCCTTCATCGGTATGTTTTTCTGCCATAAATTTAACAATATACAGATGAAAAGTATTTTTTAATTATTTATTACTTTATACCGTGAACCAATTTCGGGCAGCTTGGTGACTTCGATATTTGTCGGGAAAGCCGTTTTTAGAGATTCCAGATGAGTGATTATCAATATTTTATCAAAATCATTACTAATAGCCTCAATCGCCTGTTTTAGGTTTTCGATGCCTTCTTCGTCCTGAGTTCCAAACCCTTCATCCATCACCAGAGTTCTTAACTTCGCCCCCGCTCTTCTGGTCAGTAATTTAGATAGAGCAATCCTTAAGGCAAAATCTATCCGAAAAGATTCTCCACCGCTATAAAGTTCATAATCGCGGTTCCCCAATTCATCACTAATCTTTATATCTAAAGTTTCCCTGGACTCCCCACTTTTTAAATCACGAAGAGATTCAATGGAGATCTGCGTGCGATTATTGGTTAATTTTGCCAGAATATCATTGGCTTCTTCTTCAATTTCCGGTAATACATTTTCAATAATTAATGCCTGAATACCATTCTTCCCAAAGGCAACAATAAGCTTTTCATAAATTCCCTGTTCTTTTTTTCTCTTTTTTAAATCTCCTTCTATTCCTTTCTTTTCCTTTTTTAATTTCTGACAATGGTCGAATTTGCTCTGATACCCACCTTTTTTCTCCAGCACTTGATTGCTTTCTCCACGGGAAAATTTTAACTGTTTTTCCTCTCTGAATATTATTTCCTTTAAATCGGGTATGTTTTTTACTTTTTCCCTTATCTCCCCTATTTCCCGTTCCAAATTTTTTACATCTGTTTCTTTTTGCAAAGATTTATTTTTTAATTTTCCGAGTGCTTCCCGAATGATATTTATTTTCTTCTCCGCCTCTTCTAATTTTGCATAACGTAGAGGCGCATTTTGCAATGCTTCAATTTTTTCATCCAGCTCATTGTGTTTTTTCTCATGATATCCCGTATCCTTAATAATCCCTATAATCTGATTTAATTCCTTCTGTTCTGCTTGTGCATATTTACCTTTTTTTATGGTTTCCTTAATCGTTTTGATTTCTTCTATTATGTGTTTTACCGCAACTCCTGCCTGTTCTGCCTGTTGATATCTCACTCTGGTGTTGCTTAATGCCTGCTGATAATTTGCCTTATCCTTGATTTTATTTTCTATTTCCCGCCAAAGAACGGTTAATTGATCTTTCTGGTTATTTTTTTCCCTTTCTTCTTTTATCAGTTGGTCAATTTCTTTCTGATGTTGAGCGATCTCCTGTTCAATATTCTCTTCGATTTTCTTTTTTTTGTCCGCATTTAGTTCACTCTCACAAAGCGGACACTCGCCTTTGGGATTCTCTCTTAAAAGCCGCAGTTTCTCCCGGTCATCTTCGATTGTTTTTTCCAATCTTTTTTGCCTATCTTTAATTTTACCCAATTCTAACTTAAGATTCATTCCCTGTTCACGAATTTTTTCTTTTCTTTCTTCTGCATGCCCTATTTTTTGCATTTTACTTTCCAAATCTAAAAGCTCTATCTTATACTTCCCGCTCTCTTTAACCATTCGCTGTAAATCAAGATACCTGTCTTCTTTGTTTCGAAGTGATATGGTTAAATCAGCTTTTTTACGTTCAATCTTTTTTTCAATAAACATCTTCTCCGCTTCCATTTTTCTAATCTTTTGAAGCTTGCGAACCAATTCATTTCTTTCTTTTGAAAACGCCTGATAATTTTTATGCTCCAGCAAAATAACATTTTTTTGAGAAATCATCTCTTCACAGAACCTTAGCTCTTCACTCTTGAGAGTTATCTCTTTTTTTTCTTGAACTGCTTCCTGTTGAATCTGCTTGTTACGAATCTCGAGTTCCATAAATTGTTCATTTTTAAGTTTTAGGACATGCAGTCTTTCTTTAATTCCGCTGATTTCTTCTTCTTTTTTTGTTATCTTCACCTGTATTTTCTGATAATCCCCGGATAATGTTTTGATTTTCTCTTGATAGAGATTACTTTTTACCAGTTCATCGGAAATAACATTCAATCTGCTGTCCAGACTGATAATTAAATGATTTATTTCCTTCAGGTGAAGCCTGGCTAAACTTGAAAGCCTGTCATAATGTGAAAGATTTAATATTTCTGATAATATTTCTTTTCTTTCCCGGGCATTCTTTTTGCTAAATTCATCGATTCTTCCTTGTAAAATAAAAGCGGAATTGATAAAGGTTTGATAGTCTATTTTTAAAACTCCGGTTATTTTTTCTTGAGTTTTTCGGATGGATGTGGCAGTAAGAGAAATATATTGCTCGCTTTGCTGATTAAAAACCTGAAATTCCAAACCGGAACGCGAGTTCTTCTTTCCCAGGGAAAAAGTCCTGATAATTCGATACCTGTCTGCTTCCAAATCAAACACAAACTCCACCTGCATGTCTTTTTGACCCATTCGAAGCAGACTGCTATCGGCTTTCTTTTCCCGGCTTGATTTTCTTCCTTCTCCCCAAATAGCCCAGGTTATCGCATCCAGAAGGGCAGACTTTCCCTGCCCGTTATTTCCCGAAAGGCAGGCAATATGAAATTGCTCAAAATCAAGAGGAGGAACATCCTCTCCGTAACTTAAAAAATTTTTTAAAGTTAATTTTACCGGTACCAATGGCTCGTCCTTTCTCTTACATCATCTTTACTAATAGATTTGTTAATTTACCAATTAATAAAAAAACTAAAACCATAATCTAAAACTTAAAACTTTTTCATTCTGTCACTCCTCCGAAAATAGGGAGCCGAGAGAATATTTTAACACTACTGATTTGTTTCCAATTCATCTTCTAGTTTCCGGGCATAGTTTTTTAATTCTTCACCTATGTTCACCAAATGAGGATTACTCTGAATATATTTTTCCATGGCTTCTGACATGGTTAAATCTTCTGAGATTTCGGTTCTTTTTCTCTTTTCCACTGATTTGGATTTTTTAGTAATTGCAGCCACCAGAAAAGCAGAATCAAGTGCAGCATTAATTTTCTTGAAATCCAACAATTCTTCCCTTTCCGGAGGTATCCTATAAAATACTCTGACCACTGCTCCGGATAAATCATATTTTTCAATTTCCTTTATAATGGTTTCGGTCGGGTTTTGTTCTTCCTCAATGATGATATCTATGGTAACAAATCTTTTGGCAGGAACCGGAATAAATTCGTAATCTATTTTACCTTTTTCAAAGGTTACCAGGCAAAAACCTTTATCTTCCTTCTCTTCACCAAAATTCATTCTTTCAATACTTCCCGAATAGACGACAGGAGGATGGTTTTGTGGATTTAAATCTTGAAATTTATGGATATGCCCCAGGGCAACATAATCAAATACATCCTGAGCCAGAATATTAGTGGCAAATACCGGATCCCTTCCAATAATTGCCGAACTCTCTGAACCGGAATAAGTTGCTTCTGCTGCAGCCAGATGAGCCACAAAGACTGAAGGAATCCCCGGTATAATTTGCCGGGCAAATTCGCATATCTTTTTACTTACCCGTTTCTGTATTTCCTCCGTGATTTCCTTATCGGTAAAATTTTTATACTCCTCCTTGACTAAATACTGGCTCTTGGTCGGCCAGGGTAAAGCAAAGATTTGAATCTCTCCCGATTTCGTCTCTATATTAAATAATTCCGGGTTGGCAACCACTTTTACTCCGGGAATATTCAAAGTATTAAAGATTTCCAGTGAAGTAGCCTTCCCGAAAGATACGGGATTGTCGTGATTTCCGTTGACCAATACAACGGGAATTTGTGCACTGCTTAGTCTATAAATTTGACGGGCAAATTCACGTTGATGAGTAGGATTAGGAAAGCTGTTTTTATAAGCATCTCCGGCAAATAACACCAGGTCCACTTTTTCTTCCAAAGCAACGTCAATGGCAAAACGGAAGCATTTGATAAAATCCTGCAGTCGGGTATGCAGTCCGGTGGAAGGGTCTATCCGCCCGTAATTCTCCATCCCTAAATGGACATCAGCCAGGTGCAATATTTTCATTCGGTTTTACCTCTCATTGAAATAATCATCACTTCAAATAATGATTTTGTCCATTTTTTAAATATTTATAGAAAAAATATTTAATCTAATTATAGCATAAATCAATGACAAATTTTATCGGGCTGCACTTTCTCCGGCAAGATATCCGGTACTCCAGCATTCCTGTAAATTGTATCCTCCCGAAGGCCCGTCAAGGTCTAAAATTTCTCCGGCAAAATAAAGATTTTTTATTTCTCTGGAAGCCATGGTATTAGGGTCAACTTCTCTAAGTGCCACTCCCCCACTGGTAACCACCGACCATTTATAACCCAACAGTTCAACAGGTGTTAGTTTCAATTCCTTAAATAGATGCACTAACCCGTTTCGTTCTTCCCTGGATAGATGGTCTACTTTCTTTTCCCCGTCTATACCGGAAAGTTTTACCATTAATTCTATCATGGAAGAAGGTAATAGTTTTATTAAGGCATTTTTAAAAATCCTGCCTTTGAATTCCTGAAAATCCCGTTGAATCCTTTTATCCAGCTTCTGAAAGCTTAAAGCAGGTTTTAAATCAAGGACTAATTGAAGTTTGCCCTTCTTTTTTAATAATTTACCGATATTTTTACTCATATCCATAACAATAGGACCGCTGATACCAAAATGCGTAAAAAGCATCTCTCCAAAACGTTCATCCCGTTTTTTTCCCTCCTGAAATAATCGTAGGGAAATATTTTTAAGGGATAATCCTTGAACTTCTTTGACCCATTTTTCAGCAGTTTTCACCGGATTAAGAGCAGGTTCAGGTTCAATAATGACATGTCCGAACTTTTTTGCCCACACATAGCCATCACCGGTAGAACCTGTTTGCGGATAGGATTTTCCCCCGGTGCAGAGAATCATTTTTCGGGTTATGATTTCACTACCATGAAGGATGGTCCGAAAGTTTTTTTGATACCCCTGATGATCTAAAACAATATCCGATACTTCCGAATTCAATAATGTATCTACTTTTCCTTTCGACAAATATCTCAAAAGAACATTTAATATATCGCGAGCATCTCCCTTCTCGGGAAATATTCTGTTTCCCCGTTCCACTTTTCCTTTTACGCCCCGGGATTCAAAAAAATCAATGACCTCTGGAACTCCAAATTTCGCTAATGCCCCGTAGAGAAAACGTCCATTCCTTCCAAAATTTTCCGCAAGTCTTCTACTGTCTACTTCTTGATGTGTAAAATTACACCTTCCCTTACCGGTTATTAATAATTTCTTACCCATAACATCATTTTTTTCGATTAAAATAACATTTGCTCCTAATTCTGCTGCCCGACCGGCTGCCATCATCCCTGCCGGTCCGCCGCCCACTACTGCAATTTCATAAAAATGTTTATCTTTTGACATAATATAATCTCTCTTTTAAATATTTTGGAAAATAGCTTTTAATCCTATATATTCTATTTTAAAACATTTCCCTCCTAATCTAAAGTAATTTTTTACAGTTTCGTGTATAATATCTCTAAATCATCCATTTACAAACACAGGAGAATTCTTTTTTTTATGATTAATCTGAATAATATCAGTATTGTATTTCCTGAAAAAACTCTATTTGAAAATTTAAACTGGCGGGTTCCCCGGGGAAGCCGTATCGGCCTTGTGGGTAATAACGGCACCGGAAA
>Ga0207996_1000332_pt1 | contig 43287 bp, 39 predicted proteins | sample AntAceMetag02UKG_FD_184773 | JGI IMG/M metagenome (GOLD analysis project Ga0207996, IMG submission 184773) | Saline lake microbial communities from Ace Lake, Antarctica - Antarctic Ace Lake Metagenome 02UKG (SPAdes) (version 2) | ecosystem: Environmental > Aquatic > Non-marine Saline and...
AACCGGTGGCCTTGTTGGCCGCCAAGACAAGAAAAAGAAAGGCGCAGATTCTACCTTAAATTAGTCGCTCCGTGGTCTAAGATTGGGGGTAAGCGCAAGGTATATATTATGAATATGACGACAAAAGAATGGCAAATAGAACTGGGGCAACATTTGCGCAATATTCGTCTGCGCCAAAACCTTGACCAACGGACGCTCGCTGAACGGGCCCCGATGGCCCTCAATGCAGTGAAAAATCTAGAAAGTGGAAAAGGTGCAACCCTCGAGTCACTCATTAAGATGTTGCGAGTCTTGGGTCGAGAAGATTGGCTGGATACCCTTGCGCCGCAAGTTTCCATCAGTCCACTACAGATGCTAAAAACCAAGGCCAAGCGGCAGCGAGCCTCATGGAGAAAGGTCTCAACTCATGTATAAACCAGTACATGAAATCGCCGTTCGAATATGGGGCCAAATGGTCGGGGCCTTAGCGCTGGATCCGCAACGGAACTTTTACGCGTTTGAATACGATCCCGCATTCATCCGCTCTGGCATCGAACTGGCTCCGCTCACCATGCCTCTTTCCATGGCAGGAGAGCCATTTATCTTCACTAATCTGCCTGAGGCTACATTCTATCGATTACCTGCCTTCATCGCCGATGCCCTGCCGGACAAATTTGGCAATGCCCTAATTAACAGCTGGATGGCCCAGAGAGGTGTTGAGGATTCAAGTATCACCCCACTTGACCGTCTTGCTTATATGGGAAAGCGCGGCATGGGCGCATTAGAATTCAAACCCGCGCGAAGTCCCTCCGCAGGCGCAAGTACTACAGCTATTTCTTTGGCTCAACTGGTCGAAAGTGCACGTCTAGCTATACAGGGGAATGTCGGCACAAATAGTTCCGCTAGTAAAGTGCTTGCCCAAATCATCAAGGTGGGCACTTCGGCTGGCGGAGCAAGAGCGAAGGCGGTTATTGCCTGGAACCAAAAAACCGAGGAAATCCGAGCCGGACAATTCGATGTTGAACCTGGATTTGAACATTGGTTAATCAAATTCGATGAAATAGAACCCGAAGGAGTGCTACGGAACTCTAAAAACTATGGCCGCATTGAGTATGCCTACTATTGCATGGCAAAAGCCGCAGGTATTTCCATGTCTACATGTAGGCTTTTAGAGAAAGACGGTCGTGCCCACTTCATGACCAAGCGTTTTGAACGCATTGGTAATAATAAGATTCATATGCAAACTCTTTGTGGAATGGCCAACTTAGATTTTAATCAAGTGGCCAGTCACGATTACAGCCAACTCTTTTCAGTTGTCGAGAAACTAGATCTCAAATATCAAGCTAAGGAAGAAGTATTCCGCAGGATGGCGTTCAATGTGGTGGCTGCGAATTGCGATGACCACACTAAGAACTTCTCTTTCTTGTTGCGCAAAAAGGCGACTTGGACACTTGCTCCCGCATATGATGTGACCCACGCCTATAATCCTAACGGTCAGTGGAACCACCAACACCTCATGTCGGTCAATGGAAAATTCAACAAGATCTCCCGTTCCGATCTTCTGGCAGTAGCACGCCGATTCGGTATCGGTACCGCAGACAAGGTTATTGATGAAGTCGTCCAGTCGGTCGAAGCTTGGCCTGATCATGCCAGAAAAGCTGGAGTCGCTGTCGATAAGATCACTCGTATTCAGAATGATTTTCAGCTCTTTTGATATCCATTAATGCTAAAGGCTAGTTCTTGCATTGGTGCACTTTCTCAGCTGCTCCGTTCAAGCACACTCTCCGGCTTGACGACGCGACAGCCAAGAGCCACACTAAGACTCGGAGAGCTACAACATGATCATCGCCAGCTGCCGCAAAAACTTCACCTCGACCCGGCGCTTCGCCTACGCCCTCCAGCTTCGCGAAACTCCCGATCCAGACGACCCCACCACATACGAAGAACTCACCTTCGAGACCCTGAAGGCCAAAGCCAACGGCAAGCATGTCTGTATTCTGGTTCACGGCTACAACAACACCCTCGCCAACGTCCTCGAAGCCTACGGCGAACTGCAATCTGGGATGGATACTGCCGGCCTACTCGGCCCAGCCGGTTACGGCCTGCTGATTGGTTTTGCCTGGCCCGGATGGGGCTCTGGAGCGGGATACTTCCTTGCGCGATCCGCTGCCGGGCGTGCCGGGAGCTATCTGCATCGTCTCATTGACCACCTGCGACCGGATGCCGCGAGCATTGATATTGAGACGCACAGCCTCGGGGCTCGCGTCGCGCTCGCCGCACTGAAAAACCGACGCGCAGTTCTTGTCGACAACCTCCTGCTCACCGCCCCCGCCGTCGATTGCACGGTTCTGCAACCCGGACGCGAATTCCACAGCTCCCTCGATGCCTGCAACCGGTGCTTCGTGTATCACTCGCGGAAGGACGATGTCCTGCGGAAAGCCTACCCCCTCGGCGATCTCGCCGACGGCATCCAAAAGGCCCTGGGATTGACCGGGCCGAGGAATAAGAAGCTCACCCTTGCGGCCTGTCCCAACGAGTACGTCCTCGACTGCACCGGTTGCGTCCCCGACCACGGCGGCTACCGCCGCGCTGAACCCGTCTATGACCACTGGGGGGAGATTTTTTCAGGATCTCCTCTGCCCCGCTACGAGACTCTCTAAACTCCGGAAGATATTCACCACAGAAAACACAGAGGGCACAGAGAAAGAGAAGAGTTTTATCCACAGATTTTCAGAAAAGAATGGCAAGACGTGCATCTATGATGCACAGGGAGAGTTCAGTTCCGACCGATTCCACACACGAAGCGCGTGCGAGCGGTCGGATCCAAACCCTCTCAGGTCGCGATTTCATCGTAACCTCCTGCCCTATATATCCTGTATAATCCTGTCCATCCTGTCAGACCTCCGACTCTCCGGCTACCCTGCTCTCCCTACCCCTTTAAGTAAAAATATCGATTGTCAAAACTGGACACTCTACGACATCATGCCGCAGCTGAATTTATCCGAGCCGTCCCACCCACTCCATCTCGTCTAATCCGGTCAACTCCTTGCGGATGGTTGACTGCCATGTTTTTGGCATCTCGCAAAAGGCTGCGGTCACCAAAGATGTCTCGTCCATCTCTCTTAAGGCTTCAAGAAGCGCCACGGCCTGTCCGCGGTCTTTTTTGGCTTTATCCGAATCCTTGCGCCGTGAAGCAATCAACAGCTTGTGCAGAGCAAAGTCCGCCGGATGCGGGACCCGGACCGATACACCACGGAACTTCAGACAAATTGGATTCCGGGCCAGTGCATCCATAAACCGCAAGCTCTGGGCATTGATGCCCAGCTTGGGCACCGGCACAGGCTTTCTTGATTCTCGCCCACGCGCGGGTGCCAGGAACTCCAGTATCAGATCCGGATGCTGGAAAATGATATGCCCGGCGTCCCCCTTGAATTCCACCAGAAACCCCAAGTCCTTAAACAGTTCCTGCAGATCCGTTTTCTTGTCGAACCGCGGCGGAACCGGTATCAGGAATTCCAGATCGCGGGTGCGCAAGACCGGGAAGGCCCCTTTGCCCTTGAAGTACACCTCATAGACGGGCATGCACCAACTGCCAACCAGTAAGATTTTTTCAAGAATGCCTTCTGCTTCAAGCCGCTGCAGCACCTCGGTGCACAACTCAAATTTCTTCTTTTCCACGCAGGGCCCCCTTCAGATATCGGATCTGCTTTTTCAATTGAGACAGCGATTTACGATACTTCGCCCGCTGTTCTTTGGCCTGCTTATATTTCCGAAGCTCCGCGGCCGATACCGATTTCCCCTTATAGACCGACTTGAATTTTCCGGCCTCCCGCGAGATTAGATAATAATACACATTCCCCTTGATCTCCCGGCGCACCAGACTCCCCCGGGGCAGCGCGGCCAAAGCCGCGTCGAATCGATCCTTCATTTGGATCGATGAAGCCAACTCTTCTCTCAATACACCTTTGATTGCCATATTCTACTCCTGCGTCCAGTCAGAAGTTACTATACAACATTCAGACTAATCAAGTCTGTATAGTATGTATTTCGAAAGATGAAGGGGGCCGTCCCGTATTCTAGTAATGGGATCCGACATTGCATTGTAGACCTTTCTCAGCGGCGCCCTTCAAACGCCCTATATGTTCATAAACAAGCATTTTCTATACACGTCATCAAAACGTGTATACATTTTCGCCATTTGGCACTCCGTTCGCCACGCTTTGCGTGACGCTATAGAACTCGCGTTTACCTTTCGGCTCTGCCTCAGGCTCTGCACTCGCCTATTCTGATCACGTTTTGATCGATTTCTGGCCGAAATTGACCCAAACCCTCCCAAATTGTCACTCCGTTCGCTTCACTCACTCGTTCGCCACGCTTTGCGTGACGCTATAGACCTCGCTTCCACCTTTCGGCTGCGCCTCTGCCTCTGAACTCGTCTATTAGCTATTGTCAAAATCGGACACGCAGAGTCATCATGCCGCAGCTAAACCGCCTGACCGATTACGGCGGCGGGTTTGCGGAGGGGGCTACCAGAGCCGGGTCAAGCCAACGGAAACGGTATCTGAGTAGGGCCGATCGCTGATGCTTTCCCAATGGGTGCCGTCGAGCAGATGGCTTTGGTAGCTGACGTCGTCGTAGGACGCGCGGCGAAAGGCGAGCGACACTTCCCAGTCATCGCCAAACTCGTATCCGATGCCGCCGCCCAGGCGGTAGCCCCAAACCCAGTCGGCGGTGTCGTAGTTGCTGGATTCCTGTGAGCTTTTGGATTCCTTGATATATCCCCCGCCGCCGCCCAACTCGCCGAAGAGTCGGAAGCGATCGAACAGCTGCACGGACGGCTCCAGCACGAGAAAGGCGTTGAAGGGAATGTCGTAGACGAGGTGAGCGTCGGAGGTGTACAGGCTCCAGCGGGCATCCGTAAGCCCTAAGCTCCCGCCCACGCCAAGCGCAATCTTCGGCGTCGGTCGAAAGCGGTATCCGCCGAACAGATCCGCCTGGATGCCATGGGCCGTATTTTCATACTCCTTGTCGGCTCTGTCGTACATGAAGTCATAGGCGGGCCGGAAGACCGTTTCCACGTAGGACGCGCCGGCGCCCGTAACCCATTCCGCGCGGGCGGAAAGAGCCGAGAGGGCCATGAAACCGACTACAGCGAGAATGCAAAGCAGATTCAGGGAGCGAGGGGATAAAAATCCGAATGATGAGGTTTTCATAGGCATATTCCTTGCAGAGGTGGAGGGTTGTGGGTCATCAGCTATGCCAAATTGTAGGCGCACTATGCAGGGCTTGTAAAGAGGTTCGTTAAACTACGAATCACGCGAATACCACGAAAAGGAATGCTTTTTTGACAGGATGAACTGGATTGTCTGGATTTTAAAGAATGGCAGTGGGTGCCTCGCTGAGGCACAGGGAGGGTTCATAGCCGGCGGGTTCTACACACGAAGCGCGTGCGATCCGACTGGCCCCAAACCCTCCCAGGTCGCGATTTCATCGTGACCTCCTGCCTGCCCCATCCTGGACATCCTGTCAAACCCTCCGACTTCTGGACCTCATGCCGCCGCTGGGCGGGATGAGGGGAATGTTCAGGGGCGGCGGACACAGCGGAAGCCGACGGCGTACCCTCCGGATAACACGGAGAAGGCGCGATCAAAACAGCGGATCGTCCCGCTGGTAGAACCATAATAGCCGCTCCGGATGACGCGGTAGGTCAGCGGCCCGGACGGGCCTTCTGTGTCGGGGTCGCTGGCGGCGGGGTCGTCATACCAATCGATCTGGTACCAGTCCCAGCACCATTCGTAGAGGCTGCCGGCCATGTCGTAGAGTCCGAACCCGTTGGCCATGTCCGGCCCGGTGTCCGGCGACTGGGCGCCGTTGTAGAATCCCCGGGGCTTCAGCCCCGTGGCGTCGTAGTTGGCTTTTCCTTTGTCAATATGGCTACCATAGGTCCCGCCCCAGCTGGGCCAGGGGAAGAAGTTCTGGGTGAGCCCTCCGCGCGCGGCTTTCTCCCACTCGGCTTCGGTCGGCAGGCGGTAGCCGGGCGCATCGAAGTCGCAGGCAAAGCTCTTGATGTTGATGCCGGATTCGATTCCTTCCATCAGGCTCCGGAAATGACAGTAGGCCAAGGCGCCCTTCCAGGTAAAGTTGCCCATGGGCAGGTTTTCCTCCTGCGAGATTGCGGGATAGGTGACGACGTAGAACTGGCCGGTGACGAAATTCAAGGTATGGAATGAATCGTCCCCGAGCTCCAGCAGATCCGCCGGGGAAACGCTGACCGAGCGGACAACGTCCCCGGTGACGGTGACCCGGCCGGCGTCATAGGCCCATTGCATGACCTGGCGCGCCTGTTCGGAGCTGACCTCATAGCGATCGATATAGAACGGGCTGACTTCCACCTCATGAGCCGGCTGGTAGTTCTCCCACCCCAGCGCATCCGCCAGCCCCATTTGGAAGGGACCGCCATCCACCATTGCCATACCGGCGGGGGACGGGTTGGTGGACATCACCACGCGATAGGCCATGGGAACGGTGGCGGTGAAGGTGGTGTTGGATTGCGCCTGGACGGGGCCAAAGGCCTGCCCGGACCGGCGCCAATCCCCCGATGGCAGGTCGCCGGTCCATTCCACCCGGTACCAGGCATCGGTCTGGACTGCGTTGGTCCACTCCACCTGGCCGGTCCGGCTGATGGATTCCATCTCCAGTGCCTGAGCTGGCTGCAGTCCCCATGTCCCTGCGATGACGACCCACCCGAGGCAAAGCCCGTTCCGCAACCCGCTTGTTCTCATGATCCTGCCTCCTTGTGACGCACCGCGCTTGACTTATCAGGATATAGACGAGCGTCGGGCGGGTCAAGACCGCCAGCGGCGAATGGAGGAACATATGCCAGATAAGTGAAGCCCGCTTTCTGTTCTCTTTCGGTGTCATGAATGGTTAATACAGTCCCCCCACACCCGGAGGAGAGCATAATCATTGGCCAAATGGGGCTGTTCTTTCTATTCTGGCAACATGAAGCGCATGTACATTTTGATGGGGTTCTGCGTGGCGACCCTGCTGGGCGCGGCGGATGCGCGACCGTGGGCTCTGCGCAATGGGCAGACACTGGAGGCTGAATTTATTGAGGTTCAGGGGAGCCGCGTTGTCGTGGAGAATGCCGAGGGCGGCCGCGCGGGGATTCCCTTGGCGATCCTCTCCCCCGCGGATCAGGATTTTGTCTGCGAACAGATTGACGACGATGTGGCGCTGGACCCTCTGCTGGATACCCCGGATCTGTGGACCCTCTCCACGGCGGAGGTCATGTCGCGCGGCGAATCGCTGGGGCTGGAATGGGTGGACGAGGATGCCACGGCCCTGTCCCAGCATCCCTGCCTGCAACTCGATGGCCGTCGGGTATGGGAACTGCTTGCCTATTTCAAGGATGGGCAAGCCAGCCAGATTGTCGCGTCCCTGTACAACCGCGGCGATTCCGAGCCCCTGCCCCAGGCGGAGTTCAAGTCGCTGCTGGGCTCGATTCAGAGAGACCTTACCGAGTGGGCCGGCTCGCGGCCCAGTCCGATTCGCGAATCGCGTGGCCCCGTCCAGACGCGACTCTTTGCCCGTGCCTGGGTCCGGAACCCGCATCAGGTCCTGTTACAATGGAGTGTAAGTCGCGATGGCACTCCGGAATTCATCCGCTTGCGGCTGTCCCCCTCCCGCGGCGGGAGCCGAGGCGGAACCGCCGCCGCCGCCACCGCCATCCTCGGGGCCTCCACCAGGCCCAAGGCCCCGATTCTAAATTCTCTTTCGCTGCGAAGCCGCATCCAAAACAAACCCAATGGAGACAAGCTGCTGCCGGATGTCCCGATGGTGGATCAAGGCCAGAAGGGCTATTGCGCCGCGGCCATCACGGAGCGCGTGCTGCGCTACTACGGCCGGGATTTCGATCAGCATCAGGTCGCGCAGATTGCCGGCAGCACGGCTCAGGGCGGTACCCGGAGCGTAGATCTGGTTTCAGCCATCAGCCGCATCGCCGGCACGATGGAGCTAAACTTCCGCAAGCTGGTGGATTTGGATATCGATAGGATCCTGCGCCTGATCAAGGATTACAACCGCGCGGCGAGCAAGAAGAAGCTCCCTCCTTTCGAACACGACCAAATGATTGATGTGGGGATGATGTTCCAACAGATGGATCCCGACACCCTGCAAAAGGTCCGAACCTCCAATTCCGCGCGAACACAGAAGTTCTTCACCCACATCGAAGAGTACATTGGGAAAGGCGTCCCCTTGATCTGGGGCGTGCAACTGGGCCTTGTGGATGAACGCCCGGAACTGCCTCAGGCCGCTGGCGGTCACATGCGGCTGATCATCGGCTGCAATCCCCGGACCCGCGAGATCCTCTACAGTGACAGCTGGGGCAGCGAGCATGCGCTCAAGCGCATGTCCCTGGACGACGCCTGGACCATCACCACAGGGCTGTATGTGATGTTGCCCCGCAACATCCGCTGACACGCTCCCCCGATACGAGATTCTCTAAGAGAGGTGGGGAGTTGTTTAGACGGGAGGGTGCCACGCTACGAGCGTGGCGAACATCGATTGGGGAGCTGATATGGGAGTTTATCCATGTTGACCAAAGGCCAACGATGTGTCGCTCTCAAGAAGACACGAACTCCGTTAAATCCCCATTCGGGCCAGCATCTTGATGGTCCGGCCCATTACGCCGGTGGCGGTCGGGTGGGACACCTCGATATGCCTGATAATATCACTCAACTGCTCAGCCAGCCGTGAATACTGGTGCGTGGGGGCATCTTCTTTCTGATCCAGCAGCGCCTGGACATCGGTCATCAGCGGCTGAAGTTTATCAGTTAGACTCACATCCTCCACCTTGATCTGCTGGAGTTCGCGGTGCAATTGCTGAAGCGTCTGGTTTAGTTCTTGTCTGTCCATTAGAAACCTCCCGGGTAAATTCCGTCCTTGTTGTCCAAAGGATACGGCCGGGGAAAGAACGGGTCAACGGCAAATCGACCCCTCCGCTTGACTTCCACGCCTTACCCGTCCTACCCTTGTAGCCAGCAAAGCGTGGAGACAGCCCGCAAAGGAGAAAACAGCATGAGAATGTCCATTCGCAGTTGTAGAGGGGTGCAAAGAGGCTTGATCCTGGCCCTCGCAGGTTGGTTGTTCTGCGGAACATTGGTTTTCGCTGCCGATGCCGCCGCCCCCGCGTCTTCAGAGTCCGACACATTAGGGACCGTGTGGAAACAATTGGTCGCTGCGCGCGCAGAAGTGACGGCTCTCCGCCAGGCCGCAGAAGAACAAACCCGCGACGGGTCCTCCGTGAAGGAGCTTAAGCGACAATTGGCGGAAACCAGTGCCACGCTGGCCATGACCATCCGGCAGTACGAAGCGCTGGAGCCGGAAAAGAACCGCCTGCAGCAGGAGGTGAGCTCCCTCCGGCAGCGTGTGGCGCCTCTTCCCACCCTGGAAGCTGAAGTCCAACGGCTCCAAAAGGAAGTCCGCCGACTGACGGCATCCCTGACCGAGGCCCAAGCTGAAAACAATCTACAGGTCCGGACCCGGGCCCTGATGGTGGAGACCCAGGTTCAGACCCAGCTGGACCGGGATGCTGCGCAGCAAAAGCTGGACGCCAGGGTGAAGGCGCTGCGTCAGGACAACACGGATCTGGCCAAGGCGCTGGCTGGAGCGGAAACCCGGATGCGCGAGGAACTCGCGGCGCAACAAAACGGATTTGCGGCGAAGGAAAAGGCGCTGGAGAAGGCAGAACAGCAAATCCAGCAGCTGAAAGCGGACGCCGAGAAGACGGCGACCCGGATGGCCGAACTTGAACAGAAGCGGAAACAGGACCAAACGGAGGCCAAGGCTGCGGCAAAAGAGCTGAAGAAAAGCCTGAAGGCCGAACAGGCCCGTGCCAACAAACTGGAGAAGGAGAAAGCCCAGCCTGAAAAGCAAATCCAGCAGCTGACCGCCGAGGTAGAGAAAGCCACCAAATGGATCGCTGAACTCGAACAGAAGAGCGCCCAGGAACAAGCGAAATCGGATGAGTCCTTGAGCAAGCTGAAAGCGGATCTGAAGGCCGAACAGGCCCGCACGAAGGCGCTGGAGAAGGCCCAGCCTGAAAAACAGATCCAGCAGCTGACCGCCGAGGTGGAGAAAACCACCAAGCGGATGGCCGAACTCGAACAGAAGAGCGCCCAGGAACAAGCGAAAGCGGATGAGTCCTTGAGCAAGCTGAAAGCGGATCTGAAGGCCGAGCAGGTCCGCGCAAAGGCGCAGACCAAGGAGAAATCCAAGGTCACCAAGCAGGTCCGCAAGCTGGAGAAGAGTTTGGAGAAAGAGAAGACTCGCGCCCAGCGCACGGCTGAGAAGCAAATTCAACAGGCCCAAGCGAAGGCCGAGAAGGCGACGGCCCGGGTGGCAGCGCTCGAGGAGCAGCTGACCCTGGAAAAGGAGCAGACCGATGAATCCCTGAGTAAGCTGACAGAGAATCTGAAGGCGGAACAGACCCGCGCGGCTGCGCTGGAGAAGGACAACGCCAAGGCCCAGAAGAAACTCCGCAAGCTGGAGAAGGAAAAGGCGCGCGCAAAAGCCGTGATGCCGGCGACGGTGAAAAAGAGCGACACCCCCACCCCGGCTGAGGAGAAGCCGCCGACCGTACAAGAGCCGGAGCCATCCGCGATGTCCAAAAAGCTGGACGCGCTGGAGAAGAAGTGGTCCGCGCAGGTGGAAGATTCCAAAGAGCGGTTGAAGTCTGAGCAGACGGAAGCCAAGCGGCAATCGAAGGAGATGGAGAAGCGGATCCAAGAAGAGACGATTCGCTCCGAGGCGCTAAAACAAAAAACTGCGAACCAGGCCAAGGAACTGCAGGAACTCCGGAAGAAGATTGCCGAAGCGTTGAAAAACGCTCCGCAGAATCCCGAGTAGGCCAACGCGCCCCAGCTTGTCCCGACCACGCAGGGTGTCGGGACAAACAGCGGGATTGCAAATCAACCCTACAAGACAGGAAAACATTGAACCCGGCGGTTCAGGCGCCTAGGATGAATCCATCAAGGAGACTGAACCGATGAAAACCATTCTGCTGATTCTTGTTTGCTCCATTGTCGCAGTCGGCTGCGCGGACTGTCCTTCCAAGGCTTCGTCCGGCGAATGCCTTCCGGCCAACCCGGCGCTTTTCCAATTCAGCCAGGAGAACGGTTTGCAGGGATGGGTCATTCAGGACGATGGCGTCATGGGCGGGCTTTCTAAAGGACGGGTCTCCATCAACGAAGGTGGCAACGCCGTGTTCACCGGCGACATCTCTCTAGAAAATAATGGTGGGTTCTCTTCCATGCAGGTGGGATTCGACCCCGTCGATGTCTCTGCCTTCCGCGCGATCTATCTCGGCTTGAAGGGTGACGGGAAGCGGTATCAAATTCGCGTGGAGACCGAGCCGGGGGTGCGCTTCGGCTATGCGTATGACTTTGAGACCAGCGGGAACTGGGAAGTCATCCGGGTTCCCTTCAGGGATATGTACGCGATCCGTCATGGGGATCGGCTGGACAAGCCGAACTATCCCGGTCAGCAGCTCGCCCACATCCAGATCCTGGCCGGCAACAAGACCGAGGAATCCTTCGAGCTGGAGCTCGACAAGATCTGGCTGAAGTAGCCGCGCTCCCGGCGGGCGCTGCCGTTGCCTTTTCGATGAGACAAGCCGCACACCTCTATTGGCTATTGACCGGATTCGTTGGGGAGAATATCCTGAAAGACTGAAAGCGCGCGATGAATGCTCGGATGGATTTAAAAACCGGACTGGGAGGCCCCCATGAGCAAAAGCTTCGAGTTGATGGATGCGGCGATGGCTGGGAACCGACTGTTTGCCGGGTTGGCCCCGGAGCAACGGTCCGACTTGAAATCCCATTTCACCATCGAGCACTTCCCGGCCGGCACCGTCATCGTCAAGGAAGGCGCCACCGCTGACAAGCTGTACTTGGTGTTGAGCGGAATGCTGGAGGTGCTCAAGAAGGGCGAAGAGGACGGCATGGATTATCAGCTGGCTTCGTTGACCCAGGGCGAGACTATCGGAGAAATGGCGATTCTGGAATCTTCCGCGCGATGCGCAACGGTACGCGCCACGAGCGATGTGAACATGGCTAGTGTTCCCCGCGACGTGTTTCTCGAACTCCAGAAGAAGGAGCGGACGACCTTCGGCCGCATGGCGTACAACCTGGCCCGCGATCTGTCGGCGCGCCTGCGGCACACCAACGAGGTGACCGTGGTGGCGCTGCAAAATGAGTTGAAATCCGCCCATGCCCGCGCTGCGATGGGCCGGTTGATCATCTATACCATCCTGCTGGTCTCGCTCTACAATCTCCTGCTGAACAGCATCACCACACTCCTGAAGCAGTCGGAGACCTCAACGTATATCTCGGTCGGAATCACCGCCGCACTCGCCTTCAGCCTGATCTGCATGATGCGGTCGAGCGGATTCCCCATGGGATTCTACGGATTCCGGATCGGCCCATGGAAGAAGGACCTGCGCCTGACACTGCTGGTGACCCTTTTTCTGTGTGCGCTGGCCACATTCTTCAAATGGCTTTTGATCCACACCATCCCCTCCTTGAGCCATCTATCGGTATTCGACCTGTCCACGGGTGACGGGGCCGCGGGCGCCCAGATCAGCATGATGGAAGGGGTCACCATTGCGTTGCTGTACGGCCTCTTCTCTCCCGTGCAGGAAATCATTGTTCGCGGGGGATTGCAGAGTTCATTTCAGGAATTTCTCACAAGCAAACACCGGGTGCTCTGGGCCATTCTCCTGTCCAATGCCATGTTCGCGGCCTTCCACATCCATGTGTCGACATCCCTGGCCTTGCTGGCCATGTGCGCCGGCTGGGGCTGGGGCTGGCTGTATTACAAGCAGAAATCGCTATTTGGCGTATCCGTCTCGCATATCCTGGTGGGTTGGTATGCCCTGTTTGTTCTGGGCCTCGCTCATTCGGGTGGATAGGCTCCGATGCTTCAGCCCTTCCGTGAGCATTCCCCCGATCCCGATGGGACGGAAGGCTACCCGATCCCGCCTTGACGATGATCTCCCTGCAGGGATAGCATCCGCTCAATCCCATCCACTTCTGGCGAACGGGTCATCCTATCGAAACCTGATGGAAAGAGAAAGGACCTATGACAAAAAATTCCTACCGCAACGCTCTGGACGGGCTGGACATCGCCGACCCGGTAAAGGCCTTCTTCGATTGGTGCAAGGAGCGGGAGGCCATCCGCATCCGGCGGGAAGCCGGTCAGCCCGCGCCATGGAGCCTGGACCCGATTTTTCAGCAGGGCCGTTTTTTGAATGTGTTCCGGGAGGATGACCGTGGCACGAAAGCGGTCCTGCAGTTTGCGGCCCCGGTTCAGGACTCGCCGCGTGAGTTGATCCATGCCCTGTTCTTTGCCCGCTGGTGCAATCAATACACCACGCTGAATGTCCTCCAGCCGGATTGGCTACGTGACCCAGAGAAGCTTCGCCATGCCCTGCTGCATGAGGTGCCTCAGCCGTGGGCGTCCGAGGTGTATCCCGTGGTGCCGGCCCAATGGGAAGGCCGCGCCTATGAGCGGTTGGAGGCCTGCGTGGAGCTGTTCCCCGGCTGCCTTGATTTTCTTGTGGACTGCATCCAACAGGCCAAGGGCAATGTCATGGCGGCGACAACGGCCATCCAGGTGGAATTCCAGATGAGCAATGACTTTCCGATTTTTATGGCGCTGGTAGATTTGGCGCTATTCTGTCCCAATCTGATTTCTCCCAACAGCCCCGTTCCCACGGGGATTGGCGCTGCTCCGTTTCTGGACCGACTACAGGCCCAGCTGACCTGCCCGGACCATCAGAGCACGGCGGATGAGATGATCCGCCTCCAATCGGAGTACTGGCCGGAAGCGAAGCGAACCTTTACCCCCATTGATATTGAGTACCTGTCTTGTGAATGCCGGAAGTACTACAGCTATGTGAATGGCACCAAGACCTTCGAAGGGAAGAACCGGTTCGTTCCAACGCCCTCTCCTTCTGATTCCGGTGCATCCTCATGAGGATCCGGCAGTGGACAGCGGAGGGCAAATGACCGTGGAATTATCCGCCGCGACTGCACTTCTTGCAGGAGTGTTTTACTGCGTTCTGGCGCTGACCCGGCAGCGGCAGATCTCCGATCCGGTATCGCTGCACCTGACCGGGGCCATCCTGAGCGCGATGGTGGGCGCCCAGTTGATTCATGTCTGGCTGGGAGTCAACTTCCGGGAGGAGTTCCATCTGCTGGATTTTACCCGCTGGCATGCCTCCGTATTCGCGCCCATCCCCTTCTGGATTTCCCTCTATCTGTTCTTTGCCCTGACCGCACACTTTCTGCTGTATGCGACCGGAGAGCTGATCACCGAAATCCGGGGCCGGAGCGCGACCCGGCCGACTCTCCTGTCCTTTGCTTCCGGCCTGACCGCTATCGCGGCCCTGATTCTGACGGTCTGGTTTCTCTGGAGTCCTGCCTATGCCAGAGTGGAAAAAGAAAGTGCAAGAATCCGGGCCCTGTCGGACCGGTTGACGGAGCGCTATCTGACGGAGTGGCTGGAAGCGGAGCCGGACAGCCCGCAGGCGCGACAGCTTTATCGTGTATTCAAGGAAGGCCACACACCGCCGGAACCAAGAGAACTCATCCAGGAAGAGAACTGATATGTGCGGACGATTTTCCATCCCGGATAAGGAAACGATCTGCAAGCGCCTGCAGTGCGCCTGCAGCAGCGAACTCGCAGACTTCACCCCGCTATTCAATGTGCCGCCGACGTCGCAGGTTCCGATTGTGATGAAGGGAGAAGACGGGGGGCTGGAGCTGTCGAGTGCGCGCTGGGGACTGATCCCCACCTGGTGGCAAAAGCCGGAGCCGCCGGGCATGACCTTTAATGCCCGCTCGGAAGAAGCTGCAACCAAACCCACCTGGCGCGACAGCCTGCGGTCGAGACGCTGCCTGATGCCGGCACGGGGCTGGTTTGAGTGGAATCCGAACCAGCCGGTCCTGAATGAGGCCGGCAAGGAAGTAAAACAGCCCTACTTCATTTTCTGTCCCGAGGAGCCGGTGATCACCTTCGCCGGGATGTGGTCGCTCTGGGAACGGCCGGGATTCGACCCGGTGCTCTCGTGCGCCCTGCTGTCCAAAAAAGCGACAGGTCCCATCGCATCGATTCATCACCGAATGCCGGTGGTGCTGGCACCGGCGCAGCAGACCGCCTGGCTGGATGCCGACACATCGGCAAATGAGGTGCAGCAGCTCATCGTGCAGGCACGCGAAGACCTGCAGGGCCATCCGGTCACCACGCGGGTCAACAGCGTGAAGAATGATTCCCCGGAGCTGTTGGAAAAGGTGACGGTGCACTCGCTGGATTTGTTTCAGCAAGAGTAACCTGAAAGAGCCATCAACAGGGATGAAAATGCCATATTCAATTGGACAGAATAGAATATGAATATTTTTCCTCAGATGAATTGGGATCCCTATTGACCGGAGGCGCAACGATTCCGGCGCATCTGCTTCGTTGCAACAGGTTCGCAGTAGAGCTCCACAGCTTTACCTTTCGACGCCTCGCATCTGCATCCGGCTTGTCGCGTGAATCAATCAGGTTAACTGCTGACCGATTTTTAACTGTTGCCGGGTTGAATTCCAGGTATCTTGTCGTAGTTTCATAGTGGAGCTCGGCGGACAGAAAGTTTGGATGGCCAGCCGACCGAGGAGAGTCCGAGGTAGAGTAAACAGATGGACTGGTCGCCGCTGAGCTCCCAATTTTACCCTCCTCCCCCTTTCCCTTTCTCTATAGCCGATCTGGCGGCCTTGACTTGCATATCCGGCCGCAAAGGCCCACTCTTCACTCATGATTCAGTTCGTGAAAAACAAAGAGATCTATGAGTCGGTGATTGCGAATCTGATTCCCAAGGCCACGAAATTCGTCTGGATTGCGACAGCGGATATCAAGGACATGCATGTCAGTGGCGGAGGCAAGGGATTCCGCCCATTTCTGGGGGTGCTGAATGACCTCGTAAAGGACGGTGTGGCCATCCGTCTCCTGCATGCGAAAGAACCCGGCCCGCGCTTCCGTAAGGATTTCGACAAGTATCCCGCCCTGCTGAAGGGCATGGAGCGCAACCTGTGCCCGCGCGTCCATTTGAAAACCGTGGTGGTCGATGGATCCGCAGCGTTTCTCGGCAGTGCCAATCTGACGGGAGCCGGCATGGGCGCGAAAAGCGAGCACCGCCGCAATTTCGAGTCAGGAATTGTCTCGGATGAGCCGGAGCTGATCGATGCTGTGATGGCGCAGTTTGATGACATCTGGATGGGTGCCTGCTGCGATGCCTGCCAACGGAAAGAATTCTGCAGCGATCCGATTGCCTGATCCTTCCCTTCCTTGACCGGGCCTGTTCCCGAAGCGTATTCTACCCTCCAGAAAGAGGAGCAACCCCCGTATGACCACGACACAGAAAAAGACGGCCGGAGTGGCTATTACCAGCCTGATTCTGGGAATTCTGGGGCTGATGTGTTTGGGGCCGCTGGGCTCGATCCCGGCCATCATCTGCGGCCACATCGGCCTGTCCACCGTCAAGAAGAACCCCGAGACCCTGCAGGGCGACGGCATGGCGTTAGCCGGACTGATCATGGGCTATATCCAGATTGCCCTATTGATCCTCTTCTTCGTCGTCATTCTGATCCCTGCCGTGGCAGGCGGCCTCGACAAAGCCCACGCTGTCGTCTGCACCACCCACATGCAAAAAATCGAGGCCGCGAAAGACACCTTGGCCATGAAAGAGGGACTCGGTGACTTTTCAGAGGTGGATGTCCAGGCCGTCAATGAGATTCTGGGGGGCAATTTGGAGTCCAGTTGCCCGGAGGGCGGCGTGATTGAGTATAGCCCGATCGGGGTGTCTCCCTCCTGCTCCGTTCATGGGCCGCTCTATCAGGTCCTGAAGACGATCGACGAATAACCGCCACGTGTTCACCGACCGGATACCCAGCTCCTGATGGTCATTTACCCGCTCCCGGACAAAGGTGAAGCGATGCCGAGAAAGCATCCCACCCCTTGACGCCGGTACGGACCGGTCGTAGACTATCAGCCAAGAAGGCAATCACCTCAACCCAAGGAGATAACAAGATGAAAAACCGATTCGTGAACGTAATATTTTGTGCGGGGCTTGTACTAGCCGGTATGGGGCTCAACCCCGCCACGGCTGCGGACTGGAGCACGACTGAATTCCAGTTCGCCTACGGGGAGCTGGACGATCCATTCGTTCCTGAAAGTACGGACACCTTCGTATGGACGCTACAGCACGCAAGCGGGTGGAAGTATGGTGACAACTTCTTCTTTGTGGATCTGATTTCCCCGAAAGGCGGCGATCTGGATGCCTACGCGGAGGTCTACATGAATCTGAGCCTCGGCAAGATTACAGGCAACGACCTGAAGATCGGGCCGATCAATGACTTCGGCGTGCTCGCCGGATATAACTTCGCGGCCGTAGCCGGCGCACAGGTCTATCTGCCCGGTGTACGGCTAGCCTGGGATATTCCCGGATTCGCGTTTGCGAATACCGACTTCATGGCCTACCTGACCGATAATCGCGGCGGAGAAGACAAAGCCCCGAAGGAAGGCGACAGCTGGATGGTTGATTTCAACTTCTCCACGAAACAACTGGTCCTCGGCCCCACCAAGTGGAATATGGAAGGCCATGTGGAGTATGTGGGCGCCCGAAGCGGTGAATTCGGCGACGTCAAGGAATGGATTCTGGCGCAGCCCCAGGTCCGACTGGATCTGGGTGACTTGATCGGACTGGGCTCCAATCAGCTGTTCGCCGGTATCGAGTATCAATACTGGATGAACAAGCTGGGCGGCGACAAGGAAGAGAGCGCGGTACAGGCACTGCTGGTCTGGCGGTTATAACCGATCTGTCCACAAGACCATCTGCGGATGGCAATGAAAAAGGCGCGGGATTGCTCCCGCGCCCTTTCTGTGTCCGGCGATCTAACGGGCCAGGAACGGCAGGCCGTTGGGAAGCATCATTTCGGCCAGCGCGAAGAGGGCCAGCACCGTGCAGACCCACATGCTGGCCTTGACCTCGCGGAAGCGGCCGGTCAGCACCTTCAGCAGGGTCCAGCTGACAAACCCGACCGCGATACCGATGCTGATGGAATAGGTCAAGGGCATGAGAATCAGCGTGAGCACGGCCGGAATCAGTTCGTCGAGCCGGGTGAAGTCCAGGTGCCGGATATTCTTGAACATGAAGACACCCGTGATGATCAGAACCGGCGCCGTCGCAAAGGCCGGTACAATGGCAATCAGGGGCGAGAACAGCAGCGCGGCCGCGAAGCAGGCCGCCGTCACAACCGAAGCCAAGCCGGTCCGTGCGCCGGCCGAGATGCCCGCCGCACTTTCCACATAGGTGGTGACCGTCGGGACACCCAGCACCGCACCCAGCATCGTGGCGCTGGCATCGACCTTCAGGGCCCGCTCCAACTTGATCATCTTGGGATCATTCTTCAGGATGCCGCTGTCCTTGCCGCAGGCGATCATCGTGCCTAGGGAGTCAAACAGATCCACAAACATCAGCGCGAAGATGGGGCCGATCAGCGCTGGAACCAGCGCCCCACGGATATCCAGCTTGCCCAGAATCGGGGCGATGCTTGGCGGCATGGATATCACTCCACCCGGTGTGGCGACATGCCCGAACAGGGCACCCAGCAGTGTCGTGACGGCGATTCCGATAAGCAGACCACCGGTGACCTTCTTGGTTTCCAGCACGCCACAAATCAGGACGCCGATTAACCCCAGAGCCATTATCGGAGTCCACGCGCCGATGGTCACCAGTGTAGCGGGACTGCCTTGGATGACGCCCAGACCGCGCAGCCCGATGAAGAGAATGAACAGCCCGATCCCCGCCCCGGTGGCGAGTTGCAGCGACTCCGGGATCCCGGCAGCGATCATTCGCCGGATGCCGAGAATGCCCAGGATCAGGAAAACCAGCCCGGAGATAAAGACGGCGCCGAGCGCAATCTGCCACGGCACGCCGGAACCGATACAAAGGGAATAGGCGAAATAGGCGCCCAGCCCCATTCCGGGGGCCAGTGCAAAGGGAACCCGGCCGTATAGCGCGACCACCAAGGTCCCGTAGATCGCACCCAGAATCGTGGCCGTGATCAGTGCTTCCTTCGGCATGCCGATTGCGGGATCAGACAGCATCCCGGGAATCACAAAAATCACGTAGGCCATCGTCAGGAAGGTGGTCAGACCTCCGATGACTTCCCGGCGCGGTGTGCTCCCCGCCTCTTCCAGTTTGAAGTGTTGAATAAGCCAGTTTCTCATAGGTTACGCTCCTTTTTAATGTTTAGCTAGCAACTGGCTTTAGTATACCCCGTATTGAGCCGACAGGCCAGCTCATCCCCTCAATTCTCCACACTTTTCAACCCTTCCAAATGCCCCCGGTCCCTCTCCGCCCGAGGAGCCGCCAACAAAACAACCAGACAGACCCGACAGACTGAATGAAAATCAGGATAATTTCCTCTCTTACAGCGGCAGACGGGCGTACAGTACCACCAGTGGGTGGAACGGCTCCCTTCTTCCCGTCCGTTCGCCCCCTTTAAGGAGTGCAGATGAAGACAAGCGGAACAGACGGATCAAGCCGATTGTCATTTACGGCTTCCACAGAAGGCTTGCTATGAACACCACCTTTGCCCCCAAGGAAAAAGTTGAGCCTGAAGAACTGAAGAAGGAAATCGAGCTGGTGAGCTCCAATCCGGTGATGTCCGGGCTGCTTCAATCCATCGGCGGGCTGCTGGCTATTGTGGATGAGCATCGGCAGATTATTGCCCTGAACAATACGTTTCTGGATCTGCTGGGCATTGAGGATGCCAGCTTGGCGCTGGGTCTGCGGCTCGGAGAAGCGCTGGGATGCGTCCATGCGCACGATGGACCCGGTCACACCTGCGGCAGCACCCGCTATTGCTCCACCTGCGGAGCAGCCATCGCCATGGTGACCAGCCTGAAGGGCAATACCCCGGAAGAGCGGATCTGTGCGCTGTCAGCGCACCGGAACGGTCAACCGATCGAGTTGTCCCTGCTCGTCCGGTGCCAACCCGTTCAGGTGGAGGACAAACGCTTTCTGCTGATCTTCCTCCAGGACATCACCCAACAACAGCAATGGGCCGCGCTGGAACGGACCTTTTTTCATGATATCCATAATATGCTGGGGATGCTCTCCGGTGCCAGCGAACGACTGCTCATGGAACAGCCCTCCGAACTGGCCCATGCCGTCCATGAAGCCTCTTCCCGACTGATCAAGGAAGTCGCCATCCAGCAGTGCCTGTCGGCAGGCACAGAGCACACCTATCAACCGCAGTGGTGCGAATATCCACTGGCGCGCATCGTGGAGGAGCTTCGTGCATTCTTTGCCAACCATCCCGTCGCCAAGGGGAAGTTCATCGACTTTCTGCCGGAGCATCCGAAAGGGACTCTCCAGACCGACCTATCCCTGGTGTCGCGGGTGCTGAGCAATATGATTCTGAATGCGCTGGAAGCCACCGACCCGGGCGGTCTGATCCGGGTCGGCGTCGAAACCCAGCCCGGCCGGGTTACCTTCAACGTCTGGAACCACGCCGTCCTCTCGCCAGAAGTCGCCGCACGGATCTTCCAGCGGAATTTCAGCACCAAGGAGGACGCCGGCCGAGGGATCGGGACTTATTCCATGAAACTGTTCGGAGAGAGGGTGCTCAAGGGACTGGTTGATTTCAGTTCGACTGAAGACGAAGGCACCACCTTCCGGCTCACCCTTCATGCGATGGATCCACCAGCCGGAACGCCGGGGATTGGAATCAATCGAGGGCGCCCTTAGAGGAAAGCCAACGGGCCAGATCGGAATGACCCCTTTCGCTGGCCACCATCATCGGGGTCTGACCATCAACACTGTGGGCGTTGACATCCGCCCCTTTGTTCACCAGATATTTTGCGAACTTCAGTTCGCCGGGCGCCCGCATCAGCGGAGTTTCCCCTTCGTCGTTGCAGGCGTTGACATCCGCGCCCCGACGGACCAGATACTTGGCAACATCCAACCGCCCGAACGTTACGGCCCACTTTAAAGGAGTTTCGCCTTTGTTATCCCGGGCATTCACATCGGCGCCCTGATTCACCAGATATTTGGCGACATCCAGCTTCCCGAAAACCGAGGCCCATTTCAAAGGGGTATCCCCATTCATGTCCCGGGCATTTACATCTGCACCTTGCCGAACCAGATACTTCACCACATCCAGTTTGGCGGCGCCACGCATTAAAGGGGTTCGCCCAAACTCATCTGTCGCGTTGACATCGGCACCCTGCTCCACCAAATATTTAACAACATCCGGCCGGCCGACAAGGGCCGCCTTCATCATGGCGGTTTCCCCGCTCTGGTCACGGGCGCGCACATCCGCGCCCTCTGCCACCAGATAGCGGATAAGGTCTAGGTCCACGCCCGCCAACATCAGCGGCGTTCGACCATGGACATCCCGCGCGTTAACGTTATCGCCCTTTTGCAGAAAGTACTCAACCCCCGCCTGATCCCCATTGCCGGCCGCCTGATGAAGGTTCGCACAACCGGCCAGCAAGGTCATCATTAGGCAAATTGCCAGACACAGGATAAACAGGCGCCGGTTCATCAGACCGCTCCGGAACCCATTGATTCTGTCCTGTCATTCACTTCCTGCAGACGGGAAAGATCGCGGCGACGCGCCCGGGTGACTCTCCGGGGGAAAAACGCCTTATCCAGCGCATCAATAATTTTCAGAATCCATGTCATGGTGACAGTATGCCCCTCCCCGCACATCCGATGGTTATGAATTGGTTGTGAAACCGTTAGAATCTGGAAAATTCTATAGCGGGCTCAATAGGGCCAACGCTCCTGATTCAACTGAGGCGCGGACCGGGGAATCTGGTGTCTGCCCGACCCCCCCCCTGTTCCCCTTGCCTTGACTCCGCCCTCCACCCAGGCGTAGCTTCAATGCCTGTCCCGCAGTTTACCTTCTGTTTCCGTTGCGCATCCGCACATGAATGAAAGACCCGATTATGGCCGACCGTGCTCCTCCATCCGCTACTCCCGACACCCGTCAGCAGTTTCTTGCCCGGCTCCGAAGCCATCTGGACAAGAAAACCTTTGTGAAGCTGGTTCTCGGAAAATACAGAGGGCCTGAATCCACGCTGAAGCGTGTCCTGGTCCGGCAACTAGAGGTCAAAGGACAAATCTGCCTTTCCTTTGTCACGATCTACAACACGCAGGAAATAACAAAGAACACGTCCGTTTCCGAAGGCCTCCGATCGATTGATGAGCATCTAGGCAATCCTTTCCGGAGCGCTCACCTGTTCACCGCGACGGAGGAGATCCAGATCGAGTTCAGCAAAAAAGGCAAATGCTTCTGGAATGGCCGGTCTCTGGAAGGCGGCACCTCCGCCCCCGAAACACATAATCGGGAGAAAGAGCGCTTTCTGGATCCCGCCATGCCGTTCCTGACCGCACTGGGGATCACAGACGAGCGCCATCAGATCCGGGCCTCGATGTCCCGGAAATGGAAACAGATCAATAAATTCCTGGAACTCTTCCAGCACGCCTTCACCACCTCCGCACTGGCGAAAGCCCCATCCGTGCAGGTCGTTGATTTCGGATCCGGAAAGGGATATCTGACCTTTGCCATCCATGACCTGCTCCGGAACACGCTCGGTGTTGAGGCCCAGGTCACCGGCATTGAGTTGCGCGAGGACCTCGTAACCTTCTGCAATGAGGAGGTCGCCTCGCTCTCCCTGGAGGGGCTTCAGTTCTGTCAGGGCGACCTGACCAGCTATACGCCAGAGTCCATCCAGGTGATGATCGCCCTGCATGCCTGCGACACAGCCACCGATCAGGCCCTTTCCATGGGCATCCGCGCCGGGGCGGATATGATTTTGTGCGCGCCCTGCTGTCATAAGCAGCTCCGACCTCAGATGCAGCCGCCGGACATGCTGGCGCCCCTCCTGAAGCATGGCATCCATCTGGGACAGGAAGCGGAAATGCTGACGGACGGCCTGCGGGCGCTGCTGCTGGAAGCCAACGGATATAGGACCCAGATTCTGGAATTCATTTCGCTGGAGCACACGAGCAAGAACAAAATGATTCTGGCGGTGAAGCAGGCGGTCCCCGCCCACCGGGAGGAACGGCTCGCCGAGATAGAAGCTCTCAAGACCTTTTACGGTATTCAGGATCATTGTCTGGAAACCCTGCTCTGCCCATCGCCTCCATCGGCATCCGCCTGTGTGAGCCAAGACCTTTCCATGGATAAATAGTGCTTTGAGGGGCCTGCCGCTTGGAATATACTACGTCTTGTTATCGGGATGATCCCGGCGGGAGACGGCCATGAGTTTACTGGCAGGATTCGCACTTCGACAATTTCGAAAAGAAACCCAGCGGAAGATCGGCGATCGCGGGCTGTTCACCACTAATCCGCAGCATGCTCATACTCATACGCATCCGAAGCATTCCAATGACGAGGCCTATCTGAAGTTTCTGAAAGAGGAACAAGAGCTGCGGGTTCGCCGCATGAAGGAATCTGATCGCCAGCGGGTCGCCCTGGTGACGGTCTATTGCGCCCTTCCTGTTCTCCTGTTCCTGATCGGCTATTGGTGGTACGGGACTTGATTCAACACACGGAGGGACGGATGCCCACACGACAAGAGCTCAATGACCGGATCGATGCCTATGCGGCCGCTGTACGGAGCCGGGATGCCGATGCTGTCGCCGCGCTGTTCGCGGAGCGGATCGACCATCTGGTTCATGGTGCGGGGAGCGACCCAGACACCCCGTGGAACACCAAGCGGGAAACGGACCGCGGAGGAATCCGAGTCCTCTATGCGGAATTCTTTACTCAAGTGAAGGAAATGTCGGTGAAGTATACCGATCGGATTCTCGATACGGAGAGAAATGCAGCGGCGCTGGTCGTGCGGGTCCAGACCGCCGATGCCCGCATGGAAAACGCCCTGCAGGTCCAGTGGAACGAGGCTGGGAAGATCCTCGCCTTCTATAACTGGTACGGGCAGGCTCCCGGCTGAACAGAGCCTGGAAAATATTTCTCCACGCCGACCGGCAAATCCCTTAGAGTGAAGGCATCACTCAACCATTGATCAAGGCGGACGACCCTTATGCATCTTTTACCGACTATTCTGCTCTCGACCTGGCTGGCGGGACTGCTTTCGTTTATGGGCGGCCTGCTCGCCAGTCGGGTCCGGGGGAAACCATCCATCCTCAGCCGACTGGTCATTCGCGGGGCCATGGCGTTCGGCGGCGGCCTGCTGGTGGCCGCTATCGCATTTGCGCTGACCCCCGCCGGACTCCAGATTCTGAAACCGGGGCAGCTCGTGATTCTGTTCTGTGCCGGCGGCGTGACCTTCTGCCTCCTGGACATTTCCCTGGCGCGACAGGGCGGCAGCCGCGCGCAGTTCATGGCCATGATGATGGATTTTGTGCCGGAAGCCATCTCGCTGGGAGCCGTCTTCGGACATGACCCCCGGCTGGGTATGCTGCTGGCACTGTTCATCGGCGCACAGAATCTGCCGGAGGGCTTCAATGCCTATCGCGAGCTGACGGCGATGGGCAAATCCGCCCGCTATGCGCTAACGGCGCTTCTGGTCGCCAGTCTGGCCGGACCGGTGTCCGGCGCCCTGGGCTATTTCTTCCTGCAGAACCGCCCCCCGCTCACGGCCAGCATCATGATCTTCGCCAGCGGCGGTATCCTCTATCTGATTTTCCAGGACATTGCTCCATCCTCCAAACTGCGACACCGCTGGGGTCCCGCCCTCGGCGCGGTCTTTGGCTTCTCGATCGGACTGCTGGGCACCAAGTTGCTGGGATAGAATAATTCGTTCCCCGGCAATTCCATATTTGACTCCGGTGCATCCCCCTGCCATCCTTGACGCGAAGTCAAGCCGCTCTTCTAATCTACAACAGGTTATGGACTGGCTATTTATCACCCCCCTCTGCAGGGGAAGTTAAAGGAGAACAACCATGGAATACGAAGTAACAACAGCTCAAGCGGGTAGTTTCGGCATCGCAACGGTCATCTATGTGGCCCTCATCGTCTTCATGATTGTCACGATGTGGAAAGTCTTCACCAAGGCCGGAAAGCCGGGTTGGGCAAGCTTGATCCCCTTTTATAACTTTTTTGTGATGCTTGATATCGCCGGTAAACCCGCTTGGTATTTCATCCTGTTTTTCATCCCCTTTGCCAACCTTGTTGCGATGATTCTCATCTATGTCGGCATGGCAGAGAAATTCGGCAAGGGTGGCGGATATGTGGTGGGAATGATTTTCCTACCCATTATTTTCTTTCCCATGCTGGCCTTCGGCAGCGCGACCTATCAGAAGCAGGAAGCCATTCCGGCCGCTGCAGCCTGATCCGTTTGATCCGAATGAATCCACCGGCTTCCGCCTTGTGCGGAGGTCGGTCTTTTTATATCCAGAAAGCACCTCCCTACCGCCGCGCCGATGTTCGTTTTCTATTAGATTCCAGCGGAACTCCCGCCCTTTCCTTGACACATCCCCTGCGGGATTCCTACACTGTTCAATGGACGTAGATACCACTGGGTATCAATGGATTCAGAAGTTCTGAGAGTCAAGCTACAGCAAGAGGCCTCATGAAGCGCGAAGCGGATAGCCCCCATCAGAAACTGGTTAAAGCGGAACTGTTGAGGCAGAGTGAAGAGCGTTTCTGCCAGTTGGCAGAACAATTGCCGGGCATCACCTATATTGTGGATCTGCTGCCGGAACCCCACACCGTATATATCAGCCCACAGGTCCAGTCCATGCTAGGCTTTACGCAGCAGGAATGGCTCTCCACTCCGCTCTTCTGGATTCAGCAGCTGGCCCCAGAAGACCGGGATCAGGTCGTGGCGGAAGTGTTGCGTCATAATATCACAGCCGAACCGTTCTTCCTGGAGTACCGCGTTTTAACACGGGCTGGAGAGCCTCTGTGGATCCGGAACAGTGCCACCTACCAGCGGGATGCAGCTGGCGTTCCGACCACCGTTCACGGGGTCATGCAGGATATTTCACAACGGAGACAGGTCGAAGACTCCCTCCGAGCCAGCGAAGCCGAGCATCAGGCTCTGGTCAACGCGATTCCGGACCTGATTTTCATCAATAACCGGGAGGGGGAATATCTGGCCATTCATGCGCCCCATCCGGAATTACTCATTGCACCTGCTGAAGAAATCATTCATCAGAATATAGCCGATTTCCTTCCTCCACCGATTGCACAACAGTGCAAACAGGCCATTCAGGACGCGGTGGATACCGGCCACTTGCAGGAAATTCACTACACGATTCCCGAGAACGGATTGTTGCGAACCTTTGAGGCCCGGGTGGCCCCCTGCACCCAGAACACGGCGATCACCATTGTCCGGGATATCACGGAACGAAAAGAAGCCGAAGAGAGCATCACGCGTGCGAAAGAAAGCTATTTGGACCTGTTGAATTCCATCACGGAAGCCATCTATATTCAGGATCCCGGCGGAGCCTTCATCGATGTGAACAAAGGCGCTGAACTCATGTATGGCTATTCCAAAGAAGAGCTGCTCGGCAAGACGCCAGCCGACGTGGCCGCACCGGGCCGGAATGACCTGGACCGGATCAATCAACAGTCTAAATCCGTATTTGAAACCGGGATCCCCGTGCGCTTCCAATTCTGGGCGGTACGAAAAAATGGAGAGGTCTTCCCCAAAGAGGTCATTCTCAACAAAGGAAAATATTTCAGCCAGGATGTCCTGATTGCTGTGGCCCGCGATATTTCAGAACGGGTCCAGGCTGAAATGGAACAGGAAAAACTGCGGGCACAGCTCCTTCAGGCTCAGAAACTGGAATCGGTCGGCCGCCTGGCCGGCGGTGTCGCCCATGATTTCAACAATCTACTGCAGGCCATTTTTGGAAATGCTGAACTGGCGCTGGACTGCCTGCCGCCTGACAGCCCCGCATTCGACAATGTAGAAGAAATCCGCAAGACGGCCATACGGTCGGCCAATCTGACCAAACAGCTGCTGGCATTTGCCCGGAAGCAGGCGGTCATTCCCCGGGTCCTCGATCTCAACCAGACGATTGAAAGCATGCTAAAAATACTGAAGCGGCTGATTGGCGAAGGGGTTCAACTCGAATGGAGGCCCCAGCCCGATCTGCCCACCGTCAAGATGGATCCCACACAGATCGATCAGATTCTCGTCAACCTCTGTCTCAATGCGCGGGATTCGGTCGGGGGAGAAGGCCGCATCACCCTGACCACCGAAGCGGTGGCATTCGATGCCGCGTATTGCTCAGAACACATTGGGTTCACTCCGGGGAAATTTGTCCAAGTGAGCATCCGCGACAACGGCAGCGGAATGGAACTTGGCGTGATTGAGCATATTTTTGAACCCTTCTTCAGCACGAAGAAAATGGGGCACGGGACCGGCCTCGGGCTGGCTACCGTGTACGGGATCGTTCAGCAGAACAAGGGCATCATTCGCGCCGAAAGCAAGCCAGGGCAAGGTGCCACCTTCCACATCTATCTGCCGGTCTCCACACAAGGCATCGTGTCCGCCACAGAAACCGAGGTGCCGACTCCCGGCGGCCAGGGACGGGAAGCGATACTTGTGGTGGAGGATGATGAGGAAATTCTCCGTCTGACCGAGCATATGCTGAAGCAACTGGGCTATACCGTTTCAGCCGCCGCCAGCCCAAAAGAGGCGATCCGTCTCGCCGAAGAACACTCGGGGGATCTGCACCTGCTGCTGACAGATGTTGTTATGCCCGAAATGAACGGGCCTGCTCTGACGATCGAAATCAAAGCCCTTTTCCCGAAAGTGAAATGTCTGTTCATGTCCGGCTACACGGCGGACATCATTGCCAGTCAGGGCGTGATAGATGAAGGCATTCACTTCTTCCAGAAGCCGTTCACCCGGCAGGAGCTGTCGGCCAAAGTCCGCGCCATACTCGACAGCGACTGATCTCCGGACATCCGGGAGCGCGGACTCTGACATGTTCCGTCCTTCCGATTCTCAGACCCATGCTGCGGCAGATGGGCTGCGCTGTGATGCCGGTTCTGTCGCGTCTTGCGCTCTCGCGTCTGATCCGATAGAACTCCGGCATGAGACTCCGCATTCAACAAGTCAATGTTCCCCTCCAGGCCAATGAGCCTGATCTGCTTCAACGCATCAGCCGCAAGCTAGGCTGTCCGCCCGGGGTTCTCTCAGATGTGGTGATCCTTCGCCGCTCTCTAGATGTCCGGCCACGGAATCCTGAACCCACCCATGTCCTGACCGTGGAAGCCACCTACTCGCGAGCCACTCTGCCGCCATCCGCCAGCCCCCCGGTTGTCGAAATCATTCCGGAAAGCCCCCCCCCAACAGAATCCCCCCTACCGCCTCTTCCCAGCGGAGCCCCGCGCCCCATTGTGGTGGGCGCCGGTCCGGCCGGCCTGATGGCCGCCTATCAGCTGGCCAAAGCCGGAGCCCGTCCCCTGCTCATCGATCGCGGCAAACCCGCTGCGGATCGAGCGCCTCAGGTCGCCGCCTTCTGGAATCAAGGGCAGTTGGATCCCGAAAGCAATGTGCTCTTTGGCGAAGGCGGTGCGGGCCTCTTTTCCGATGGCAAACTCACCGCCCGCAGCAAAGAGCGGGTCCGGGTCCGACAGTTCATGGAGATTTTGCATGCCTGCGGAGCCGACGCCTCGGTGACCATCGATGCAGCGCCGCACATCGGCAGCGACCGTCTGATGCACATTCTGCCGCGCATCCGGGAAGAAATCATCACGGCGGGCGGCGAGGTCCAGTTTGAATCCCGCCTGGATGATCTCGTCATCGAAAAGGGGCAGTTGCGGGCCGTCGTTTTGAACGGCGAAGAACGCGCATGCACAGCCTGTGTGCTCGCGGCGGGGCATAGCGCACGCGATGTCGTGACGATGCTGGCCCGGCGCGGGGTGGCGCTACAGGCTAAGCCTTTCGCCGTCGGGGTCCGACTCGAAGTGCCACAACCGGACATCAACCGCAGCCAATACGGCCGTTTTTCGGGCAACCCCCTCCTGGGCGCCGCCAACTTCCGCCTGACCCGGCGGGGATCCGACCACATCCGCCCCTGCTACAGCTTCTGCATGTGCCCCGGTGGACGGGTCATTGCCTGCGCCTCGGAACCCGGCCGGCTCACAACCAACGGCATGAGCTATGCGTCACGATCCATGCCCATGGGCAATGCCGCTTTTCTGGTCCCGGTGGATCCGGCAGATTATCCGCCGCACGCCACGCCCGCGCTGGCCGGCATGGAGTTCCAGCGCAACCTAGAACGGGCCGCCTTCGAAGCCGGTGGAGACGACTACGCCGTGCCGGCGGTTCGCCTCATGGACTTCCTGTCACAACAGGTCTCCCCCTCTCTTCCCGAAGGCGGATCCTGCACCCGCGTCGCGCCGGTGGAGTTCCGGTCGATCCTCCCTGACTTTGTCATCCAAACGCTGGAGGCCTCCCTCCCCCCCATGCTGAAGGAGCTGAAACCCGTACAGCCGGAGGACGCCGTTCTGTATGGCCCGGAGACCCGAAGCTCCAGCCCCCTCTGGGTGCTGCGCACCGCCGAGGGAGAATCGGAGAACACGCGGGGACTGTTCCCCGCCGGCGAGGGCGCCGGGTATGCCGGCGGCATCGTCAGCTCCGCGGTCGACGGCATGAAAATTGCGGAACAGGTGGAGCGATCGCTCCGCGCCTGATCCGATGATCTAGACCTTCGCGAGGTCCTGGATATCCTGGCCCTGCCGCTCCAGATCGGCCAGTTCGCGACGCCAGAAGTCGGCGCCGCCCCACTCCGCCCCAAGGAGCCCACGGGCACCATCGGCCTTTTGGCGAGCACACCAAGCGGCATAGTGAAGGTAGCGCATCGCGCGCAAAGGCTCAATGAGCCGTGTCTGGGCATCATCATATTCCGCAAAGGTCTCATAGCCTTCGAGCAGTTGATTCAGTTCTATGCGCGCCGCCGGCAGACGGTCTGGCAGGAGCATCCACAGATCCTGAATGACGGGACCCATGACCATGTCATCGAAGTCGATGGCATGGAATCCCTCGCTGGGGCGCCAGAGCAGATTCATGCGGTGAAGATCCCCGTGCAGACGCTGCGTCTCCAGCCCGTCGAACAACGGAGCGATCCGGTCCAGAATCCGCCGGGCGGCATCCAAATAGCGGCTGGCCACTTCCGACGGCATCACACCGGAGTCCCGGAGAAATTCCAGATGGGTCTGCGAGGAGCGACGCGGGTCCAGCACGATACGATGGGCCGCGGCACGCTGCGATCCCACCTGATGGATCCGGCCGAGGAGGCGGCCGATCTGGAGCCATTCACTCCGCTGCGGTTCATCGCAAGGCCGACCGCTTTTGCGTGGGAACAGCGTGAAGGCAATCCCCCCCTCCTCGTGCAGAGTGTCCCCCGCCGCATCGGCAATCGGCGCCACAACCGCCAGTTCCGCCTCGGCCAGCTCGAGCAGAAAATCATGTTCATCCTGCAGGGCCACGTGATCCCAGCGCCCGGGTCGGTAGAACTTGGCGATCAGGAAGTCGCCATTTTCCAGTCCCACTTCATAGACGCGGTTGATATAGGAGGTCAGCGGGCGACAGATCCCAGAGGCGCGATGACCCGACACCTGCTCGGTGCGGTCCATCACGACATCGGGCGTCAGCGCCGAAAAATCGGCCGCACCGGAGGAAGAAGTCACCGGCGCTATCTCGCCATGCCGGGCAGGTTGGGCAAAGCACCCCCCTGCCAAACCGGCGCCGCCGGCCGCGCCGTCTGCCGCGGGAACAGCGCGCGGAAGTCGCGATTGGTGGACAACGTCTGAAAACGCGGATCCCGCAGAATCGCTTCACGGGCCTGGTCGCCGCCGATCTCGATGGCGCGGCGCGCGGCGGAAACGGCATCGGCATCCCGGCGCACAAATGCATAGGCGGCCGCCAGGTCCAGCCACACATCCAGATTGTTCGGATCCCGCTTCACATACTGGTCCAACGCCACGATCAGTGCGTCAACGCGCTGGTCCTGCGCAAAGAAACTAGCCAGTGCCAGCAAATGCTGCGTGGGCAGCGCCTGGTCGTTGATCAGACGCGTGGCCAGATTCTGATAGGCCCCCTGCATGTTGGAGGCACGATAGATCGACACCAGTTCCAACGCCTCGTCCGGGGTCAGGGCACCCGTTTCGCGCTGCTTGGTCTCAACGGCCTTCCGGCGCTTGGCCATCTTTGTCGTGTTCTCGATCTGGGCCAGGAAGCCCTTCGCGCTTTCGTTGGCGGGGTCCTGGTCTGCAAAGCACTGGATGATGGACTCCGCCTCATCGAAGCGCTGCATGTTCATATACATCTGAGCCAGGCGGAAGTTCGCCTCCGGGCTGAGCGGATACAGTTCGATCGACTGCTTAAACGCATACTCCGCCTCGCCATACATGCGGCGGTAATCATAAATCCCCGCGATCGCGCTCCGCAGCTTGGAGAAGGATTTACGCGCACAGATGTCGCGCTGGAACTTCGGTTGATCGAGCAGCCAGGCCGTATACCATTCCCAGAACTTGTGGTCATTCTCCACGAGTTGCGAATCCAGCGGCCCGTTGGGCAGGGGCTCTTTGTTCAGCTTCAGGATGAGGCCGTTGGGCGTCAGATACGGATACATCCACTGGATCACATAGCTTTCCTCCACATAGAAATCGTGGCGGGCCTTGTTCTCCTTGAAAATCAATTCGGCCAGAATGCCATTGATAGTCATGACGCCGCCAACACCCTGCACGCTGACCTTGCCGTTTTCGATCTTGATATCCGCGCCGGCCTGAATGCGCCCGGCATTCACATCGTCCACATACTTGCGGAAGGCTTCGTTGCTGTCCTCCAGCGATGGAATATAGATCGTGTCCCCGTAGAGGTCGCGGGTGATGTTCATAAAGGTGTTGTCCGCAAGGGCGTTCTGCGTGATGAGATAGACATCCGGGCGCACATCGGCAGAATAGATCATATAGGTCGGCACAAACCGTCCGGGATCCGTCCCCCCGTAGAAAATGGCGTTGGGGGTCATCGGAGGCGGGTAGTCCGGCGTGGGATAGGCCCCCCACTGCTCAGCAAACTCCTCTTCATCGGGATACCAATACCCGAAATCCGCCTTGATACCATCCACACCCTGCAATCCCCAGTTCCCGAACTGCCAGCCGTAATCGTGCCCGTTCTGCTCGGCACCGCCGACAATCCGCAGCTGATCTTCGTCATAGCCGTTCTGCCACAGCAACACAAACGGCAGCGCCAGGGCGAGGCCCATCGCGGGCATCAACGCCACCCGGCCCAGCATCCGCTCCAGCCAGGCCGCCGACAGCAAAATGCCATAGCCCAACCACAAGGCATACAGCGCATGGCTCTGAATGAACTGGACCCGACCGATGAACAGGTTCTGGATGTCGAGCTGCGGATTCTGGAAGATCAGAAAAATCACGCTGACCGAGAAGAACCCCGTCATGGAGGTGATCAGCCAGCGCTGCTGGGAGACGCCCAGGTCCGAGTCCAGCTTGAAGCGGGACCCACTGAGCACCCAGGAGAGGGCCACGGCTACCGGTGGACCGAAGACCAGACCGAGGTAAAATGCTTTCCCCACGCCGGACAGATAGCCCGGCTGCCCCAGCACCACGCCGGAGGATTTGAACACGGCCTTCAGGCTCATCACATCCACCCACAGGACCCCCATCGCGACCACCGCGAGGAACCCCCAGATCATCACTTTCGTTCCGGCAGAATAGCCATGCAGATCGGCGATCTGTTTTTTCAGGTACAGGGTCAGCAGGGTAAAGAATCCCCAGCCCGCCATCAGCAGAATGGGACCAATCAGAAGACGGTAGAGCTTCTCGGCATTGGACCAGCCCATCGTTTCCAGACCAATCAGCACGGACGACACCAACAGCAGGCCGAGCGCCACAGGAAATGCGGAACGGCGTTTCTCGCCGACCTGGAAGCCCCACGCGCAGAACGGAAGGAAACCCAGCACCGCGATGGGCAACGTGAACTGATTTCGAAGATCCGTGAGATACGCTCCCAGCTGATAAATGAATTTCTCACTGAAAATATCGGTGGGTTTGATCGCCTCGTACTGTCCGCGGGTCACCGCATGCATGAAACCTTCCCAGGTGCGGGCATAGCCCCAGTTCATCGGAGGGTTCTGCTCCGAGGCGATCGGCAGATACATATAGAACGAGACCCCCAACTCGGCCAGCAGGATGGTCACGCAGACTGTCCGGCCATGCGGCAGCACAAAGGCCAGCGCGATGGGGATGGCTAGAAAGAGCACATTATACACCCAGAACGCCTGGGAGTCCGGCCCTTGGGACCATTTCCACAACTCGGAGTTATAGCCCGGGAGCGTCTTGGCGACTTCGGAATCAAACAGGGAGTGCCCCTTGGCTGCAAAAATGAACACGATCCCGAGCAGGACCGCCGCAATAGCGAAGTCACGGAACAGGTTGGAATCCTTCAGCAACACGGCCACGGCCAGCGCCACACCCAGGAACAGCAGCGTTTGATGATTTGTGAGACCCAGCCCGAACAGGAAGGCTGCCAGATACAGCAGCTTATCGTTCTTCGGCCGGCACATCCACATATAGATCAGCAGCAGGACGCCCATCTGAAACAAGGCATTCAGGCTGTATACTTCCACAATGACACTCTGGGACCACAGCACAGGGCTGAAGGCCAGTAGCAGACCGCCGGAAATCCCGGCCACGAGGCACAGCAGGTTTTCGGAACGGAACCCGATTTTGTCGGTCAGCGCAGGAACGCTGCGAAGGAGATCGGCGCCAGAGCGACAGATCAACAGAGCCACCAGCGCGCAGGCACCGGCCCCGGACACCGCCGATGCCAACCCCACCGACCAGGCGGGATTCGGATGACCGTTGTAGGTCACCGCATGGAAGACCCATTGGAAGAACCAGGTGATCAGGGTCCAGATCGGATAGCCCGGAGGATGCGGCACACCCAGATAATCGGACGCTACCGCCAGTTCACCGGAATCTTCCAGCGTAACGGTCGGAGCCAGTGTGTAAAAATACACGACAAAGGTCGCAATCAACACAATCCAGAATGCCCACCAGTCGATCCGGCGGAAAAAGGCGCCGGTCAGATTGTCCAGAAAGCCCTCCTGGGCCTGGTTTGCCAGTTTTTCGATCTGCTTCTCAGAAGCTTTCGTCAATGTCATCACATACACCCGCAGGTTGGAATTTGAACGATGTCCGAACGACACCGTCTTTTAAGCCTATCCCCCCGTCTCCCCCTCCGTCAAGCGTCCGGTCCCTCCAGTGCGGCCAGCCGCGCCTCCAGAGCCTTCACCTTCTGTTTGAGTTTCGGAAGGCTCGCCACATGGGCAATCGACCTGCCGAATTCCAAACGCGGCACCGCGGGGGCACCTAAATACATCTGACCACCGGGTAAATCACTCGGGACACCCGCCTGGGCGCCAATCACTGCCCCATCGCCCACTTTGAGGTGCCCAGCCAGGCCCGCCTGCCCCGCACAGATCACATGCTGACCCAGAGTGGTCGTGCCGGCCAGTCCCACTTGGGAGCACAAGACCGAGTGATCGCCGATTACGCAGTTATGGGCAATCATGACCAAATTATCCACTTTGGAGCCTTTCCCGATACGGGTCTGGCCAAAGCGTGCGCGATCCACCGTTGCGTTCGCTCCGATTTCAACATCATCTTCCAGCACGGCAATGCCGGTCTGTGGAATCTTGGTGCGGACCCCCTGTGCATCCACGGCGTAACCAAAGCCATCGCCGCCGATCACCGCTCCGCTGTGCAGAATGACCCGATTCCCCAGCAGGCAGCGGTCGCGAACGGTTGCAAAAGGATAGAGGAGACAGTCTGCTCCCAGTCGGGCTTCATGCCCCACATAGGACTGAGGAAACAGTGTCGTTCCCTCACCAATCTCGGCGCCGGCCTCCACCACAGCAAAAGCGCCGATGGAAACATTCAGACCGAGCTTGGCATCCGGCGACACGCAGGCCTGCGGATGTACCCCGCGGGGCATTTCCACAGCTGGCGGTGCAAAGAGGGCGCAGGTAGCCGCAAAAGCTGCCTCCACATCCGCTACACGCAACAACGCCGGCTGCGGCGACTCCACTTGAGCATCCGTTGGCACAATCACCGCCGCAGCTTCGCTGGCGGGCACATCCGACAGATAGCGCTTGCTGCCGGCAAAGGAAACCTGTCCCGCCGTCGCGGCGTGCAGGTCCGCCACGCCGGTCAGAACGGCAGAGGCATCCCCCTCCAACGTCGCGCCCAATTTCTCCGCCAATTCACCCGTTGTCATTGTAAACACCGCTGCACCTCCGACTAGTTCGCGACCAGAGTCTTCATCCGCGCGATCAGCTTGTCTGTCACATCGAATTCAGGTTTCGAATAGACCATCAGCGGCACGGCATTCATGGTCATGCCGGAACTGTCCAACACCAGGTCATAGCCTTCTTCTTGTGCAAAGGCGGCCACGGCAGCTGTCATCTCATCCACAATGCCCTGGCGGGATTTCATCACCTTTTCACGCATCTGTTTGAGCTTGGTCTCCTGGGTGCGGCGAACGCGCAGCTGAAAGGCCTGCAGCTCCGTCAGCTTCTCTTCCGCCTCATTGCTTTTGCTCATGCGGGCGGTCTCGGTCAACATCGGATTCTTCGCGGCTTTCCGCATTTCCGCCACCTGATCTTCCAGGCCCCGACCTTCCGCAACCATTTGCTCCATCTCGGATTGAATGGACGCTTCTGCCACCTTCAGATCCGCTTCTGCCGACTGGGTCTTCGGATGGGCCGTAAACACGGCATCCAGATCCACAGTCGCCACGCGCAGTTCGGCTGCGCCACAGGTTACCGCCATTAAAACAACGCCCGCCAAACTGATCAAACTGCTCTTCATACTCATTCTCCAATCCCTTTCCGTCCAATGTTCACTGTTGATATTCTTTGATTGCGACTCTTCATGGCGAACAGTCGTCATTTGATTTCCATTACCCAATACTCTTTTTGAGGGCATCCGTCAGCTGATCACACAACTGGGCGACCCTCTCCTCGGTTGGCCCTTCCACCATGACCCGGCATAGATTCTGTGTGCCCGAATACCGGATCAGCACACGGCCGTCTCTGCCCAGTTCCTTCTCTGCTGCCGCAATAGCGGACTGCAATTCAGGCAGGGTCTCCAACGGGGGGCGTCGCGCCACTTCCACATTCACAAGCTTCTGCGGCGACACCTCCAAAATCGAAGCCAGAACGGACATTTCCTTGCCCGTCCGACGCAGCACCGCGAGTAGCTGGAGGGCGGCCACGATGCCGTCGCCCGTAGTCTGTTGATCCAGGAAAATCATGTGGCCGGACGGCTCCGCACCGAGGTTGCCTCCCTTTTCTCGCATGGCTTCCAGCACGTATCGATCCCCGACGGCACTGCATACAAGCTCAATATGCAGTTTACGCATGGTGGCATGCAACCCGAAGTTGCTCATCACGGTGCCCACCGCCACATTGTTTTTCAAATGGCAGTGGATCTTCAGATCTTTCGCGCAGACGGCGAGGATATGGTCCCCCGTCAGTTCAACGCCGGTTTCATCCACCACGATGAGGCGATCGCCATCGCCATCGAAGGCCAGTCCGATGTCTGCGCGTTCCGCCAGCACCTGCTCTCGCAAAGCATCCGTATGTTGCGAGCCGCTGCGGGCATTGATATTTAATCCGTTGGGGGTGCAGTGCAGCGTGGTCACCGCGGCCCCCAGTTCCTTGAAGACCGCCGGCGCGGCCTTATAGGTGGCTCCGTTTCCGCAATCGAGCACAATGCGCATTCCCCTCAGATCCAGCTCTTTCGGAAAGGTCCGCTTGCAGAACGCGATATAGCGTTCCAGGGCATCCTCCACGCGGAAGGATTTGCCGATGCCCCCGCCCATCGGAAGCAGAGCCTTCAACTGGTCCCCGGTCATCAGTCGTTCAATTTCGGCCTCTTCCTCATCCGGCAGCTTGTGGCCATCGCAGGAGAACAGTTTGATACCGTTATCTTCAAATGGATTATGCGAAGCCGAAATCACGAATCCCGCATCCGCCTTTTGCTCGACCACCAGAACGGCAATCCCCGGCGTGGGCAGTGTTCCCACCAGAATGGCATCCGCACCCATCGAGCAGAGACCGGCCACCAGCGCGTTTTCAATCATATAGCCGCTCAGGCGGGTGTCTTTGCCAATCAGCACACGCGGGCGCTTGCCGCCCTTGCGCTCCTTCAGCACATGCCCGACCGCCCGGCCGAGATTCACAGCCATCTCCACCATCATCGGCTCGCGATTGGCAATGCCGCGCACGCCGTCTGTCCCAAACAACGATTTTCTGCTCATGTGTTCGTTCCTGCTTTCGTTCAAACCGACAGTTCCGCTGAGGCTACAATCTGCTGCAGCCAGGCTCGGCCGGCCGCCTTCGCCTCTTCGGGCAACGCCTGCACTCGGGCCACGTGCGACTCTTCAATCCGGTGGGCCCACGCCTCGAGAAAGGCGGTCTTCTCCGCACACTCCACATCGCCGACCGCAGTCAGCCGTTCCTGCACCGTCGGCCACTCCGCACACAGGGTTTCATGGGCCTGCACGAGTGCCTCACTCATGGCCGACCGGTCCTCAGCCGCAATTTTCTCCACCACGCCGGCCAGCCGTTTCACGCGTTCCTTGCGGGCACCGGCCAGCTGGGTCAATGCCCCCTCCAGACAAGCAGCGCCATGGGCCGTCCGCGAAAGAACGGAATGACGCACTTGGGCATACCACACCTCCAGAGCCGCCAGATTTCCGATATAGGTCGCGCCCTTGCGCATCAGGCGGGTTACCGAGCCGTACCCGGTTTCATAGGCCCGCCGCCCGGCACAGGGCGCCGGCGGCACCACCAGCTGACCGCCCTCGAGTACATCTTTGCGCAACACAGACCCGGCCGCCAGCACGGTCCCGTATTCCAGCTGCAAAGGGCCGGTCATGCCTCCCTGGCCACCCAGAAAGATCGGGTCCTGATCCAGCATGACCCCGCGGGGCACATCGCCAATCAGCGAGGCTGTCGCCTTGTCGCCATGCGGCGTAAAATTAAAATGGATGAACGAAGAGCCGATTTCACTGTGCTCCTTGCGGCTTCGCCCCCCGGCCATCAGCGCATCACAGAAATTGATCAGACTGCCGCCGACCACAAACGGAAAGAAAATAGATTGTTTCAGGCCCACCGTGTGCGCCATCTCTGCGCCCTCTTCGAGGATGGTTCCGGCGCGGACATGCGCGCCACTGCCCATGATGGCACCGTCCAGAAAAACCGCCCCGCTGCAGAATCCGCCCTTAAGCTGCACATCGGCTCCCAACTGACAGTCTTCCACCGTCACCGGGCCTTCGCGCCCCAGCACACAGCCCGGCCCGATGCTCGTTTGCGAACCGAATACCTTGCATCCGGCATGGATCACCACGCCCGGAGCAATGCGGCGCGGATCCACGGCATCGCCGATTTCAATGGATTCGGGGGCCGCGATCACCACCCCGCGGCGCAGAAGTTCATCCATATGGTTCATTTGCGCAACAAGGCTCCCGCCACCACACCGACACCCGCTGCGGCCAGAAGCGCATACGAGGTTTTCATCTTCATTTCCATGGATAACAGGTTCACCTCAACCCGGCCCTGTGTCATGATTAAAACCACCACAAACACCGCCAGAATCAGCAGACCCCAAATCATTCCTTTGCTCATATCCATTCGTCCTTATCTTTGGCGGCCCAGTTTCACACAATTCCTCCGCTATTTCACGCTTTTTTCACGCCATGGAACACTTTTCTCTTCGAATCACCGTCCCGCCAGCTCAAATGGAGCCAACCGGCTCATTTGGAGACTGGAAATGGAAGGAAATCATCATAAATAGCCCAAAACGGCCTGATTTCACAATGTTGAGGCATGGTTGAGCCCCAAAATCGTATTTTGGAGCCGTTTTGGCCGTTTGGTTGACTCCGCACACGGAGTCAGACCGATTGTGGATGATTTTCAGCGCTTAGAGACCGGTTTGAAACTTCACGGTCTGGCCGGGACCGACAACGATTCCCTCGCCCACCGGAAGCGCCTCCTCCATGCCGTCGACCAGCACATGCAGGTCATAGGTTCCCGGCGGCACGACAAACGGCCGCCAGAGGGGCTCTTCATTGTCCCACCGACGGGTAACGGACAGGATCGGCGCACTGCCGCCGGCAGGCAGCAGATTCCATCCCGTCACTTTGGTGCCCTCGGGCCGCACCAGCTGCAAACCGGAATCCAGCGTCAGCGGGGTCACGGTTTCCGCCGAAATCTCCACACCTGTCGCCACCGGGAGAGGCGCGGGACTCCGGCGATACTGGAAGGCCACGTCATAGGTCCCCGGCAACAGCGCTTTGGGTTTATACAGATAGTAGTCATTGCCCAGCGGTTCTACCCGCAGGACTTCGCTTCCGCCTCCGCTCTTGCTGATCACAATCGCTTGGTCAGCTCATCGGCGATGTTGAAAAGCAGTGAACCGAACTTGACTTGAGCCACCTCGCCCTTCACCACCGTGAAATCACCCACCGGCATTTCTGTCGGGGGCTTGTAGTTGGCATTGGCAAATAGAAGGACAAGCGAGTAATCGCCCGACATCAAGGGATGGGTGGAATCGTCGTCGGAGAATTCCGATTCTTTCAGGACTTTGCCGTCGCTTTTCCGGATGATTTTAAATCCGGCCAGGCTTTTCAATGCGCTTTCCGGGAACATGATCCGTACCTTGCCCAAGCCGGTCGCCTTCTGGACCAACTGGGTTTTGGCCTTTTCAACCTTCTCTTCCATTTCTTTGCAGACCGCCTGGAGGGCCGCCAACAGGGCCGCGGCATCCGATGCGCCAAAATACTGACCGCCGCCAGCCTGTGCAATGCAGGACAGCTGCGCCTTGTCCTCTTCGGTCACATCGAAGCCCACCACATGCAGGATGAATTTGACGCCGCTTGCCTTTAGGGCTCGGACCACTTCACAGGGATCCCCGCCACACGTCTCTTTCCCGTCACTCACAAGAATGATCGTGGTTTCCGCGTCCCGGCCATCCAGCACTTCCGCCACCTGCAGGATCGCCTCCGAGATCGGCGTCATCCCCTTGGGATCCATCGCTTCGATCACGGCAAGCATGGCCGCGCGGTCCTCACTGCCGGGCGGGATCAGAATCTCAATGTCACTGCAGTCATCCTTCCGGCGATGCCCGTAAGCCGCCAGCCCCATCTTCACCTCCGGCGCCACCGCCGGCACCACCTGGCGAAGCACTGACTTGGCCGCCGCCATTTTGGTTTCGGCACCCGCCGACCCCAGCATGCTGCCGGATGCATCGAGAATGAATACTGCTTCCGGATACGTCACCGCCCGGGCGCACAGGGGAATCCACAGAACCATCAACAAACCCACCCACTTTTTCATGCTGTTTCTCCTTCGTTTGCTTCGAGGCGGCCCCGGCTTGTATAAACGGGGTCTTTCGTCGACGACATCGTGACGGAGTCCACACCGGAAATCAACCGGAAATCATTTCCTTCCTGTCGAGGAGGCAACCCCATTTTTGCCGAAGAGCCGGATGGAGCGGGAATCGCCTCCCATCCGGGGCCCCTCCTTTGGTGGCATGCGTTCCTTTCCCCTGTCGACTTGACATATAGACATATGTATATATGTTTATCTGTATGAACACGACTCAAGCCAAAGCCAGAGCTCAGATATTGAAAGCCCTCGCCCACCCGACCCGGGTGTTGATCGTCGAGGCCCTGAGCCACGGCGACCGTTGCGTGAACGACCTCCGAAGTCTGGCAGCCGTCACCCAGCCCACGATCTCGCATCACCTGGAAAAACTGAAAAAGACCGGCATTGTTACGGAGCAACGACAAGGCAAGCAAGTAATCCATCACCTGGCCTGCCCCTGTATGCTTCAGGCCGTGGAGTGCACGCTTGGGGTCATTCAAACAGGGCAGAAGCGCCGGAAGGCAGCGGTGTAGGAGCCCCCCATGAATAAAGAAGTCAAAATCCTGCTGGGACTGCTGGTCGCCTTTCTCGGGATCTATTTCCTTCCGGTTGAGCATCTGCGTTTCCAGGGCGCTATTCTCGAAGCGCTCAAGCTGGCCAAATGGTACGCGCACGAGCATGTCCTGCTGTGTCTGGTCCCCGCCTTTTTCATCGCGGGGGCCATCGGTGTCTTTGTCAGCCAGAACACCGTGATGAAATACTTCGGCCCCAAGGCGCCGAAGTGGCTCTCCTACTCCGTGGCATCGGTGTCCGGCACCATTCTGGCGGTGTGCTCCTGCACCGTATTACCGCTCTTCGGCGGCATCTACATGCGGGGCGCGGGCCTCGGTCCCGCTGTAGCCTTCCTCTACTCGGGTCCGGCGATCAATGTGCTGGCCATCGTATTGACTGCCCGCATCCTGGGCTGGCAGCTCGGTGTGGCGCGCGCGGTCGGAGCGATCGTGTTCAGCGTGGTCATCGGCCTCCTGATGCATTGGATCTTCCGTAAGGAGGAACGCGCGAAGGCCGCGCAGGTGCAGGAGGTCTTCCTGGAAGAGGACGATCCCACCGGCCGCACACTGGGCCAGGTCGGGCTCTATTTCCTTTCCATGGTCGGCATTCTCATCTTCGCCAACTGGGCCCCTCCCCAGGAATCCACCGGAATCTGGGCGGCACTCTTCCAAGCCAAATGGATTCTCACGGCTTCCTTCGCGGGTCTGCTGGGCTTCTGCCTGTGGCGGTTCTTTCAGGTCCGGCTCGCCTGGGTTCTGTTGTCGGCCGTTCCGGCGGCGATCCTGGCCTTTGCCCTGCCGCAGTTCCCAGTGGCTGCCTTCGCGGCGGGCGCCGTCGGGCTGGCCGCCTTGACCTTCTTCGGCGGCGTGGAACTGAAAGACTGGCGCGATCAGTCCTGGGGTTTTGCCAAACAGATTCTTCCCCTGCTCTTCATGGGCGTGCTGGCCGCCGGCTTCTTCCTCGGCAGCCCGGACAGCGCGGATGCGGGCATTATCCCCAACGTCTGGATCCAGGCGCTGGTGGGCGACTCACCCGCCCCCCTCCTGGCCATTCTGGGCCGGCCGGATAGCACCATCCCTGTCTGGCTCGCCACGGTCTGGCCGCTGTGGACCACCTTCTTCGCCTCCATCACCGGCGCGCTGATGTATTTTGCCACGCTGACGGAAGTCCCCATCCTGCGCGGGCTCCTCGACAGCGGCATGGGTCAGGGCCCCGCCCTCTCCCTGTTGCTGGCCGGGCCGGCGCTCTCCCTCCCCAACATGCTGGTGATCAACACGATTCTCGGCCCGAAGAAAACGCTGACCTTTGTGGGGCTGGTCGTAGTCATGGCCACGCTCAGCGGCTGGCTGTACGGCATGCTGGTCGCAGGATAAATCATGGGATCTCTTTTCACAATCAGTGCGCTGGTCCTGCTGGTCGCCGTGCTCATGACGATGGTGGGCAAGGGCGGCGGCAATTTCTATGTGGTGATTCTGGCGCTGGCTGGCATTCCCATGCATGAAGCCGCGGCCACGGGCCAGTTTATTCTCTTCATGGGCTCGATGGCGGCACTGCTCCTCTTTCACAGGAACAACGTCATTTCCTGGAAGCTGGCCGCGCTGGCGGGAACCACCATGGGGGTGTCCGCGCTGGCGGGAGGCCTGGCCTCTCACCTGTTCAGTGAGACCGCCCTCAAGCTGATTTTCGCGGGCCTGCTTCTGGTTTCCGGCTTCGCGCTGCTGCTTCCCAAAGAACCCCGCCGCACGCAACCCAACCAACGAAAGCCGGGCAGCTTCCGGGTCACCTTCTGGGACGAGTCCTATACCCTTCGGCTGCAGATCGCGTTGCCGGTGATGATCGCGGCAGGATTCGGGGCTGGAATGGTCGGCGTCTCCGGCGGTTCCTTTCTGGTACCGCTTCTGGTGCTGGCCTGCGGCATCCCGATGCACATTGCCGTGGGCACCGCTTCGGCTGTCGTTGCCGTAACGGCACTGATGGGATTTATCGGCCATGCCGCACAGGGAGATTTCCATCTAGCATGGGCGGTGCCGCTGGCCAGCTGCACCATTCTGGGCGGACTGCTGGGCGGATTCTTTGCCTTGAAATCCAAACCCACCCGCCTGAAACTGCTCTTTGCTGCAACCAACGGCCTGGCCGCCCTCGCCATGATCTGGACTGCCGTACAATCCTAAGGAAAACCATGATCCAAAACCATTCCCTCTCACTCGCCCGCCAGACCCAGGGCCGCTGATGCCACCCCAACAAAAGGAAATCCCATG
>Ga0207996_1000333_pt1 | contig 43182 bp, 45 predicted proteins | sample AntAceMetag02UKG_FD_184773 | JGI IMG/M metagenome (GOLD analysis project Ga0207996, IMG submission 184773) | Saline lake microbial communities from Ace Lake, Antarctica - Antarctic Ace Lake Metagenome 02UKG (SPAdes) (version 2) | ecosystem: Environmental > Aquatic > Non-marine Saline and...
TCTATGGTCTGCTTGGCAGAATTTTAGTAGATCTTGGTTTTGTAACAGAGGCAGAGATATTGTCCGCATTAGGGGCGCAAACCGGAATGCCTGCCGCAAATTTACCTGATATAAATATTTCGGCAGAAGTTTTGGAAAAGGTTTCGTCTCCAATTGCAAAGGTATATAAAATTGTTCCCGTAAAAATCAAAAAAAATATTCTGTATATAGCTATGGCAGATCCCTTAAATATTAATGTGTTGGACGATCTGCGGTTCATGTTGGAATGTGAAGTAAGGGGCATGGTAAGCAATGAGAAGGATATAGAAGAAGCTATTATTAAATATTATGGAGAAAAAACAGAGACTGTCCAAGATATCTTAGAAGAGATTGAATCAGGGGGTCTAGAAATCAAGGGAAGACTTGAGGACGAATTGGAAGATGTTCATGATGTAGCAACTCTTCAGGAGCTCGTGCATCAGGTTCCTGTGGTCAAGTTACTTAATCTGGTGCTTATTCAGGCAATAAGGGATAGGGCTAGTGATTTACATTTTGAGCCATTTGAAGATCAATTTAAAATCAGATATCGTGTAGATGGGATGCTTTATGAAATGATTCCACCGCCTAGACATTTGGCTTTAGCGGTAACTTCCAGAATTAAGGTTATGGCGGGAATGGATATTGCAGAGAGAAGGTTGCCACAAGATGGAAGGATTCAGCTTAATATGGGTGGGAGAAAAGTAGATCTCCGTATATCAACTTTACCAACAGTTTATGGAGAAAGTGTCGTAATACGGATATTGGATAGAGGAGCCAGTATGCTCTCTCTGGAGCAGGCAGGATTTTCGGGAAAAGATTTAGTAATAATAAGAAATTTAATTAAAAAACCTAACGGCATTATTCTTGTCACAGGACCGACAGGATGCGGTAAGACTACAACTCTTTATTCTGCTCTGACGGAAATTAATTCCATAGAGGACAAGATAATCACTACAGAGGATCCTGTTGAGTATAATTTGGATGGAGTTATACAAGTACAAATAAGACCTTATATAGGTTTAACTTTTTCCGCGTGTCTTAGAAGCATATTAAGGCAGGATCCTGATAAGATACTGGTAGGAGAGATTCGCGATCTGGAAACAGCGGAAATGTCTATTCAGGCTTCACTTACAGGACATTTGGTGCTTAGCACGTTACATACTAATGATGCAGCCAGCACAATTGCCAGGCTTATTGATATGGATATTGAACCTTTTCTTATAACATCGACACTAGAAGCTATTATTGCGCAAAGACTCGTTAGAAAAATATGTTCTGACTGCAAAGAAGAGTATTCTCCGGATACGCAAGAATTATCATTAATTGGGCTCAAACCCAGTGATGTGAAAGACAAGAAGTTTTACAGGGGCAAAGGATGTGAAGGATGCAACGGTATTGGATATAAGGGGCGAATTGGTATTTTTGAGATACTTATTGTCAATGATGAAATAAGAGTTCTCATTGTTAATAAGGCATCCACTGGTAAACTGAGAAGAAAATCTCACGAGGAAGGGATGTTAATGTTGAGAGAAGATGGACTACAAAAAGTATTGATGGGCATCACCACTATTGAAGAAGTAGCAAGAGAGACACAAGGAGCGGAGATGTAGTATATGGCTATTTACACTTATGTTGCAATAAACAATCGTGGCAAAGAGATGAGTGGAGTTGTTGAGGCAGAGACTTCCACTTTGGCAATATCCCAGATAAGGGATATGGGGTATTTCCCTACAAAAGTTTACGAGAAATCATCTGCTTCAGGTACTTCAAAGTCTGTTAAATCAGTAAAGTCTGGTGGTAAAGCAAGTGCGAGTATTCAGATTAAACTGCCAGGAATTGGTGACAGTTTAAATCCCAGACAATTATCTATTTTTGTCAGACAATTAGCAACCTTGCTTGATGCGGGTCTTCCTTTATTGAGGAGTCTTAATGTCCTGAGAGATCAGGCTAAGCCTGGTATTGTGCAAGAAACTCTCTCAGAGATATCTGCAGACATTGAGGGAGGCTCCACATTTTCGGACGCAGTTACCAAACATCCAAAAAGTTTTTCAAAACTTTTTATTAATATGATAAAAGCTGGTGAAATTGGCGGAATTTTAGAGGCGGTTTTAGAAAGACTGGCTGAGTTTTCAGAGAAAGAGGAGGCATTAAAAAGAAAGATTAAATCTGCTATGGTTTATCCTATACTTGTTACTTTTGCAGCTGTAGGAATACTTACTTTTTTGATCATAGTAGTTATCCCAACCTTTAAAAAAATGTTTGAGGATTTCGATACGACATTACCAGGCGCTACTGTTTTTCTGTTAAAAATGTCAGATGTTTTCAAAGACTGGAAAAATATTCTTACTATTTTGGGAGCATTAATTGGATTATATATAATATACAAGCTTATTAGAAAAACGAAAAAAGGGGAGTATTATTCGGATAAACTCAAGTTGTATATCCCTATTGTTGGTCCTTTGACAAAAAAAACAGCTATCGGTAGATTTGCAAGAACATTTGCAACTCTGATCGGAAGCGGAGTTCCAATACTTCAGGCACTTACCATTATAAAGGATACATCAGGTAATGAAGTAGTAGCTCAAGCAATGGTATCTGTTCGTGACAGTATCAGAGAAGGAGAATCAATAGCAGGGCCACTTCAAGCAAGTGGAATATTTCCTCCGTTGGTTACCAATATGGTGGATGTTGGTGAAGAAACAGGAGCATTGGATAAGATGTTGTTTAAAGTGGCCGATACGTATGACCAAGAAGTAGATGCCGCAGTAGAGGCTTTGACAAGTATAATAGAGCCAATTATGATTATATTTATGGGGGTTATTGTAGGTTTTATAGTTATTGCGTTATTTTTACCCTTAATTAAACTGGCTACAGCGATTGGATAACTCTTTGCGGGCGGAGGCAAGCCGTCACGCTCCTACAATAAGATTATTATGAATCCGAGAATTCTGGTTGTAGATGATGAACTAAATATGCAGAAAGCGCTTTCCGGTATCCTTCATCAGCAGGGATATGATGTCAAAGTATGCGGAGATGGAAAAGAAGCCATACGAATTTTAGACACCGAGCAGCAATTCAATTTAATAATCACTGACATAAAGATGCCTTGTGTTGATGGAATGACTATGTTGGCAACTGTGAGAAAAAAGAACAAGGAAATACCTGTCATAATTGTTACAGGGCATGCTACGGTGGATTCGGCAATTGATGCGGTAAAACTTGGAGCCTATGATTACATCAGGAAACCATATATGCCGGAGGAGATTCTTTTCTCTGCGCGTAGAGCGATAGAACACGAAAAGCTGGTAAGCGAAAATTTATATTTGCATGATCAGCTGAAAGAAAAATTTCGCCTTAAAGGTCTAGTAGGAAATAATAAAAAAATGCAGGAAGTATATCAATTTGTACAAAAGGTTTCTAAAGCCAATGCTGCTATACTAATAAGAGGAGAGAGTGGAACAGGTAAGGAACTGATAGCTAATGCGATTCACTATAATAGTCCGCGTAAGAAAAACAAGTTTCTAGCTATAAATTGCGGAGCTTTGCCTGAGAATCTGTTAGAAAGTGAATTGTTCGGGCATGAGAAAGGTGCATTTACAGGCGCTATAAGCAGTAGAAAAGGAATATTTGAGACAGCTGATAAAGGGACTGTTTTTCTTGATGAAATAGGAGATCTTTCTTCGACTACGCAGATGAAATTATTACGCGTTCTTCAAGACGGAGAATTTAGGGGAGTTGGAGGAACTCGGGAAATTAAAGTTGATGTGAGAATTATAAGCGCAACTAATAAGAATTTGGAAGATCTGATAAAAGAGCGACTGTTTAGAGAAGATTTATATTATCGAATAAATGTAATTGCCATTGATCTGCCTCCACTCAGAGAAAGGAAAGACGATATAACTCTTTTGGTAAAGCACTTTTTAGCGTCTAAACGGATTTCCTCTGAAGCAATGAATTTACTCATAAATTTTGACTGGCCTGGTAATGTTAGAGAGCTGGAAAACGTAATTGAACGTGCGGTAGCATTGCAGGAAGGACCATGTATTCTTCCTGAGGATTTACCGGAATATATTTCCGTAGGGGCACGGCGCGCCGTGCCCCTACTTGTGCCTGCTCTTGCAATTGCAGGAGAAAATTTTCACGAAGCGCGAACCGCCTTTGAAAGGGATTTTTTAATCAATATATTAAAAAAGGCGAATGGAAATATATCGCTTGCTTCAAAGAAAGCCGGCATAAGCAGGCGACATTTCTATGAGAAGATGAAATTATATGGAATTAAAAGATAAAGTCCTTTCTCTGTTTTCGCGGCTTACATATCTATTTATATTAACAATTTTAGCCATTTTTCTTGTGTACGTTGCCATCAATGTGTGGAAGTCTCCTCTTCTTCAGCATAGGGATTTTTTTATTGCAATTATCTTTTTTTCTTTAGGGTTTGTTGCATTTGTTTTCTTCTTAAAAATTATCATTCAGCCAATATCCATAGTCCTGAACAGGGGGTTTAAACCCCCTGTTCAAGGCTGTGCTGTTCAAGAGAGTAGCCTGCATCCCGCAGCCTCCAGCAATGGTCTTCAACCCCTTGTTACTTCAAGGGAACAACTTAAGAAATGGTCTCAGGAGATGAAAAAAAAGGTAGAAGATAGGACATCGGAGCTAAAGAAGCTCAATATAGAATTGCTTGATACAGAGTTTGAACTTATAGAGCGGAACAAGCTCTCCTCTATGGGAGAAATATCGGCGAAACTTGCGCATGAAATCAAGAATCCTCTGGCAATTATTAATAATGTAGCGTTTTTTCTCAAGAATGCCTTTAAGAAGCCGAGTTCTGAGGTGTCGGAACAGATTGGAATTCTTTTCCAGGAAACAGATCGCATTAATAAACTTGTTACTGATTTACTTCAGTTTTCCAGAATTTCAGTATCCAAAGATAAGGATATGAGTATGATTGATGTTAATGAGGTGCTTGACGATGCAGTAATGTCTTTTGAATCTATAAGGGCGAACGGTCGTTCGCCCTTACGAAAAAAATATGCTGTAAGACTGCCAAAGATAAAAGCCAATCCGGATCAGATGAAACAGATATTTTTAAATATAATTGACAACGCTTATCAATCTATGGAAGGAAACAAAGTAAGGGGGGCGAACGGCCGTTCGCCCCTACTTACTATAACAACAGATGTGAAAGAATCTGATGTTATAGAGATTGTGTTCACTGACACAGGCTGCGGTATTGCGCCTGAAAATTTGCAGAAAATATTTACTCCGTTTTTTTCGACAAAAGATCAGGGAAAGGGAACAGGACTTGGTCTTTACATCTGCAGGTCATTAATAAAAAGCATTAATGGAGATATCTCTGTTCAGTCCGAAGAGGGAAAAGGAACAAGTTTTACTATTAGTCTGCCAGTGTGAGAAAAACCGCACATATTGAGAGAAAAGAAACACTATGAAGAAGGCACAAAGAGTCCCCCTTTGAAGGGGGATTAAGGGGGATGTTTTAATGTTGGCATAAATATTGCTCCATAGTAATATAGTGGACGAAAGGGAGGTGGAAATGAAGTTAAAAAAAATGAAGTTTAAAAAGGGATTTACACTTATTGAGTTAATGGTTGTGGTGGCAATTATTGTCCTGCTTGCTTCAATAATAGTTCCCAATTATTTTAAAGGGCTTGAGAAGTCCAAGATTGGAAAGGCAACTGCAGATGTGGTGCTTTTGAGAAAAAGCGTTGACTTGTTTAGAGCTGATCTTGAGAACAACGGGAACCTTCCAGGTACTCTTGGTGAACTTTTTGATAAGAGATATCTAAGCAAAGAGGTTCCTGCTGATCCATGGGGAGGAAGCTATGTATATATATCAACAGCCAACAGTTACACAATAACAGATGGAAGCAGTAAGGGCGTATCAGAGACAATTAATTTTTAGAGGAGGGAAAATGGGAAAATTCAAAAAGGGTTTTACGCTTATTGAGCTTCTGGTCGTAATAGGAATCATTGTGCTTCTTGCAGGTATTGTAATGCCAAACTTTATGAAGCATATTGATTCGGCTAAGAAGATACGAGCGAGAGCGGATATCAACAGTCTTGAAAGTGCTCTGGCAATGTATCAGATGGATTATGGAATATACCCGGGGCAGTGGGCAGGTAGCAGTTTACGGGATGAGAACAACGATTACATAGATGATTTAAAAACAATGTTACAAGATCCAGGCACTGAAGGGCGGGGATTGTATCTTTCAAAGGATATTCCGCCTGATCCTTATGGGGAAAACTACAGATATAGGGCCCCTGGAACTTCGTCATCAACTGGTTATCTCAATCCGCTTAGATATCGCGGTTATGATCTCTGGTCTTATGGCAAAAATAAAACCAATGACAGTGGCGGAGACGATGATATAACATCATGGGATACGGAGACAAACTAGAAATGACAAATAACAAAATCAGAATGTCGGGTTTCACAGTGGTGGAATTAATGATAGTTCTCGCAATAATGGGCATTATGATGGTTGCAGCTATGCCTTCTTTTGTCCAGTTCACAAGGAATTCCAGGATAAAGGGCGGAGCGCAAACCGTTGTTTCCGCTCTTCGCACTGCGCGCAGTCATGCAATAACAAAGAGAAAGAATTGCGCAGTTCTTTTTAATATGGATGCAAGTAATGTCGGATATGCGGTAAAGATTTATTGGGATCCTGGAACTGCTACTGATTCTCACTATCCTGAAGGAGGTTCTGTAACCAACTGGAAGGCTCTTCCGAAAACAATAATTATGACACCAGCACAGGGAACAACACTACTTAATTGTGTCAATATCCCATTTCCAAATGACACAGATACTATAATAGAACCAACCATACCTGCTATTGTTTTTAAGCCTACAGGCGGAGCAACATCATCCAGAATAATTGAAATTAGTGATATTAATAGAAATGATACTTCATATATCTCGATATTAAATACTACAGGTCGTGTGAGGACATATAGATGAAAAATAGAGCTTTCAGCCTTCTTGAGCTTGTTATTGCAATGGCTATTCTTGCAATTGGACTTCTTGGGCTTATCCAAATGTTCCCTGTGGGCCTCAAGGCAAGCAAGAATGCAGGAGATCACACAATAATGGCATTTCTCGGTCAGCAGAAAATAAGCGATATTGAGCAAGAAAAACCAGAAACTCCCACAACAAGCAACACGTTTTTCTCTGATCCAGGTTCTGATCCTGATTATTCTTCTTTTTCATGGATACAAACAATTACTCAGGATTTAACACTGACAAACCTATATCATGCATCTATATTGATTTACTGTAATGACGGAGCAGATACCAAAATACAGGAGTTTGTAACGCTTTATGTTAAGTAAAAAAAACACAAAGGACAAAAATTCCCCCTTTGAAGGGGGATTCAGGGGGATGTTGGGCTTCACTCTCATTGAAGTCATGATTACAACACTGGTTCTGGCTTTATTGATAACAGGTATTTATTCTATTTTTAAAGGCGGTACCGATTCATGGACAAAGGGCAATGTAAGAATGGAGCGGTATCAAAACGCAAGAGCAATTCTGGAAATGATGTCAAGAGAGATCTCCTGCGCAATGGTTAATGAGGCGAGAAAAATATATATGCTGGGAACGCACGATGAACCTGTTAAAAATTACAGTACTAAAGATGAACTATTCTTTATTGCTCCTATATATCCAGAACCAGGGGACGGGGGTGGTTCCCAGTCCGATATGTGTGAGTTAGGTTACTGGGTAATGAATGACACAGAACTTATGCGTCATTATGCAGTCGGCACTAGTAATAAAATTGATTTTATTTATGACGAACCATATAATTCTTTAATTAACCCACTTGGCATTGCAGTCGCAGATCTTCAGTTTTATTATTATCATAACAATGATGAAGCTGACTCCCATGCGAACTGGGGTTCTGATGATCCTGACGCAGATACCTATTTATACAAATTACCAAAAAAAATAAAGATAGTTCTCAAAACAAGAGATGAAGAGGCGAGGGAAGATACTCAGACATTTGAGACCACTGTATTTATGCCGGGAGCGGAATGAAAATTAAAAATCAATCAGGCATTGCCCTCATCCTTGTTGTCTCCATTATGGCTGTACTTGCCTCTATTGCCGCGGCTTTTTCATACAGCATGATAATGGACCAGCGCGCAGCAGCTAACTATATGACGAGCGTGAAAGCAAACTACATTGCGAGAGCAGGCATTCAGCACGCGATCGGCGTTCTGAAAAAGGATGGAGACCCATCTAATACAGCAGGTTATGCTTACGAAGGATATGACTGGTATGGAGATGACTGGGGATATGATAGCACACTTTTTGGCGCTAATGATAATACCTTAACTGAGGACTCATGTATAAGCAATGATAATAATGTGGCTTCAACATATGCGCCGACTGTGGTTCCTAATGCAGATTCCCGTTGGATAAATCTAACGGATTCGCAGGGAAAACTGGTTGGCAGGTACGCTGTTTTGGTTATTGATGAGTCGGGCAAGGTGAACATAAACACAGGACGCTATGATTCCTCAGGAAATGAGGGATGGACAACAGGAGAGATAGATATCAAACCGGTTTGCGATATTGCAGGCATCACTACACCGGCAGACGCGAGAGAAATTATAAATGTGCGCTATGGAACAGACGGATGCGCAGGGATTTCTGGTTATGATGATAATCACGACAGCGTTGTTTTGAATAATGATGGGATAGATAATGATGGGGATAACCTTATTGATTCTGACGATCTTGATGGTGAGGGGACTGATGATTCTGCAGAATTTTATATTGCCAGTCCATATACTGACCCTATAAGTGGACTAAGCTCAGATACGTCTTATCTGACTTTCGCCGAAGTTGTTTCTCTTGCAGGGATACTAGGTACTGAGTATAGTAGGTTTGATTCCTACATTACGACCTTTTCCTCTGACAAAAATCTCACGGATTCAGGACTTGCGCGCTTGAACATCAACGCTGTAAGCGATGCTATGGAATTATATTCAACTCTAAGGGATGCGTGTGAATACTGGGAGCCGTCAACAACCTACTCAACAGAAGAACTTGCGCAGATGGCAGTGAACATAATTGACTACAGAGACCGCGATAACGGCTCTACGCGGATTGATGTTGAAGGTGATACTGGCGACATAATTACCCGCTATGGTGTTGAAGGAATAAGAATAAATGAGGTGATGGTAAATCCTGTGTTTCGGCAGGATGGCACTACTGTGGCGGAAGTTAATGTTGGATGGGCGCAATCAGGAAATACTTGGACAAGCGATGATTTCGGCGACAGCGGTATCTGGAGCTGGTCGGGAATCCCCGTTGGAACATATAAGGTGAAGGTTTATGGCTCAGGGAAAGTGGATTATCTGGTCTATCCTGATAGTGGAATCTGGTCGGATACACATTATAATGTATGGTTATCCGATACCTCAACCGATGACACTGTGTTTATACCTGATGAAGGTGCAGGCACAGGTACATTTAAGATCAATGTCATTTCCAAAAAACTGCCAACAGAAAGTCCTGTTTCGTGGTATCGCGTTGACCTTTCTCAGTCCCCTGACTGCGAATATGTTGAGATAGTGAATATTTTAAAGCGCATTATTGACATAAGCGGCTGGCTGGTTGAATTTCCAAACGGTCAGGTTGGAACAATACCAAATATAAGTATAGGAGTAGGCGCTTACGCTGTTCTTGCTATAGATAAAGGAGATTCTAACGGCGACGGAATTTCTGTTGAGAACACATGGTTTGGTGGTGCTTCTACAGGTAATGTTTATCAACTGCTTAATTTATCCGCTTTAGACGATATTCTCTCCGATGCGGTTCTCATTGACAGTCCTTTGAGGCTTTATGACGGATCCATTGAGTCAACAATAAGTGGAGGAATAGCTAATCCTGCGGGGCATATTGTGGATCAGGTGTTATGGGATAGTTCTATAATACAGGATTATGAGTTTATATCTATGGAAAGAAATGACCCTGCTTTTATGGGAATAGATGGAGGATTGGATGTCTTAAATGAATTCGGCATATTTGATAGCTGGCTGATACACCAAAATGCTTCAGATTCTTTGTCAGACAGAGGCTCTCCTGGATCAGTGAACAATCCAATGGGAGGAATGGGTGGTGTTCCTGGAGATGTAGTTAAAAATTCTCCATTCGCAAATATCGGCGAAATAGCGGATGTATCTTACAGTAAAACTGCTGAATGGGAAACTGTTGGTGATGTTGAGGCTAGAATAAGGAACATTGCGGACAGACTCACTGTTTCGGGCAGACGGCTTGACGCGGAGTTTGCAGATTTAACAGAAGTTATAAACTGGGGCTCTTCCCCAGAATTAATATCAACCACAGAGATACCGCATTCCGATGAACTATACTGGTTTAAGGCAGGAGCTTTAGCATCCACAAATGAGGATACATGGACATGGTACACGACAACAGACCGCTTTGAGGCGGATACCTATATAATGTATGTTTACGGCAGGGAAGGCGGGGCAATGAGAGTGAGAGTGGGCAATGACAGCGCGATCATTACTCCAAGCACAGATTACGGCGCTAGATACGGACAGGTTGTTGTCTCAGATACCGCTTTGAGTGTTGCTATTCAAGCAGATGCTTCAAGCGCAGACTCTGTTTATTTTGATTATATCCTACTCACCCCTGCATCAAGAACTTATGGCAGGATAAATATCAATACAGCAGACACGCCTGTGCTTCAGGGGTTGAAATGGGTAGGTCCCACAAATGCGCCCGATTTTCTTGCAAATAGACCATTTAAATCTATTGGTGAAATTCTTCCTTCAGCCGCTAGTGGAGGAGTAGATAATATAGGCACTACATATTTTCAACCTATCTCCAATCTCATCACAACAAAATCCAATGTATTCAAAATAATCTGCACAGGTCAGTCTATTTTGGATAAGAACGGTGACGGAATTTTTGATACAGACGATGAGGTGCTCGGAGAGAGAAAAATCACGGTTATTTATGAAAGATGAACTTTGGCATGAAAGTTGCTTATATAACGGGGAAGAAATGATGATAAATCCAAATATTGAAGCACGGGCGAAGGCAGGGGAAAACATCTCCCTAGTTCCGCCTGCGACGAAACATTCCCCCTTCGAAGGGGGATTCATGGGGATGTTATGTTTTGTATTCTTGTTATTTATCTCTTCCATTCCTGCCCATGCCTACTGGGGTCAGACCGACTGGTCTGGCGGGGATTCGCAGTGTTTGTGGGTTTATGATGCTGCGCGCTACGATACAGCTGTTAATATAGATGATACCTGTGTGATAAACAGCGATACGTGCATATCAATCGTCAACGCAGGTGCAACAGCTGATGTTGATACAGGTGTGCTGCTTTCCTCCACATTTGACGCGAGTTCTCTAGCTGTGTGGAAAACGATAAGATGGAATGATCCCAGCTCTTTAACTGATCCAGATGGCAGGGGAGACTCGCGTCTGAGAAAGAATGAGGTTGGCTTAGTAGGTCTCTGGCATTTTGACGAGGGAGAGAATTTAGCAGGCGGAACAAGCGCCGATGCTTTCGCTGTATATGATGAATCCACAAACTACAACACAGGCGTTGTTCACGGCAGTTTCTGGGAACAAGCGTCGGATGATTCAGCAGTGTTTCAGAGCGCGTTATACTTTGACGGACTCGGTGGTTATGTTGATGTTCCCAGTTCAACGAGTTTAAGCGATGATATTACCGATGCGATTACGATTGAGGCGTGGGTAAATTCCTTATCATCTACAGCTTCATCTTCTACCGTCTATGAATTTAATTCCGACGGCTCAGACACGGATAAATGGGGTTGGCGATGCGACGACAAAACGGGTACCGGTTTAGTTCCTGGAACTGAAACTGCGTTAGACGACACCGCATTGGCTACTGTTGCGGCTGATGATGCCAGCTATGATGAAGCGGCTGATAGCAATGATATCAAATATCATCGTTTCAAGTTCACTATAGGCGAACCTGAGGCGGAGATCACCCGAATTAAAGCTACATGGGTTGCTCAAGATGAGCATACCTCTTACACATCGTATCTTTATATCTGGGATTTTGATGGCACCCAGTGGGTACAAATTGCTAGTTTTACTAATGATGGTCAAAAACACACCTACGAAGGAGAATTAACTGCAGATCTAACTAAGTATGTAGATGGCTCCGGCTTTCTCTATGTTTTAGGAGCGTCATGTAACCCGGGACCTTCCAGATGGCTTAGAACTCATTATGTCAAGGTTGAAGTAAGTTATGGGGTGGACAGCTATCCGGAAAAAAATATCTCAAAAGACGGAAGTTATGGGATTGGAGCAACCTTAACGACTGCCGCCGCTTTTATAAACGGTCAAACAATTACCAGCGCAGTTTCTCCGGGGTGGAACCACATAGCTTTAACTTATGATACAACAGATAAGATGAAGCTTTATGTTAATGGTACTGAAACGGTAACGTATGATACTACATTGGCGATAGTTCAAAATTCCAATAGTTTTAAAATTGGACAAGAATTCAACGGCTTAATTGACGAAGTCGCTGTCTACAGCCGCGCAAAAACGGCTGATGAGATATGGCAGGATTCGCGGGGAACGCAGGTTCGCTTCAGGACACAGACAACCTCAAGTATTCTTAGCGGAGACCCGGTGGGCTTATGGCATTTTGATAATCTGGATGATGATCCGGTATCAACAACTGCCCATGATTCTTCAATATATGATAATGACGGAGAGCTAAAAGATAATGCGGCATGGTCTCAGAATGGGGTATTTGGAAAGTGTTTGTACTTTGACGGGACAGGGGATTATGTTGAAATTATTCCTCATTCAGCAAGTTTGGTAAGTTCAGGGAATATCACGGTTGAAGCATGGGTAAAAAGCGAGGCAGACGGTGTAGCTCAAGGAATTGTAGGGAAATTAGTATCCTCTTCCTCAAGCGGATTTTTATTAAATAAAGCAGGCACTAATAAATTTAGTTTTTCGGTTGGCGATGGGAAGCTTTTGAATAACATAGCTTCAGGTATATATGTAGCAGATACGGGTTGGCATCATGTTGCCGGTGTTATTCGCGGCAATATTATGTATTTGTATGTAGACGGGGTTCAAAAGAACTCTAAATCGCTGGGGACTTCGCCCATTGTAGATTCGGATGGATACGCTTATATCGGGAAATCTTATTCCGATTCATCTGCCAGCTTTTTCAACGGCTATATTGACGAAGTTGGAATCTACAACTACGCAAAGCTACCTAAACAGATTGCGATAGACGCTCGCGGCGGTCAGCCTTGGTCACCATGGTCACATTCATACTACAAGAAAGGGGATGAGGATGACGTTGTGATTTTTAAGGATGATTTCCATAACTGGGAAAAAAACTTTAGCGGATGGACAGAACTTAGTGACGCACTAAGTTGGGCAAATAGTACGGACTGGTACACCTATGAGGTTGAAACAGAGATAAGTTTAAGCACAGAGGAGGGGGATGCGAGCGGTGGAATCCTTTTAAATTGGAACGAGACAGGCGGAAATTACGGTTACATCGCCGTGTTGGATGATATTGCAGACGAATTGCGATTATATGAAATGGATACAAGTGAAAACATAGGTACATTATTAGACAGTTATGCATTTTCTTCAACTATTGATCCTGACACATGGTACACTCTCAAAGCGCAGTACGATGGAAGTAATATCAAAGTGTATGTAGAAGATACCCTTAGGATTACCACGCCTGTGTCTATTACTTACAAAGGTTATGCCGGGATGATTGCAGAGTCAGGTTTGGTATACTACAACTACTTCAAGGTTCACCCGATAGACAGATATATTCGCTATGAAGCGACACTGACGGATAATGTAAATAATGACACAACTCCGTATCTCTACTGGGTCATATCGGATTATGAGGATATAGCAGAGGGTACTTTATGGAGCATAATCTGGCAGGATAAATATGGACTGCATAGAAATAATGCTCTCGAAGATGTTATCTGGGCTCCGGAGGATCAGGAGCAATCATTAGTAGAAACATGGAGTGTTCTTGATAATGCGGAGATTGATTCAGCAGATACAGTATGGTGCTACAATTTAGAAAATTATGACTTCGATTATGACCATAATCCTCAAGCGGCTAGTCCTGACGCCCCTGATGGAGGATTAAGGGTCTTTGTTGAAGTGCCTAGGCCTGCTACAGATTATGTTAATTTAAAGTTTGGTTATAGAACCGCTTTAACTACTCCTGTAACATGGCCTCCGAACGAAACTGATTATACATGGGATGACGGTGATGGCTGGATGAAGTTTCCTCGTGATACAGTTGGAGTCTGCGATATAGAATATACAGGCTCAGATACGGAAGTTTGGAAGTGCACGTTCACAGAAACACAGATAAATGATAATTTTTCTAAAGAGGCAGGTTATATCCTTTGGGCGCAGGCCGAGTCAAGTGGAGGAAATACAGAGGAAGATCCCGCAGGGTTTGCTCTCATTGATGGCGACAGAGCAGATACATCAATAATCTACATGATGAAGGATATTACTCCTCCGGGGTCAACTAATGCTTCAGGAGGCTGGCCATGGCAGGTAGGACAAAGTGGATATCAGCCTGTTGCCGGTAGATATAATGATAATTGGATAGGAACAGGCGACGGCAGGCTAAAGTTAAAAGGGATTGAGAGTTCTACCGGAACCGATGTGTCTGCATATAGATTTAATTCTGGAGATATCTGGATAAACTATAATTCACAGGATGATTCAGGGATACTTGTTTCAGTTGAGGATAAAAACTCAGACCCTCTTCGAGTAGATGACTGTTCAGGATTAAAAGAGAAGGCTTTTGATGATAGTCCTTCAAGATATGTATATTCCACTAAGGCCTATGAGAGAGAATGGCGCCATCCTGACTATGTTATAGATATAACGGATATAGACGAATGGGCGGAGTGTGATACTGATTGGGATAACGTCAATGAAATAAGATATCTTGCATTAGGGAAATTAGGCTCTAATAAACCGTACACTACATCAGATATTTTTGACAATCCAATGCCAAATCTTGAAACCATGAGTTCAAAAGAAGGAAGGGATATTCTTATCCAGTTTGCTCAGAAAGATAAAGCCGGCAACTGGGGATATTCTCATCCGAATTATGACCACTATTATGCTAATAGTTCTGTAGGATATTATATTAATTACGACATAACAAAACCGATACCCAGAATAATATCAGCTCCAAGAGAGGCAAATTACTCAGGCTCTGCGAGTTTTGGATTTGACGATAACTCTGCTGATGACAGCACTCTGTTTTGCGCATTCGCTGCGCGGCTTGAACGAAATGACAATACTGATAAAACATTAGGAACTTATACTGTAGTCACAGGATACGACGGGAATACTTATCAGCCATGGCTTCCGGTATCAGATAAGTCTTTCGGAGCATTTTCAGGTCTTATTACTTCTTCTCCGGCCTACTGGTATTGTTGCAGTGTTAAAGCAAGGGATGAAGCGTTGAATGTAAGCGACGGTTACGATACCTATTATTTTCAGTGCCTTGCTCCTGTCCCAAACACAATCATATATTCTGCGCCTACAGGTATTATAACAAGTCCTACAAGTACATATAGCGCGATATTTAAATTTAGGGGCGAGGGAGGAACGGCGCCATATACATTCTCATATAGCCTTGACGGAAATGCATGGAGTATTTTTAGTGCAACATCCAGTTATTCTGACACTCTCGATTATGGCAATCATACATTTAGAGTAAAAGCCATGAATAATAGTGGAAGTGATCCTGATGATGTAGATTCAACCCCAGCCTCAGTTACATTCACAATCGAATCTACTACTCAACCTTCAGCCGTCGCTTCTCCAAGCGATCCGGTAAAGTACTGGAGAGAAGAGAGCGAATAAACCCACTGAACTTCCACTGAACCCACGATTTAAATCGTGGGTTCAAATCGTGGGTTCAAATGCGTATTCTTTATGCTACAATCAAGATGGTTTTAAAAAAGGAGAAAATTTGTAATATGAAAACATTAGAGACTAGAATGCCTGTGAACCCCAAAGCACGGGCGGGGGCAAGCCCCGCCCCTACAATACGAAATTATGGAAATGTAGGGACAGGTTCGTGACCTGTCCGTTAAAAAGCCTTTGATGAATGCAAAATAATATGATAGTATGACAATATGATAATTCGGAAGGAGATAATATTATGGGTTTAACAAAAATAAATGAGAGAGGGCAGCTTACAATACCTGCAGAGATGAGAAAAATTCTGCATTGTGAGCCGGGAGATTATGTAGAAGTGACAATGGAGCAAAATGTACTAAAAGTGGTTCCTAAGGCGGTAGTTGATAAAGACCATGCGTGGTTTTGGACCAAAGAATGGCAGGAAGGGGAAAGAGAAGCAAAGAAAGAGCTTAAAGACGGAAAGATGTCCGCCCCCTTTAATACCATAAGTGAACTAAGGAAACATCTTGAAGAAAATTAATATAGTTACTCTGCCAACTTTTGATAAATGCTTTAGAAAATTACATCCCGATGTTAAAAAGATTATCTTAAATAAGCTGGATATTTTCATGAAGAATCCAAATCATCCGTCACTTAGAATTAAAAGGATTAAAGGGTCTGATAATATTTGGGAAATGAGTATTACTAAAAACTATCGTATTACTTTTATGCCTGTAGGAGATACAAGAATTCTTAGAAAAGTCGGCACTCACGATATATTGAATAAGCAATGAGTTGGAGGTAAGGCATGGAACATTTAAAACAAAGATTAAATATATTGAGAAAAAACTTGGATAACGCAAAGGTGTATCTTTGACTACCCTAGGAAACAGGAAGAAATAGAGCAGTTAGAAGAAGAGACTTCAAAGCAGAACTTCTGGGCAGATAATAAAAAAGCCACCGATATTATCAAACAAATCAAAGTCTTAAAAGACATTATCACGCCTCTTGATAGCCTCATTAGAGAAACAGATAATTCTTTAGAACTGGTTGAACTCGCCTTGTCAGAGAAAGATGACTCAATCTCCTCTGAAATTACTAAGGAGCTTGAGAAACTGGAGAAAGATTATAAGAAATTTGAAGTTAAATTGACTTTAAGCGGTAAATATGATGGAAATAACGCTATTATGACCATTCATTCAGGTGCGGGAGGAACTGAGGCGTGTGACTGGGTGGAGATGCTTCTGAAAATGTATGTCAAGTGGGCGGAAAAAAGAGGCTTTAAAACAGAGATCGCAGACATTCTGGCAGGCGAGGAAGCCGGCATAAAAGCAGTAACGATTATAGTTAAAGGTAACTATGCGTATGGCTATCTGCGTTCGGAAATAGGCGTGCACAGGCTTGTAAGAATATCTCCATTTGACGCAAACAAGAAACGTCATACCTCATTCTGTTCGGTTGATGTGATTGCGGAGGTTGAGGACGAAGCTGATATTGAGATCAATGAGTCCGACCTAAGAATTGATACTTATCATGCAAGCGGTCATGGAGGGCAGCATGTCAATAAAACCGACTCTGCTGTACGTATCACTCATCTGCCTACAGGTATAGTTACGCAATGCCAGAATGAACGTTCTCAGCTTAAAAACAAGTCAACTGCAATGAAGGTTCTAAAAGCGCGGATGGTTGAACAGCGCATGCGAAAGAAGGAAGAAGAGCTGCAGGAATATAATAAAGATAAGAAAAAGATAGAATGGGGCTCTCAGATTCGTTCGTATGTATTTCAGCCGTATATGCTCGTTAAGGATCATCGGACAGGAATTGAAATAGGGAATGCGCAGGCGGTTATGGATGGAGATATTGATAAATTTATAGAGGCGTTTTTAAAGATGGTGTAATTTTTCTTTTCTGTTGCACACCCGTATAGTGTATGCTAGAATTATTACTCGGGGGCGATATGAGACGTAAGAGGCTGGTATTTACCTTAAGCGTGGTTTTTATTGTGTTGGGGTTTTTTCTGCACAGTTTTGCTGTTAGTAAAGTTGAAAGGTTTATACATAATGCTCCAGGCGCTTTTTTTGCATCGATGCTAGGTATTGAGTTAGGAATTTTCGTTGCCATTGTGTTACTGTCTTATCTATTCAAAATTCGCAAAAAAACAAGGGATGAAACAATTCAAAAAAATGAGCATGAAATGGAGGTTAAAAGAAAACATGAATTGCTTGAGCATATTCCTAAAGGAGAGATTGAGGCTAATCTGCCTTTGGTGTTTGCTAAATTGATTATTGAGGGCAGATATGGGTTAATGAAGGAATATGAATTGCATGTTGATAAGGAAGTTATTATCGGAAGGTATAGTTCCAATAATGTTGTAATTAACGGTATAGGAGTATCCAGAGTTCACGCTAAGATCAGACCGGAGAGAGAAGGGTATATTCTCTATGATATGGCAAGTGAATCAGGAACTATTGTAAATGGTAGAAAAATAGAAAGACATCATCTAAGGAATAATGATGAAATTTCAATAGCACGTATAAAACTAACATTCAAAAAAGATATTGTATAGCAGAGGAGATATAAGTATGTTTGAAGGGTCAATAGTTGCAATAGTTACACCGTTTGAAGACGGCAAAATTGATAAACGCAGATTATCAGAACTTATTGAATTCCATATTTCAGAGGGCACAAGCGCAATTCTTCCATGTGGGTGTACAGGAGAAGCAGCGACGCTTAGTCATCAGGAACAGAAACACATGATAAAATTAGTTATTGATATTGTTAATGAAAGAGTTCCTGTAATTGCCGGAACAGGTTCAAATAGTACTGAAGAAGCTCTAGTGCTTACAAAGTCTGCCAAAGAAGCCGGAGCGGATGGAGCATTACTGATCACTCCGTACTACAACAAACCGACTCCTGAAGGACAGTACCTTCATTATGAGAAGATAGCTAAAGCAGTGGATATTCCTATCATACTTTATAATGTGCCTTCAAGAACAGGGATAAGCATTCTGCCTCAAACAGTTGCCAGGCTTTCAAAGATTGATAATATTGTGGCTATAAAGGAAGCAAGCGGGAGCATTGATCAGGTCAATGCCATAATAGACCTGTGTGACATAATTGTTCTTTCAGGTGAGGATGCGCTGACTTTGCCCATGATGGCGCTTGGAGCAAAGGGAGTGATATCAGTTGCGGCAAATGTGGTTCCAAAACATATGGCTATGATGGTAAAGAGTTTTCTGGATGGTAACTTGGAAGAATCCCGAAAAATTCATTTTAAGTTATTTCCTCTATTTAAGGCATTATTCTATGAAACAAATCCGATACCGATAAAAACAGCTCTTGGAATGATGGGAAAGATTGATCCTCAATTAAGACTGCCTCTTTGCGAAATGAGAAAGGAAAATGCGGAAAGACTGAGAAGAGTATTAACTGACATAGGTATTTTGTCATGATTAATGTAATAGTCAATGGCGCATGCGGGAGAATGGGAAAGAGAATAATAAATCTCCTGTCGGATCAAAAAGATTTACAGCTTTGCGGAGCAGTTGAGATTCCATCGCATCCTGATATAGGAAAAGATGTATGGACGGTGACTGATGTAAAGGTAACCGCTTCCGTTAAAGATATAATAAATGATGCAGATGTTGTGGTTGATTTTTCATCAGCAGATGGGGCTCTTGCGTCTGCAATAGTCTGCGCAAAGTATAAGAAAGCGTTAATTATCGGCGTTACAGGATTAACTGCTGAAGCATTATCTGAGATAGAAAGTATCTCCTGTGAAGTTCCATGTCTTGTTTCTTCAAATATGAGTGTTGGCGTTAATCTTTTGTGTAAACTTGTTGAACAGGCATCAAGCATATTAGGAGAGGAGTATGACGTGGAGATTATAGAGGCGCATCATAGGTTTAAGAAGGATGCTCCAAGCGGCACGGCAAAAATGCTTGCTGAAATTATTTCAAAGGCGAAAGATAAGAAACTTGAAGATACGGCTGTCTACGGCAGAAGAGGACTGGTTGGAGAAAGAAAGCGGGATGAGATTGGAATACATGCCGTTAGAGCAGGCGATATAGTTGGGGAGCATACGGTTATATTTGGAGGTGCTGGCGAGAGAATAGAACTCAAGCATATTGCAAGCACAAGGGATACATTTGCTCAGGGAGTTATTAAAGCGATAAAATTCATAAGCGCTCAAAAAGCAGGACTCTATGATATGAGGGATGTGCTTGGAGTTTAAGGTGTGTGTGTATTTAAGTCTTGGTTCAAATATAGGAAATCGCAAGGCGAATATTCAGGAAGCTGTTCGTCTATTGTCTCAATGCTCGCAAATTGAGTTTAAGAAATGTTCTTCGTTTTATGAAACAAGTCCTGTCGGTATAGAAAAGCAACCATGGTTTATGAATTGTGCGATTGAAATCGAGACAGACATTAAGCCCCTAAACTTATTAAAGATCATTAAAGATATTGAGCTTTCTATGGGAAGGAAAAATTCCTTTGTTTGGGGTCCCCGGAAAATAGATATAGATATAATTTTCTTTAAGGATATTGTTTTGAATGAACGGTTTTTGAAAATCCCTCATTCTCAAGCGCATAAAAGAGCTTTTGTAATTGTTCCTTTAGCTGAGATTGCTGAGGATTTCACGCATCCTGTTCTTGAAAAGTCTGTGAAACAACTGCTGAAAGAGATGCCAGAAGAACAGGTTATTAGGAAGGCGGGATAAATATGTTGGACGGAAAGTATATTGTTGTTGAAGGGGCTATTGGCGTAGGAAAAACATCGCTTGCCAGAGAACTGTCAAGAGAGATTAATGGAAAACTGGTTCTTGAGCAAAGCGAAGAAAATCCATTTTTGGAGAAGTTTTATGGTAATAGAGAAGAATATGCATTTCAAACTCAGATGTTCTTTCTTCTTTCACGATATAGACAACAGCAAAAAATATTGCAGCGGGAACTCTTCAAAAGAACTGTTGTGTGTGATTATTTATTCGCAAAGGATACAATATTTGCATATCTTAATCTTAATGAAGAAGAATTGGGATTGTACAATCATCTTGAGCCTTTATTAGCCAAGAGGATTCCATCACCTGATTTGGTAATATATCTTCAGGCATCTACCTCGGTTTTAATCCAGCGCATAAAAAACAGAGGAAAACAATATGAAATGGAAATTTCCCAATCATATACAGAAGAGCTTAATAAGGCATATAACCAATTCTTTTTTCTATATAAAGACAGCCCATTGCTTTTTGTGGATACAGACCAGATAGATTTCGTTCATAGCAAGATAGATCTTAAAGACCTGATTAAGACTATAAAAGACGTGCGGGGAGGCACTCAATATTATAAACCTGTTTCCTCAGATGTATTTATAGAAAGGACATTATCATGAAAAAAACAGCTGTAGTAATTCGAGGCATGAAAGGAGCAAAAAATATTGTTGCTCTTACTTCTTACAGTTATTGGATGACAAGGATTGTTGATCCGGTAGATATTGATTTGATTCTTGTCGGTGATTCGCTTGCATCAATGGTTCTTGGATACAAGGATACTTTACCGGTAACAATGGATGAAATGATACATCATACTAAATCGGTATCCAGAGCTAATCCGAATTCGTTACTTGTTGCGGATATGCCGTTTATGTCGTATCAGTCGAGTCAGGAGAAAGCGGTTGAAAATGCGGGCAGATTTATAAAAGAAGCAGGAGCTGAGGCAGTTAAACTGGAAGGAGGAAAACAGATAAAGGATACTGTGTATAGAATTGTTCAGGCAGGAATTCCAGTATTGGGGCATATAGGGTTGACCCCTCAGTCAATTCATCAAATTGGAGGATACAGGGTTCAGGGAAGGGATACTGAGAGAGCTAAATCGCTCATTGAAGATGCTTTACTGCTTGAGAAGGCAGGGGCTTTTGCCATTGTCCTTGAATGTGTTCCATCCGCGCTCGCAAAAGAGATAACAAAAAAACTTCATATCCCGACTATTGGGATTGGCGCAGGTCCATATTGTGACGGGCAGATATTGGTAATACACGATATATTGGGCTTAAAAATAGGACATATTCCAAAATTTGTTAAACAGTATGCTAATTTGACCGAACAGATCACAAAAGCTATTGAGTCCTATAAAAAAGATGTAACCGCAGGAAAATTCCCGGGTAAAGAGCATAGTTACGAATGAAGATTGTTAAGACCGTCCAAAACATGCGACAATTATCCAAGAAAGCAAAAGCCAATAACAAGAGCGTTGGTTTTGTTCCGACAATGGGATATCTTCACGATGGGCATTTGAGCCTTATACACAGAGCAAGAAAGGATTGCGATATTGTAGTTGTAAGTATATTTGTGAATCCAATGCAGTTTGCTCAGGGAGAGGATTTAAAGACATACCCGAGAGATTTTGATATGGACAGGAAACTGGCAGAAAGCGCAGGAGCGGATGTTGTTTTTTACCCGGACGCGAAGCATATCTGCCCAAAAGATTCTTCCACCTTTATTAGCGTTGAAAATTTGGACAAAATCTGGGAAGGAAAAACGAGACCTGAACATTTTAGAGGGGTATGCACTATTGTCGGAAAACTTTTTAATATTGTGAATCCTGATATTGCTTATTTTGGTCAAAAAGATGCCCAGCAGACCGCAATTATTAAAAGAATGATAAAAGACCTGAATTTTAACGTAAGTATTGTTGTCGTACCCACTGTCAGAGAAAAAGACGGCTTGGCAATGAGTTCAAGGAATAAATATTTGTCTTCGGATGAGAGAAAGGCGGCTCTGGTATTATACCGGTCTTTACAGGAAGCGAAGGAGATGATAAAGAATGGGGAAAAGAAATCCGATAATGTGTTAGAGCGCATAAAAAGTATCATAAAAAAAGAAAGATTGTCGTACATGGATTACGTGGGCATAGTCAATTTTGAAGATTTTTCGTCTGTTTCTGAGATTTCAAAAACCAGTTTAATTATAATTGCTTGTCGTATAGGCAAGACAAGGCTTATAGACAATTTTTTATTGATATGATAGCATACCTGATTCTTAATCCTTATAACCTAATACTGAATTTTAAGGGGGTTTTATAATGCAAGTTTATATTAACGGAAAGTTCTTTCCAACGTCAAAGGCTGGTATTTCTGTATATGATCACGGGTTTTTGTATGGAGACGGAGTTTTTGAGGGAATCAGGATTTATAATAACAATATCTTTATGCTGGATGAACATATAAACAGGCTTTATGATTCTGCAAAAGCGATTAGATTAAAAATACCATTAGCAAAGACCGAAATCAAAGCCGCAGTTAAGCAAACTCATAAAATTAACGGATTGAAAGATGGATATATAAGATTGATAGTAACAAGAGGCATAGGGGATCTGGGTATTGACACAAGAACGTGTCCCAAGCCGTCAGTTATTGTTATCATTAATAAGATAGTTCTCTATCCTGAGAAATTTTATAAGAATGGAATGGAAATCATAACTGCATCTACACAAAGAACACCTGTCAGCGCTCTGAATCCTCAGATAAAATCCATGAATTATCTGAATAATATTCTTGCCAAGATTGAAGCGGAAAATGCCGGCGTTAACGAAGCGCTAATGCTGAATACTTCTGGCAATGTTGTTGAGTGTAGCGGGGATAATATATTTATATACAGAAACGATACTCTTATTACTCCGCCTACATTCATTGGCGCATTGGATGGGGTTACAAGGGCGATAGTTAAAAAGATTGCTAAGCAGGAAGGGCTGAAGGTTGAAGAACTCATTTTTTCGAGACATGAAGTATATACTTCTGATGAATGCTTTCTTACCGGAACAGCAGCCGAAATTATTCCGATAATAAAACTTGATGGAAGGGAAATAGGAAACGGAAAGCCCGGTAAAATCACCAAGCTTCTAATAAACAAGTTCAGAAAACTTACCGGCTCTCAGTGACACAGTAACGATAAATAAGGGGCGAAAATGAAAAAGAGTAATATGAAAATATTTTCAGGAACAGCAAGCAAGAGTTTGTCTATGGAGATATCTAAATATTTGGATATGCCATTGTGCAAAGGAGAAATAAAGCACTTCAAGGATGGGGAATTCAATATAAAGATTAATGAGAATGTAAGAGGACAGGATGTATTTCTTATTCAATCTACATGTCCTCCTGCTAATGAGAATTTAATGGAGCTGCTTATTACAGTCGACGCTTTCAGGAGGGCTTCTGCCAACCGAATTACTGCGGTAATCCCGTATTACGGCTATGGCAGACAGGATAGAAAAGTTCAATCACGTACTCCGATAGCAGCCAAGCTTGTTGCTAATTTAATTACAACAGCTGGTGTTGACAGAGTTCTGGTAATAGATCTGCATGCAGGACAAATACAAGGCTTTTTTGATATTCCTGTGGATAATTTATTTGCTGTACCATCTGTTTTAGTTAAATATTTTTTGACAAAAAAAATTGAGGATGTTACTATCGTCTCTCCCGACTCTGGAGGAGTTGAAAGAGCAAGGGCAATAGCAAAGAGAATGGACGCAACTCTTGCTATTATTGATAAAAGAAGACCTGAGGTAAATGTGGCTGAAGTGATGAATGTGATTGGAGATGTAAAAGGGAGAAATGTGGTAATTGTGGACGATATGATTGACACAGGCGGCAGTATAATCAAGGCAGCAGAAGCGCTTCGTAATAAAGGAGCTAAAAAAATATTTGTAGCATGTACGCATCCCGTATTTTCCGCAGACGCCGTTGATCGCCTTGATAAGTCTGTTATTGACGAGATAGTTGTTACGAATACCATTTCAATAGATAATAAGAAAAAGTCAAAAAAAATCAGAGTCCTTTCAATAGCAGAACTGCTTTCAAATGCAATATATAGTATTCATAACAATACTTCTGTAAGTTCGTTATTTGTTTAATAGGAGATAATAATGCAAAAAATCCAGTTGCAAGCCAATGTTAGAAAGGAAATAAACAAAGGAGCTACAAAAGCCCTTAGGAAACAGAAATACATACCTGCTGTTTTATATGGTCATGGTATAAAGACTTTGAATCTTGCAATTGAACAGAAAAAGTTTGAACAAGCTATAAAAGAAATGCATGGTGAGAATGTCCTTATATCTTTATCAATGGATAATAATGGTTCCTTAAAAAAAGAAACTGTAATGGTCAGAGGTCTTCAGTATCATCCGGTAAATGATGAATTGCTTAATATAGACTTCTACAAGATACTGCTTCATGAGAAAATTACCACAAGGATTAAGATAATTCTTACAGGTCAGTCTGTAGGAGTTAAAGAAGGTGGGGTGCTGGATCACTCCGTGAGAGATATGGAAGTTAGCTGCTTGCCTGATAAAATCCCAGGTCACTTTGAAGTAGATGTTACTCAATTAGAAATAGGTTCATCTATTCATGTGAGAGACTTGAAGATTTCGGAGGATGTAGAAGTTTTAGCAGACCCTGATCAGGCAATTGTTTCAATTGTTCCTCCAACTATCATAAAGGAAGATGAAGTTTCTGAGGAAGAAGAGCCTGAACTTATTGAAGAAAAGAAGGAAGATGGTGAGGCTGAGGCATCAGATGAGGGGCAGAAAGAGGAAGGAGAGAAAAATTCGGATGGGCAAAAGTAAATGAAGATAATTGTTGGATTGGGTAATCCTGGTATCAAGTTCGAAAAAAACAGGCACAATGCGGGATTTATGGCTATTGACAGAGTAGCAAAAGAAACGGGGATAAATATAAAAACCAAAAAATTTGATTCTATAGTTGGGCGTGGTCTTATAGAAAAAGATGAAGTGCTTCTTGTGAAACCGCAAACTTTTGTCAACTTAAGCGGACAGGCTGTTTCAAAGCTTATTAACTTTTATAAAGCGGATTTAGAAGATCTGGTTGTTATTCATGATGATGCTGATATAGAATTCGGTAAGATCAAAGTTAAGAAGAACGGAAAGTCTGGCGGGCATAACGGCATAAAATCTATTATAGATACACTGGGTAATGAGAATTTCTCGAGGATACGCATTGGTATAGGCAGAAACGGACATTATGAGGATTTGAAAAACTTTGTGCTAAACAATTTTGATAGACTTGAGGCGAATAAGTTTGATAAGATTTTATCTAAAGTCCTAGAGACTATAATCATAATTGTAAGAGATGGTGTGGATAAGGCAATGAATGCATTCAATTCATTGGTAATTGCGTAAAAAATAAAAAGGAGTTGTTGTTATGGAGTTTCAGCTTTTATTTCCGTTAATATGTGGTTTTTTGGCGTTGGGTTTTGCTCTGATTCTTGCAATTGGAGTTCTAAAAAAAGAAGAAGGTACTCAGAAGATGAAGGACATATCACGTCTTATACAAGAAGGAGCTAAGGCTTTCTTAAAACGGGAGTACAGCTACATTGCTGTTTTTGTAGTTTTAATAGCGGGACTAATAGGTATAGCTCCTTTTATATCAAAAGGAATTAGTCTGGGCTGGAAGACATCTATAGCTTTTGCAATTGGTTCTTTCGTGTCGGCTTTTGCGGGATATATTGGAATGGGTATAGCAACAAGAGCAAATTCTAGGACAGCAAATGCGGCTTCTAAAGGAGGAGTAAAAGCGGCATTAAATGTGGCGCTTTCCGGTGGGGCAGTGATGGGAATGAGCGTTGTTGGGCTTGCTTTATTGGGTCTTGTCGTTGTGTATTTTATATTTAAAGGGGATCCTGTAATAATAAATGGATATGCCATGGGAGCGAGTCTTGTAGCTCTTTTTGCAAGATCAGGTGGAGGAATATTTACAAAGGGAGCAGACATGGGGGCTGATCTTGTTGGGAAGGTGGAGGCAGGTATTCCTGAAGATGACCCTAGAAATCCAGCTGTTATTGCTGATAATGTTGGAGATAATGTTGGAGATGTTGCAGGTCTGGGCGCAGACCTTTTAGAATCATATGTTGAATCTATTATTGCAAGCATAGCCATTGGTTCAACGTTTGTTGTTATAATGGGGCAAAGCGTAGCTGATAAGTTAAAGTTTATGCCGATGTATATAGCAGGTGCAGGAATTATAGCTTCTATTGTTGGGGTAATCTACGTAAAGGTATTTGGGAAAAAGAATCCTCAAGGAGCCTTAATGGGCGGGACTTATATAAGCGCTGTTTTGTCGATCATAGGCACATATTTCATTGTAAGTAGATTTGGTGTTGCATTTGAGAGCTATTCTAAATTAGGTCCTTTTTACGCTACGCTTGCTGGAATTATATCTGGTATGGCAATTGGTTTTACGAGTGAATTTTTTACATCCACAAAATATAAACCGGTTAGAGAACTTGCTGAAAGTTCCAAAAGCGGTCCTGCCATAACTATTACCGGCGGACTGGCAGTCGGTATGAAAAGCACTTGTATGCCTGTACTGGTACTTGCTGCTGCCATTATGATTGCTTATCATTTTGCAGGAGGATATGGAGTTGCTATGGCTGCTGTAGGTATGCTTGCTACAACCGGCATGATTGTCTCAGTGGATTCATACGGACCTATTGCTGACAATGCTGGAGGTATAGCAGAGATGGCAAAACTAGATCCATCTGTAAGAAAAATAACAGACAATCTGGATGCTGTGGGCAATACAACGGCAGCGATTGGTAAGGGGTTTGCGATAGGTTCAGCTGCATTTGCGGCTATCGGGTTGATATCTGCTTATATGATGGCTGTTGGCATAAAAGGCGCAGATATTACGGATCCCAGAGTTATGTCAGGTTTATTGATTGGAGGCATGCTGCCATTCCTGTTTTCTTCAATGCTTTTTAAGGCTGTTAGTAAAGCTGCGTATGAATTGATAGACGAAGTGAGAAGACAATTCAGGGAGATTAAAGGTTTAATGGAAGGAAAGGTAATGCCTGATTCGACAACATGTGTTGATATTGCAACAAAAGGTGCTATTCAGGGCATGTTGCTTCCCGGTGCTATGGCTATTGTAGCGCCAGTTGCAATTGGATTATTATTAGGACCAAAAGCTCTTGCAGGTCTTCTTGTTGGGGCATTGATATCCGGTCTTATGCTTGGAATCCAGATGGCAAATAGCGGCGGAGCAATGGATAATGCTAAAAAATATATTGAGGATGGTAATTACGGAGGGAAGGGAAGCGAGGCTCATAAAGCAGCTGTTATCGGAGATACAGTAGGCGATCCGCTGAAGGATACGGTTGGACCTTCTATTAATATTTTAATTAAGCTTATGAGTGTTATTTCTCTTGTTTTAGCGCCATTGTTTGTATAATTTTAAAAAACTGGAGGTGATTTAGTGGATACAAAAAATAAGTATGAAGGTTTGTTTATTATAAACGCTGATTTGGCGGAAGAAGACAGGGATAAGGTTATAGAAGATATCGAGAAATGTATTAAATCCGCAAAAGGCAAAGTTATAGATGTTGACAGAATTGGGAAGAAAAGACTTGCTTATAATATAAAAAAACGCAGTGAGGGAGTGTACATAAATATAAAATTCGAAATCTCTTCGGAAGGAATTGCTGTGATTAATAAAAAATTAAAATCAAAAGAGGATATATTTAGAGTTTTTATTTTGAAAAAGAAATAAGCAAGAAAGGAGAATAAACATGGCAAATTTGAATAAGGTTTTTTTAATAGGCAATTTGACTAGAGATCCGGAACTTAGATATATACCAAGTGGTGCTGCAGTAACGGATATTAGTATAGCGGTTAATCGTTCTTTTACAAAAAAAGATGGTGAAAAGGGAGAAGAGACTCTTTTTGTAAAGGTTGTTATATGGGGTAAACAGGCAGAGTCATCTGCGAAGTATCTTAGCAAAGGAAGGCCCGTATTTATAGAGGGGCGTTTGCGAACCAATTCATGGGAAGACAAAGATGGACAAAAAAGGAATGCGATGGAAGTAGTTGCGGAGAGAGTTCAGTTTCTTGGTAGTGCTCAAGGAAACAGCGGTACTGCTTCTTCCTTCGGCGGGAAAAAAGATTTGCCCATTCCTGAAATACAGATTGAAGACAAAAAAGAAACAACGACTCAAACAAATTCGTCAGAAGAGAAATTGGGAAAATCTATAGAAGATGAAGTCCCGTTCTGATATAATAGTAATAAAGGGGAGGTTATCTTTATGTTCCAGAGAGGCAAAAAAGTAAAAGGCAAAAAGAAGAAGGTTATAAGAAAGAAGTATTGCAGGCTTTGTGTTGAAAAGATGGTTGAAATTGATTACAGGGATATAAAAACGCTATCCGGTTTTATTACAGAGAGAGGAAAAATCCTTTCAACTAAGGTCTCTGGGAATTGCGCTAAGCACCAGAAAAAACTTGCCGTTGCAGTAAAACGAGCAAGAATATGCTCGTTGCTGCCTTTTGCTGCAAAATAAATCGAGAAATATCAGTTGCCAATAGGTAAGAAAACAATCCTGCTTTCCTTAGTATCTCTATGTTTTTTTATCTCAGGGATTTTTTTTACTTTTGGGCAGTTATTCTTCCAAGCTTTAGTTCCTTTACCTATTATGATCTGTGTGTATTTACTTGGTATCCGTAAAGGGGTTCTATGCTTTTTCGTTATGACATCAGGTGTTTACTTGATTTTTCAAAATCACTTCTCTGTCGTTTTATCTATACATCTGGGAATTTTGGGATTAGTTACAGGTATAATAGCTAGGAACAAGTTTTCTTTTATAAAGACAGGTGTTTTATCAGCAGTTATTTTGAGCATTATGAGTCTTTTGGCTATTCTTGTAATTTCATTACATGATAGAAATTTTCTTAACGGGATTTATATAAATTTACAGATTCAGATGGATAAAATCATGAAAATTCGTGAAGAAACTAACATCAGTAAAGAAAAGATTGAGTTACTCAAAGAGTCATTTAGTACGGGATTAAATATAATTAAAACCAGTTTTCCGGCTATTATTTTCATTATTAATTGTTTAATCGTCAGCATTAACCTTTTCTTCTCCAAAAAGATACTTTGCTTAAAACATCTTAAATTGCCTCCTTTTAAAACATGGAGGCCGAAGGATGAGTGTATATGGGCATTTATTATATCTGCCCTGATGACATTTCTATTCCAATACATTAAATTTCAATCAGGTTATCTAATAGGACTGAATTTGCTGATCATTATTTCAGCCGTTTACTTAGTAGGAGGATTAGCAATTGTAAATTTCTTTTTTGACAAACGGAAGATGTTTCCTTTTGTTAAAGTGTCGATTTATGTACTGGTTTTTACTTCTCCAATTTTTCTTATACTCATTATTATATTGGGATTGGTTGATTTCTGGTTTGATTTTAGAGGTAGAATGGTTGCAAAAGAAAAATCTTAAATGAAACTTTTTGATACTCATGCACATTTAACGGATTCCGCTTTTAAAGAGGGGATTGATTCGGTCATATCTGAGGCAAATAGTAATGGTGTGAAATATATGATTAATATTTGCTGTGATATTGAAAGCATTGAAAGCGGATTGAAGACAGTTTATGGAAAGAAGAATATATTAACGGCAATTGGTTTGCATCCGAATTATGCTGATGAAATCAAAGAAAAAGACATAAAGTATTTAAGAGAATGTTTGGAAGAGTATCCGAATATTGCAGCAGTAGGAGAAACAGGCCTGGATTATTACAGAAATACTTCCAGCAAAAAATTGCAGAAGGAGCTTTTCTGCAAACATATCGAGCTTGCTTTAGAATTTAATCTGCCAATAATTATTCATAATCGAGAAGCGCATAAAGACGTTCTGGATATTCTCAAAGATTACTCTATAAGCAGGGGAGTGATACATTGCTTTTCCGGGACATTAGAGTTTGCGCAAACTTGCCTGAATCGCGGATTTTATATTTCATTTGCGGGAAATCTTACCTATCCGAACGCGCCTGAATTGAGGCAGGTTGCAAAGGAGATACCAAATGATAGAATTCTCATAGAAACTGATTGCCCCTATCTTGCTCCGCAAGCTGTAAGAGGCAAGCGAAACCAGCCGGGATTTTTAAAGTATACACTTCTGGAACTTGCAAGGGTTAAAGGACTTGACGCAGAAGAGGTAGCCTGCCATACTACAGAGAACGCAAAAAGACTATTTGGGTTAATAGATATCGGAGAATAATATGACTGATGAGCATGAACTGGTTAAAATAAGAAAAGAGAAATTGGAAAAAATAAAAGAGCAGGGAGTAGATCCTTATGCTCTGCATTTTAAACGGACTCATTCTTCAGCATCAGTGCATGAGTGCGCTAAAAAAGCGTCTGTTGGTGAAGTATTAGAGGATTTGGAAGTTCTGGTAATAGGAAGGGTAATAACAGTAAGAGAGCATGGTAAAAGCTGTTTTGCTAATATAAGGGATGACTCAGGAGATATACAGATATATGTTAAGTCAAACGCTGTTGGAGAAAAAGCATACGATTTATTTAAACTGTTGGATATAGGCGATTTCATAGGAGTTAAGGGAAAGATTTTTAAAACAAGGACGGGAGAGGATACTATATTTATTTCAGAGTTCTCTGTATTCTCAAAGTCCCTACAGCCTTTACCTGAAAAGTGGTCAGGTCTCAAGGATATAGAATTAAAATATCGCAGAAGATATGTTGATTTAATAGCAAATACAGATATTAAACCATTATTCAAACTTCGCAGTCATATAATAAGCTCAATTAGAAAGTTTCTGGATGGAAAAGGATTTTTAGAAGTAGAGACACCAATGATGCAGCAGATTCCAGGTGGAGCTATGGCGAAACCGTTTGTAACTCATCATAATACTCTTGATATGGATTTATACCTTAGAATAGCACCAGAGCTATTTCTGAAAAGGTTGATTGTCGGCGGATTTGAGAAGATATACGAAATAAACAGAAACTTTCGTAATGAAGGGATATCAACACGTCATAACCCTGAGTTTACCATGCTTGAGTTATATCAGGCTTTTATAGATTATGAAGACCTTATGTGTCTCACTGAAGAGATGTTTCATACTCTGGCAACCGAATGTCTTGGCAAGACAAGTTTTGAATATCAGGGGCATAAAATCGAGTTAAAGAAAAAATGGAAGCGACTGAGCTTTACTGATGCGATAAAGAAATATGCTGAGATAGATTTAGAATCGGTTTCAGATAAAGAACTTAAAGAGAAGGTAGAAAAACTGGTTACTAAAGCAAAGAAGATGAATTCCTTCAGAGAGCTTGTGGATGCTATATTCAAGAAAGTCGTAATCCCTAATCTTATTGAACCAACCTTTATAATTGATTATCCTGAAAGAATGTGTCCTCTTGCAAAGAAGAAAAAAGGAAGCAAATCTCTTACCGAAAGATTTCAGCCTTATATATGTGGCATAGAGTTAGGAAACGCATATTCTGAGCTGAATGATCCGATGGAGCAAGAGGAGCGCTTTTTAGACCAGATAAAAGACAGAAAGATGGGAGATGATGAAGCGCATCTTATGGATGAAGATTTCATTACTGCTCTGGAATACGGCATGCCTCCAACAGCAGGATTGGGAATAGGAATCGACAGGCTTGTCATGCTCTTTACCAATTCCGCTTCAGTTAGAGATGTAATACTATTCCCGCAGTTGAAGCCTCAGAAGTAATCCGCTCATTATTATAGGTTTATTAAATTATCAATATCCTGTTCCCAATTTTTAGGATTATTGGAAATATATTCTCTAACAGCATCTAGTGAACGTTCATTTCTAACAATATGGTCATAAAAGGATCGCTGCCATATCTGTCCTGATGTATTCAAATCGTTTTGTTTTATGTAATTTAAATATTCAATGGAACATTTTGATTTAAACGAACCGATTATATTTGAGATTGTAGGGGAGGGGCTTGCCCCCTCCCGATAATTAACAATCAAAATACCATGAATATGATTAGGCATAATGATGTATTCATCCAATTCGATATCATCATATTGATTTGGTATATCATTCCATTGTTTATCAATTATTTTACCAATTTTTGATAATTTTATATTATTTTTGTATCGGACAGGGGCAAGCCCTGTCCCTACAATATTTTCATGTTCACCGAACATTTTTTCTCTGCCCTTTGCGCAAATGGTTACAAAATATCCCCCATTATTAGAATAATTATAATTTTTTAACTAATGGTTTTAATTCTAAAAAATTTTTACGCAAAAAATTATAACTTTCTTGAAGTTGTAGTCCTTCAAAAGTTCCTATTGAATAAAAAGCATCAAGCATTATTTTGTTGCTATATATCAATGCAAAATTTTGAGAAAATTTGTCTTTCCTTGGATTTGGGTGGACATCGTCAGGTTTACCTTTTAAAAAATTCAATCCAAATAAACCACCATGAGTTGCACCAGAAAAAAGTGCATAGATTCTCTTTAAATCATTTCTTTGTCCAATTACCTTAGTAGGACCAGAATATTCAGGGCTGTACCAATACGAATTAAAACTTTTTTTAAAAATAAAATCTTTTGCTTTATTTCTTATATTGTTGGGTAATTTTTTTAAACCTTCATCTATTTGTTTTCTAAAACCTTCTCTATCTTCTTCGGAAAAATGTTTATCATTAAGATTTTTCTTTAAAAAATTAAAAAGATATTTAAAACCAAAATATTCTGATGAAGCATCATCCGTCGTAATAATAAGAACATTTAAATAGCATTCTACCATTGTTCTCAAAATGATAGGAGTAGCTAAAGACCAACCGTTTTTACATAAGGCTAAAATAGACCTATGCAGGGAAAAAATATTTGCAGAAATCGACCATAACGCAGAACCTGCAGTGGGTTTAGGCGAAATATTATTATGAATTTTTGCAATATTTTTATTTACTAATACTCCGAATTCTTGAATTTTGTCATGGAAATGTAATATAACAATGTCAGCAGCTAAAAAATTTTCTATTTCTTCTTTCATTTTTTCTCCTTTAAAGGCTAACAACCAACACACAAAATCCGAATTTTCCCGCTTACTCAATATAAAATGAATTATTAAAAGTGTTATCTATTTTTTCTGCTTCTCTATTTCCTCTTCTACTTCTTCGGCTCCTTCGGCATAAAATTTTTCTTCATCAGGGGCTAATTCTTTTAATAAACGCAAGAACTCTCCTGCATGGACTTTTTCTTCGTCTGCAATGTCTTTTAATACGCCAATAGCTAGTTTGTTGTCTGTTGATTCAGCTAATTGCGTATAAAGCTGTATGGCTTCATATTCTGCTGCTACCATAAACCGAATTGCACGAATCAATTCTTCTTTGGTAAGTTTTGGCTCCTCTGCGAGCCCTGAAAATGGGTTTCCAAAATCCGGCATACTGCACCTCCCTTTTTGTTATCATCTAATAACTAATATATAATAAAACGTAGCAAATTTTTATTGATTCAACAAGATAATTCTCGTTGATTTTTATAAATGTTTAATTAAAATTTCTTTTTATACACATGGCAATACGGTTGCTGTTTTTTCTTATCGTAGTAGTTCTGATGATATTCCTCTGCTTTCCAAAAGCTATTGGCTGGAAGTACTTTTGTTACGATTTTGTATCCCTTGGCTTTAAGTATATCTATTAACTTATGAATAATCTTTTTCTCATCATTATTTTTATAAAAAATGGCTGATAAATATTGCTTTCCAATATCCGGACCCTGACCATCGATTTGTGTCGGGTCATGAATCTCAAAGAATAATTTGGCAAGTTTCTCATAATCAACTTTGGTTGGGTCATATGTTATTTCGACAACTTCCAGATGTCCGGTATCCCCTGAAGACACATCTCGATATGAGGGGTTTGTCATTGAACCTCCCATATAACCTGAGACTGCAGAAATTACACCATCTTCATGCTCAAAGAGATATTCCACACCCCAAAAGCAGCCCCCTGCAAAGTAAGCTTTAGTTGTATGAGGCTCTTTTTTGTCCGGTACAAATATCATGGAGACCGAATTGACACAATGTCGGATATTCTTATCTGTTAGTCCTTCTCCTTCAAAAACATGACCCAAGTGTGCACCACAATTTGCGCACAATATTTCGGTTCTTTTTCCATCAACGTCTTTTTGCTTTTTAATAGCTCCTTTGATTTCATCATCGAAGCTTGGCCATCCGCAGGTAGACGCAAACTTATCGTTTGAAATATAAAGACGTGCATTGCATTGTTTGCAATGATAATAACCCTTCTCGGAAAAATCATTATATTTTCCGCTAAAAGGTGCCTCTGTCCCTTTATTTATTATGATTTTTTCTTCTTCCGCTGAAAGCTTATTGTAGGATTTCTTATCCACAGCTAGTTTCTCCGAGCACGAGATTAGCAGGTTGATTTTGTTGTTAGGTGTTCTATGTCTGCTAATGATTCCAGCAATATAGATGAAGTTGATTCCAGTCTTTTCTTGCTTTGATGACCACTCGGAATCAAAATGCAATTAACACCTATCGTTTGAGCCACAGTGTAATCATGAATTGTATCACCAATCAAAGCTATTGCTTCATCTGGAAAATCTAAGCTCGCCACATGTTTTTTCCCAATTTCAATTTTGCTTTTTGCATAATGATTATCAAGACCGTTTATTTTAACAAAATATGAATCTAGTGAGAAGAAACGAATAATATCTTTTAACGATGTCTGTCGATAAGCTGACAATATTGATTGAGATAAGCCCTCATTATGTAGGAAAGAAAGCATCTTTTTTGCGTCCCGCTGCAATTTGCATTCCAATCTGCGATTTTCATACTGCTCAATAAATTCATTAGCTAAGTTTTCGTATGATTCAATGGAAAAATCAAAACCAATTCTTTTATAATATTCTTTCACTGGAAAATCAAAGATTTCCTGATAATGGTCAGTCGACATAGTAGGAAGACCATATTTTTTCAGCAGACCATTTGTAATCTCAACACAAAGCCAAGCATCATCAAAAAGAGTACCATTCCAATCCCAAATAATATGTTTAAAGTTGAATTTATTTATCATTATCATCCCCAAATTTTCTCGCTTTCTCAATATGAAATATACCAAGTTTTTACTAATTCAGCAATAAATTCTTGTTAACTTTTACATTTGCAATATAATACCGGAAAGGACGGACTTGAACACTAAAGAGGTTGACAATAAAAATAACAAGAGGTTGACAATAAAAATAACAAGAGGTTGACAATAGGTTGACAATACGTATGAGTACATATCATGAGCTATGAATTATTTATTGCCCTGAAGTATCTGAGACTGCATCATAAGACAAAATTTATATCACTTATAAGCTTAATATCTATTCTCGGAATAGCTATTGGAGTAATGGCTGTTATTGTTGTTATGTCTGTAATGAACGGGTTTGATAAGCATTTAAGGAGCAAAATGCTCGGTATAAAATCTCATATCGTTATATCTGATACGGAAATAAAGGAATACCCTCAAATAATAGACAAGGTCAAGAATGTGTCTCATGTTTTAGGCTGTTCTCCTGTTATCGTAGGACAAGCTATGATCAAATATCAGAACGATGCTATGGGGATAATGATAAAGGGAATAGACCCGTCAACGGAAAAGAACACGACGGATATTTCAAAGTATATAATAAAAGGCTCAATGAAGTTGTCTGAAGGCGATTATAACATCGTACTTGGAAAGGAACTGGCAAGAAATCTTGGTGTAAGCCTGCACGAAGAAGTAACAGTGATATCTCCTGAATATAAAATAGGTCCGGGGGGAGCAGCTATTCCAAAAACTGCCAGATTAAAGGTTATAGGATTATTTGAATGCGGTATATACGAATATGACAACACACTTGCGTATATTTCTCTTGATACAGCAAAGAAACTTTACAACCTGAAAGGGGTGAATAGGATTGAGATAAAGCTGGATAATATTTATCTTTCTTCACAGGTTAGCGGGGAAATAAAAGAGCTATTAGAGTATCGTTTTCTGGTCAGAGACTGGCAGACTCTGGACAGGGCATTTTTCTTTGCGCTTAAGCTTGAGAAAATCACAATGTTCATAATACTAGGCTTAATCATTGTTGTAGCTGCATTCAACATAGTCAGTACGCTTATTATGATAATTTTGGAAAAGACAAAGGATATAGGAATACTCAAATCAATAGGTGCCAATTTAAAGAGCATAAGAAAAATATTTATTCTTGAAGGAACAATAATTGGAGTTATGGGAACAATATTAGGATGTATCTGCGGAATTGGGCTTTGTTTGCTATTGAAGAGGTATCAATTTATACATCTGCCTCCAGAAGTGTATTACTTAAGAACTCTTCCCGTTGATATGCGTATTATGGACTTCAGCGCAGTATGTGCAGCATCAATATTAATTAGTTTTTTATCAACCTTATATCCAGCCAGACAGGCTTCAAAGCTTGATCCTGTAGAGGCGCTAAGATATGAATAAAACAATTGTTCAGGCAAAGGGATTGTATAAGAAGTACTCTGATGGGGAAAATGAGCTTACAGTTTTAAAAGATGTTAATCTGCATATTTACAAAGGAGAACTTGTTTCAATTACTGGACCATCAGGTTCAGGCAAAAGCACACTTTTGCATATACTAGGGATATTGGATTCTCCTACAAAAGGTATGTTGACGTATGATGAAGCAGACATCAGTAGTATGAGAGAGAACGAAAAATCCGCTCTTCGCAACAGGAAAATAGGGTTTATATTTCAGTTCTTTCACTTATTCTCTGAACTAACGGTTATTGAGAACATAAGCCTTCCTCTGATGATAAAAAACAAGAGAAACAGATTGCTGAGCCATGAACGTAGATCTGTTGAACAACTGGTTCAAGAGATTGGTTTGGAAAAGAGATCCCTTCACAGACCCAATCAGCTCTCAGGCGGGGAACAGCAGCGGGTTGCAATAGCCCGCGCATTGGTTAATCAGCCCGAGATTATACTTGCGGACGAACCAACAGGTAATCTGGATAAAGAGAACAGAGAGTCAATCTACAAACTGCTCTGGGATTTAAATAAGGATAAGGGTATTACAATTGTTATTGCAACACACGATGAGGCTTTTGCCAAAACCACTCCACGCATGTTTAAACTTGTAGACGGCTCTATAAAAAATTCTGTTTAATATGCTTTTTTTATTGACAGGATTTTTCGTGTTTTATATACTCCCACAGAAAGTTTATATTAGGAAACTTCTATGGATATAAAAATAGGTCAAAAGATAAAAAGATTACGTGTGGAAAGCGGGCTAACTTTGCAGGAGCTTGCTTCCAGATCAAATCTTACAAAAGGATTTCTTTCACAACTGGAAAGAGATTTAACCTCCCCGAGCATCGCAACCTTAACTCAAATATTAGAAGTACTAGATGAGGACTTGTCCTCTTTTTTTAGTAAGTTAGAAAGAAATAAAATTGTATACAGTAAGAGTGATAGAGTTGCTATCTCCGAAGGGGAAGGAGTTCCGAAAATTGAAGTCTTGGTTCCAGGTGCCACAAACAGAAATATGGATGCGTTATTAGTAGACTTAGATGTCGGACAAGTAACCTCCAAAGATAAAATTCACGAGGGTGAGGAGTTTGGTTTTGTTATGACAGGTAAAATTGCTCTTCATTTGGACAAAAAAGTTATGAAAATATTTAGTGGGCAGTGTTTTTATTTCAGGTCAGAGTCAAGTCATTATATAGAAAATGTTGGAAAAAAGAGAGCAAGGCTTCTCTGGGTTTCATCCCCGCCAACTTTTTAAAAAGGAGATATAAAATGGATGCTTTAAGTAAACATATTTTGGGGGAGTTGTACGATTGTGATAATGCTCTTTTAAACGATGTGGATATGATAGAGAAAATCATGAATGAAGCGGCCAATGCTTGCGGAGCAACGATAGTTAAAAGCGTATTCCATCTTTTTAATCCTCACGGTGTAAGTGGCGTAGTGGTGATAGCTGAATCTCATCTTGCGATTCATACATGGCCTGAACATAATTTTGCATCAGTGGATGTTTTTACATGCGGTGATACAGTAGTTCCGTGGAAAGCATATGACTTCTTGAAGAAGAAGCTAAAATCTAAACGTTCTACAGTATTTGAAATGAAAAGAGGACAAGGGATAAAAGAGGGGCATTATAAATGATTATTAAAACTCCAACCTGTTTTTTTCTTGTTTCGGGAGAAGGAGAGGGGGACACTCCTTTAAATGCTTTTGATATATCATTACTTAATTCAGGAATAGGAAATACAAATCTTGTTAGAATGAGCAGCATAGTTCCGCCTGCTTGTAAAAGAATAAAACCTGTTAATCTTCCTTTTGGAGCGTTGGTGCCGGTAGCGTATGCATCTATTAATTCTGATATGCCGGGGGAGATTATTTCTGCAGCAATTGCCGTGGCAATACCGGAGGATGATTCTAAACCTGGTTTAATAATGGAATATTCAGCCAGAGGGCATATGGAGGATATAGAGAAGATTGTAAAAAGAATGGCTGAAGAAGGGATGTCTTACAGAGGAGAAAAAACAAGGAAGATTACCTCTAAAAGCATGGAGCATAAAGTGAAGAAGATAGGTAGTGCGTTTGCTGCAGTTGTTTTATGGGATGATGGAGAAATATAAATGGATCTATGGTTTACTGAGAAACACACAAAAAATTTAGGAATTACGTTAAAGATAAAAACAGCTTTGTTTCATGGCAAAAGTGAATATCAAGTAGTTGATGTTCTGGATACTTTTGAATTTGGTCGCATGCTTCTTTTAGACGGGCTTGTTATGATTACAGAACGTGACGAATTTGTTTATCATGAAATGATTACTCATACTCCAATATGTGTTCATCCGGATCCGTCAAATATTCTAGTTATAGGAGGAGGAGATGGTGGAACTATCAGAGAGATTCTGAGGCACCCTGAAGTTAAAAAGGCGGATTTGGTTGAAATAGATAATATGGTAATAGAAAAAAGCATGGAGTTTTTTCCAAATGTCAGCAGCAAGCTTAAGGATCCTAAAGTTAATATTATCGTTAAAGATGGAATAGAGTATATTAAGAGACATAAAAATGAGTACGATATCGTAATTATAGATTCTAGTGATCCTATCGGTCCGGGAGAAGGGTTATTCATAAAAGAGTTTTATAAATCAGTTTTTAATAGTTTGAAGGAAGATGGCATTATGGTTGCTCAAACTGAATCTCCGTTTATTAACGGCAGTTTAGTGACGGATATATTTAAAAACATTAAATCTGTTTTCCCAATAGTCAAAATGTATACGGCATCTATTCCTACATATCCATATGGATACTGGAGTTTTTCTTTTGGTTCAAAAAAGTATGACCCTATAAAGGACTTTAATAAGGAAAGGGCAGGAGATATTCAGCCTCAACTAAAGTATTACAACTCTGAAATTCATAAGGCCAGTTTTGCCCTGCCAAACTTTGTGCAAAAATTATGCAGTTAAGCAATAACCAATACCTATGCGCTAATAAAAAATATGAAGACGCAGATATAGTGATTTTTGGCGCTCCTTTCGACGGGACATCCTCATATCGTAGTGGCTCGAGATTTGCTCCAAACGCTATAAGGGAAGCCTCCAAAAGTATAGAAACTTACAGCCCTTTGCAGTGTAAGGATACCGAAGATTTGAAAATTGCTGATATTGGAGATATGGAACTTCCATTCGGAGAAAAAATACGTGCTCTCGATCAGATCAAAAAACTGGTTAAGGATATTTTGAGAGATGAAAAGATTCCTGTAGCAATTGGTGGAGAACATTTAATTTCTCTGGCGACAATAGAAGAATGTTATAAAAAATACAAAAATCTGAATGTAATACAGCTTGATGCGCATACAGATTTGAGAGAGCAATATATAGGGGAAAAATTATCTCATGCTACTGTCATGAGAAGGGTGTCGGAACTTATTGGTTTTCAAAACATATATCAATTTGGTATCAGGTCGGGGTTGAGGGAAGAGTTTGCGCTTTGTGAAAAACATAACACTATTTATCAATTCAATAAAAAGGATTTTGAAAGGCTCATAAAGGCGATTGCTAAAAATCCGACTTATATAACATTAGATATAGATGTTTTTGATCCATCTTTTGTTCCGGGTGTGAGCAATCCAGAAGCAGGGGGTGTTTGTTTCAACACTGTTATGACATTCCTTGAATACGCAAAAAAACTACATATAGTTGGGCTTGATTTGGTTGAACTTTCTCCACATTGCGATCCGTCAAATATATCTTCTTTTCTTGCTGCAAAACTATTACGTGAAATGCTTCTTGTAATCTAATTACAAAACTACTCAGCATATATTTAAACTTGTAGACGGCTATGTAATGTGATAAAAATGCAGAATGATTCGCTATATATGTTATCTTATTGCTCAGTTTCTTACCATTCATCTTTCTAAAAAATGGGTGTATTGTGTAGCAAGGATAGTCAGCAGATTATATTATTACTTTTCATGGCAAAGCAGGCGTGCTGTTAGAGACAACCTGTCTCATGTCGTCAAGAGGAAGTTAACCAAGAAAGAGTTTCGCAGATTAATATGGCTGACCTATTTGAATTTTGGGAAATATCTGGCGGATTTTTTGTTTTTCCCAAAAATAGATGAAAATAACATTGATAAAATTGTAAAAATAAAAAATAGGCATTACATAGATGAAGCTTTTAGCTATAAGCGGGGAGTAATCGCACTGAGCGCACATCTTGGAAACTGGGAAATAGGAGGGATAGCGCTTTCTCTTAAAGGTTATCCTATAAATGCAATTGTATTAAGTCATGATAACCCGAGAGTTAATCAGTTTTTTATTAGACAGAGAAAACAAAAAAACATGAATATAATTCCTGTGGGGTCTGCGTTTAGAAAGGCTCTCCGTATATTAAGAAAAGGAGAGGCAATAGCTGTTTTGGGAGATAGGGATATATTTAAAAAAGGAATTAAACTGGATTTCTTTGATAAGGAGACAATTGTTCCAAAAGGACCGGCAATGATGGCTGTTGAGACAGGAGCGGCTGTACTGCCTGTTTTTGCCGTCAGGCAACCAGATGAGACATATGAACTAATTTTTGAGAAGCCCTTTTTTGCAAAAAGTGGGAAAAATAGAAATGAAAGCATACAAAAAACAGCTTTACAAATTGCGGGGATTATAGAAGAATACATAAGCTTTTATCCTGAACAATGGTTGCTTTTTCATTACATGTGGGAGGATTTTTAAATTAAACAAATATCAAGTGTTAAACCCAAAGGAAATATTTGTGTTTTGTTGCCATGCTTAAACGAGGAAGAGCATATCTGCGATTTGATAAAGGATATAAAAAAAATAGTTAATGACGTCGTAGTTGTAGATGATGGGTCAACAGATAGTACTTCTCAGAAAGCGCTGGATGGTGGAGCTACAGTTATAAAGCATGTAAATAATCAAGGTAAAGGAGCGGCTCTAAGAACAGGTTTTTCCTATATCGAAAGAAGGAGATTTAGTGCTTTGATAACTATGGATGCAGATAGACAGCACGATTATACGGAGCTTACAAAGTTTATAGACGAGTTTAAGAAGGATAGCGCCGATATAATTATAGGCAACAGGATGAGCGACGTTAGGAGTATGCCATTTATGCGATTGTACACAAATAGAGTAACCTCCTTTTTTACTTCATTATTCCTTTCTTGTAAAATCAGTGATACTCAGTCCGGTTATAGGCTTATTAGAACAGAGGTATTGAGGAATATCAATCTATTAACAAATAATTTTGAAACAGAATCAGAAGTATTGATAAAAGCAGGTAGAAAGGGATTCAGAATAAAAGAGATTCCAATAAGGACAGTATATCTGCCAAACGCTCAAAGCAAAATAAGACCGATAAGAGATACACTAAAGTTCATACGGCTTATATTATCCAGCACATTTTTTCAATAAATAGAACGCATATGAAAAAAAACAAGTTTGTTCGACGAGGTTTTTTTCTTTTTGTTATTGTTGCAGTTGTGCTCTTTGCCGGCTTGCTCATACTAAATACAATAGCCTCCAACCTGATGTATTATAAGATTAAGAGTATCTGCAAGAGTTCGTTTAACTGTAGTATAAAGATGAACAAGCCTCATGTAGATATACTAAGAGGGGAAATTGTTTTAAAAAACATATTTATTGATAGATCCCTAACAGACAGTAAGTTTCATGCCAGTGTTGAGGATATTTTTATTAGAATAAATATAGGAGGAGCATTAAAAGGGAGAATTGTTTTAGAAGATGTAAATTTAAATAAACTTGCTGTGCAATCATATATCAAGAATAACATGCTAAGTGGCAAAGACTCTCAGAAAGAT
>Ga0207996_1000335_pt1 | contig 43078 bp, 30 predicted proteins | sample AntAceMetag02UKG_FD_184773 | JGI IMG/M metagenome (GOLD analysis project Ga0207996, IMG submission 184773) | Saline lake microbial communities from Ace Lake, Antarctica - Antarctic Ace Lake Metagenome 02UKG (SPAdes) (version 2) | ecosystem: Environmental > Aquatic > Non-marine Saline and...
TCAACGCTGGGCGGCAAAAGATCCATCTGATGTCTTTCACCATATCTATAGGCCATTCTATATTCTCCTTTAAGTCTCCTGTCTTATTATTTGTATAATTATACCGAATGGCTCTGGATATTTTTAGTGTTTTTTTTAGGAGTGGAGGTAAGCGGTCCGGGTTTAATTGCGACACAGTCTGCAAGCGTGTTTTGTCAAATAAGGATTGTTTCAGGAAGGAGGAAAGGGGGAAATTGGCAAAGAAAGCATACACCTCCACTGGCACTTAAACATAATTTATACCCCTGGGGGTTGGGATTGGGTCATTCATCCGGATTTCCTTATTTAGATTTCGTAATTATATTGGTATTATTATTACCTAAGTTGAGCGATTATTGCGGATGAAATGTGCTAAGATTATGAGGCTGCATCGGTTGCAAAAAACGCAGACGCATTAATAAATGCGAACGAGTATTTTTGCAACCTAGTGTCGTAGCGTAGCGGAGATCCCGCATACTTGCGGGGCAGACCATAAGATTGGTGCAGTTCGCCGCATAGAATCGCTCAATTTAGGTATTAACATCTACCTTCATAATATGACTGATCACTCATATCGCTTAATCATTTTATGAAAATATATCCTCTCCTAAAAATCACCCTTTTATTCATTACCGGGTTAGTGCTGGGAAGATATCTTTCTCTCTCTCTGGAGACCTCACTCTATCTTGCCGGGGGCGGGCTCGCCGGGAGCCTGATCTTCTATCTTATCCGGAATCTCTTTCGCCACCCGGCCAGCCAATATATCTTTCTCTTCTGGACGGGGTTCTTCATCATCTCTGCCGGGATCCTGCGGTACTCATCGACGGTCCGCCCTACTCCGGATGATATTTCCCATTTTATCTCTTCCGGTCCAGTCCGGATCTCCGGAACTATCCGGGGAGATCCGCTCTTCCGGCGCCATGGAGTTCAGTTTGAACTGCAGTGCGAAAAACTTACGCGGGGGAAGAAGGAGTTCCCTGCTACCGGCCTGCTCCAGGTCTTATTCCACGGCCAAGTCAAGGAAGTTGAACCGATCCTCCAATGCGGGAACAGAATTACGATCACCGGAAAAATCTCTCTCCCCCGGGATCGGGGTAATCCGGGCGAGATCTCCCAGAGGGAGAGGCTGGCGGCCCGGTCGATTCACGCTCTAAGCAGGATCTACCGAACCGATGATATCATTCTAGAGGAGAAAGCCGGCGCAGACTCCCTCTTCTGCCTGGCTATCAATCTCAAACACCATCTCCAGAATATCATCCGGGAAAGTCTCCCCAATCCCCAGAACCATCCCGGCAGTCTTCAGTCAACGCTGCTGGAGGCCCTGATGCTGGGGGAGAGGGCCGCCATCCCTTATGAGATCAAGGATAAATTTCGGTCTGTCGGTGTCATCCATGTCCTAGTCGTCTCCGGTCTTCATGTCAGTTTCATCTGGATACTGGGACTGTTTATCTTCAGCCCCTTCCCCCTCCGGATACGGCACGCTCTCCTGATTCCTCTTGTTCTTGGATACGTTCTCATAACCGGAGCTTCCACTGCTACCGTCCGGGCAGGGGTGATGGCCTGCATCTACTCTCTCTCCTTCGTCCTGAACCAGCCCCGGAACTCCCTGACCGCAATCGCGGCCGCGGCGCTCGGACTCCTCATCTACAACCCACTGAACCTCTTCACCGCCGGCTTCCAGCTCTCTTTCCTGATTGTCATCTCCATCATCACCCTCACCCCAGTTATCGATCGCTCCATCCGTTTTCTCCCGGCCAAACTCCGGCCCTTTATAGGCGTACCCCTGGCCGCTCAACTGGGCGCACTGCCCCTGGTGGCATACTATTTTCACTCCATCTCCCTCATCGCACTCCCGGCTAACATCATTATCGTCCTCCTGGTCGCCGGGATCGTCTGCCTGGGATTTATAGCATCTCTGGCCGGACTGATCGCGGTGCCAATCGCCTGGCTGATCAACTATCCCAACCATTTCCTCATCCTGCTCCTCCTCAAGCTGGTCGGCTGGTTCTCCCGGTTCCCCGGGGCCGGGATCACGGTGGCCGCCTTCCCCGTCGCCTGGATCTTCATCTGGTATCTAATCCTCCTCTCTCCCGCCTATCTCCGGCCCCCCCGGAGGAGGTTTCTCTGGATTATCGGAACGTCGGCTGTCCTCCTCCTGATTGGATGGGGAATCCTTTATCTCCCGGTACCGGATCTCCCTCCATTCCAGGCGATCTTCTTCAACACCGAAAGCGGAGAGCAGACCCTCCTGAGAGAGGCGGATGGACCTGTCATCTTCATTACCTCCGATGACGACCGTTTCGGTGATATCAGATCAACCATCTCCCCTTATCTCTTCCGGGAGAAGATCAATCATATCGACTATCTGATCCTTACCCAGGCCAACCTGGATCACCTGAATGTCCTCAACAGACTGCTCGAAACAGTTACCATCGGGGCAGTCCTCGATCATCCCCTGGGTCCGTCATCACCCTCTTACCCTCGTCTCCGGGAAGTAATGGAGAAGAACAGGATCGATTACCGGCGCCTGGCCCACGACGATCTGATCGCGATGGGGGGAAGCAGTCTCTCAGTCCTCTGGCCCCGGTGCCTGAGTGGAACCAAATTTCAAACGGACTACTCCCTGGTCGCCAAACTGCGCTTCGGCCAGATCTCCTTTCTCTTCCCCTCCCGGATCGGCATAATCGCCCAGGAAGATCTGGCCGAGAAACCGGTCGATCTCGAAGCAACTGTATTAAAAGCGCCCTGGCTCGGCTCCAGTGCCCACATTTCTCCTTTCTTCCTGAAAGCGGTTAAGCCGGAATACGGACTTCTCATCCAGGGCCGGAAGTACTTCGGCCGCTACCCCCGGGACTGCGGAGAGTTTTTGGAAGAGCAGGGAGCTGAAGTTCATAAAACCGGTGAGGAAGGTTGTCTGATCATTGAAACGGACGGGGAAACATGCCAGGTATTCTCTACTCTAGATAATGATACCAATGAGTGAGGACAACACATTATACGTTAGCTCTTTTAATTATATTATCCACCACCGACCTTGTGTCGGTGGAGATATGACTGATAGCTAAATAATGAAGATATCAAAGAAATGGTGGATCATAACAGCACTGCTGATTATCGCTTCCTGCAGTCCGCCCACACCGGATGTAAGAAACGAGGGAATGCCCGAATGGTGTCGGGTCTATTTTACTCCCCATGACCCGGTGGTCGAACGGATGGTCTCTCTGATCGACAGCGCTCAGAAGCGGGTCTGGGCGGCATTCTATAGTTTCACTCAGGAGGAAGTAGGCCGGGCCCTGCTCCGGGCTAAAGGACGGGGGGTTGATGTACGGGTAATTATGGATGACGCGTCCGCCCGGTCAAAATTCTCCCAGGCTCATCTCATCAAGGATCGAATACCTATCAAAACCGACTTTGCCCCCTCAGACTTCATGCACAACAAGTTCATGGTCATCGACGGCTTTCTGACCTGGACCGGATCCTACAATCCCGGTGGGACCGGAAGCTATCGAGATAATAACAATGTGATAGTCATCTCAGCCACCCGGATAGCCGCTAACTATGAAGATGAGTTTCTGGAGATGTGGTCCGGGAAGTTCGGGAAAGACTCTTCCGGACCGACTCTTAACCCCCGGATACCAATCGGGCGGGTGATGGTCGAGAGTTACTTCGCCCCCGAAGACCCCTGCGCCCGAAGATTGATTGAGTTGATCCGGGGGGCGAAGAGGAGTGTCCGCTTCGCCACCTTCGCCTTTACCCTGGAGCCGGTCGCCGAGGCGCTTCTGGAGCAGAGCCTATCCGGAATTGACGTTAAAGGTGTTATGGAGCGCGGCCAGAACAGCCCCTGGTGCTGCTACCGGATCTTCGAAGACGCCGGGATCGATATCCGCTGGGATCAGAATCTTTACTATCTCCATCATAAATTCTTCATCATCGACGGCAAGATCGTAATCACCGGTTCCTTCAACCCCACCAAACACGCCGGGAATGCCAACGATGAGAATATGCTAATTATTCACCACAGCGGCGTAGCCCGGAAATATTTGAAAGAGTTCGATCGGTTATGGGAGAGGCAGTGGGAGTGATCAGCATAGCCTGTCCGGTATAAAATAAGAGATTCCAGAGTGCAAAATATTTTTTCAAAAAAGCTTGCTATAGATTGCATTAAATTCTATTATGTATCATTAATGTTCTTATTGTATATTTCTAAAAAAGGAGGCCGGTCATGATAAAGATATCATCAGGTATATTAAGAATAACATCGGTTGCCATAATCCTAATCGCTGCCGTGAGTATCCTTCCCGCGGATATTTTTGGAGGGAACCTTACACTCGAATACTCCACTTATCTGGGCGGTGATGAGCAGGATGATGCCCGGGGAATTGCTGCCGGCACGGATGAGACCGTGTATGTCACGGGGTTTACGCTATCCGCCGACTTCCCCGTGCAGAATGCCTACCAGGCTGTTTATCAAACTAACGGTGATTCCTTCGTCACCCGGCTCAGCAGCAGTGGTTCCACACTTCTCTACTCAACCTATCTGGGCGGTTCCGATTTTGATGCAGCTCTGGGTGTTGCTGTCAATACGGACGGATCCGCGTATATCGTGGGCTATACCGATTCAACCGATTTTCCCACGGTAAGTCCCTACCAAGCGGCTAACGCGGGAAATTATGACGTCTTCGTCACCAGGCTCAGTTCAAGCGGCACCGCGCTTTTATATTCTACCTATCTGGGCGGCACCAACGATGATAATGGCAGAGCCCTAGCTATCGATACGGGTGGAATTATGTATATTACGGGTGATACCGCTTCTGACAATTTTCCCACAGTAAACTCGTACCAGTCGTCTAACGCGGGAGAGGAGGACGCATTCGTCACCAGGTTCAGCTCAGACGGCTCCGTCCTTGAATACTCAACTTATCTGGGCGGGAGCAACGCCGATGGGTGGGACGGAGAGGATCAGGGCTACGGAATCGCAGTAGATACAAGCGGTTATACATACGTAGCAGGCCAAACCTACACCGGTGATTTCCCTGTGCTGAACCCTTACCAGGGGACTAATACCGGAGGACGGAGTGGTTTCGTTACCAAGTTCAGCACCAGCGGCTCTACTCTCGAATACTCGACTTATCTGAGCAGCGAGGACGTCGATTACATCTACGCTTTAGCTATTGACACGGCCGGGTCGGCCTACGTTGCTGGTAATACCAATGGTTCTAATTTTCCTACTAAGAACGCCTACCAGTCATCACCTCCCGGTGGAGGTGATGCCTTCGTCACCAAGTTCAGCTCCAACGGATCCACGCTCGACTACTCCACTTATCTGGGCGGTACATATGATGATGACATTGCTTACTGTATTACTGTCGATGAAGAGGGTTCGGCCTACGTAGGGGGGGTAACCGACTCCAGTGATTTTCCCGTGGTAAACGCTTACCAGTCGTCGTTCGCGGGCAGCTACGATGTCTTCTTCACCAGGTTCAGTGCCAGCGGCTCCACGCTCGAATACTCCACTTATCTGGGCGGCAGCTACAGGGACGAGGCATACGGTATTGCTATAGACACCAACGGGAACACATACCTCGCGGGTAGTACTTTTTCGAGCAATTTCCCCATGGAGAATCCCTATCAGGCGGCGTATGCCGGCAGCCGCGACGTCTTTGTCGCCAAGATGTTTCAGAAAATCACCACGCCGACCCCAAAGAAAACACCAACCCCCGATGTGACACCCACTCCATCAGTTACGCCGACACCGTCAGTTACGCCGACACCATCAGTTACGCCGACACCATCAGTTACGCCGACGCCCTCAGTTACGCCGACGCCATCAGTGACGCCGACACCATCAGTTACGCCGACACCATCAGTTACGCCGACACCATCAGTTACGCCGACACCATCAGTTACGCCGACACCATCAGTTACGCCGACGCCATCAATTACGCCGACGCCGTCAGTTACGCCGACGCCCTCAGTTACGCCGACGCCATCAGTTACGCCGATACCCTCAGTTACGCCGACGTCATCAGTTACGCCAACACCATCAGTGACGCCAACGCCATCAGTGACCCCAACGCCAGATTATTGTACCGAGTCACTACTCCTTGCCGATCTCGAAGGACTCTCGCTAGCCCAGACCCGATCTTCCGCCGCCGATGGCTGGTATTATCAGGTGGTAAAAGCCAATCCGCTCTCGGCGGTCTATGGAGAGATCTACGATAACGCCGACAGTTTCAGCGACCAGTCGGCCTATCCTTCCTATCCGGCGGCGCTTAGAATTATCCGGAATAGTGAGGATATCGATATCCGGGCAGGTGATTACCTGGAGCTGATCTATGACGGTTCGCAGACACTTAATATCTATCCGCCGCCACTGACCGGAAACATCGATGTCTATTACTACATCGGTCTGGACGGTTCAACCTACAACGACCAGGAACTCTGTTATTCGGCCAAGCAGGTTCCCACCTCGACCCCAACCCCATCCCCGTCGGTCACGCCGACGCCGACCCCGACCTCGTCGGTCACACCAACATCAACCCCCAGCGCGACCCCGACTCCCACCCTGTCGGTTACACCAAGTCCCTCGGCAACCTCGACCCCGACCGTTACTCCGAGTACAACTCCCACCACCACTCCATTCCCCACGCCGGGATACCTGGTAATCACCTCCGGGGATTACACCGGTGACGGGGTATCCGATATCGCCGTCTTCCGCCAGGATTGCGGACTCTGGGCGATCAGAGGACTGGGAAACACCTACTTTGGCGTTCTTTTCGACCTCCCGACCCCCGGGGACTATGACGGTGACGGAATTACCGATGTCGCGATCTACCGTCCCTCCGCCGGCCTCTGGGCGATAAAAAATATCACCCGGTTTTACTTCGGCGGCACGGACGATCTGCCGGTTTCCGGGGATTACGACGGCGATGGGACCTGTGACTCCGCCATATTCCACGAGTCTAACGGACTATGGAGCGTCCGGGGAATTACCGTGCGTTACTTCGGAGTCAACGGAGATCTCCCGGTTCCCGCCGATTACGACGACGACGGGATGACGGATATAGCCATCTTTCGGTCTTCTACCGGTCTCTGGGCGATACCAGGGATAACCCGTTGTTACTATGGCAAAACCGGCGACCGCCCGATCCCGAGTCTCCCCGCCATCTACCGTCCCGCCATCGGACTCTGGGCCATCCGCGCAGAAACAAGGTTTTATTATGGAACTCAGGATGATACACCGCTGATAGGAGATTTTTCCGGCGATACACTGGACAACAACGGAATCTTCCGCGGAGATCTCGGTCTCTGGGCCATCCGTGACGTAACCCGGGTTTATTACGGAAGAAACGGGGATATCCCCTTAAGCCGGTAAACCAATTCAATTTGATCAGAAAAAAGGGACGGCTCTTTCATACTATTGATTGAGCCGTCCCTTCTTTTCCCGTAATCACCTTCTTCTCCCCCTGGATTCAAAGTCAGAATCCGTTGGTCCAGAATCTTTACTATCTCAATCATAAATTCTTCATCATCAACGGCAAGATCGTAATCACCGGTTCCTTCAACCCCACCAAACACGCCGGGAATGCCAACGATGAGAATATGCTGATTATTCACCACAGCGGCGTAGCCCGGAAATACCTGAAAGAGTTCGATCGGTTATGGGAGAGGCAGTGGGAGTGATCAGCATAGCCTACCCGGTATAAAATAAGAGATGCCATAGTGCAAATTATTTTTAAAAAAAAGCTTGCTATAGATTGCATTAAATTCTATTATGTATCATTAACGATCTTATTGTATGAATCTAAAGAAGGAGGCCGGTCATGATAAAGATATCTTCAGATATATTAAGAATAACATCAGTGGCCGTAATCTTAATCGCTGCCGTGATTATCCTTCCCGCGTATATTTTTGCCCAGAACCTTACAGTTGATTACTCCACCTATCTGGGTGGCGAGTGGGCGGATGAGGCCGGAGGCATCGTTGCCGGCACGGATGAAACCGTCTATGTTACGGGTTATACGGAATCCGCCAACTTCCCCGCGGAAAATTCCTACCAGGCTGCTAACGCAGGCAGTTCCGACGCCTTCGTCACCAGACTCAGCTCCACCGGTTCCACGATTCTCTACTCAACCTATCTGGGCGGTTCCGGAGCTGATATCGCTCTGGGCGTTGCTGTCAATACGGACGGATCCGCGTATATCGTGGGGTATACCGATTCAGCCGATCTCCCCACGGTGAGCCCCTACCAGTCGGCTAACACCGGCGATGAAGACGCCTTCATCACCAGGCTCAGTACCAGCGGCACCGCGCTTCTCTACTCTACCTATCTGGGCGGCGCCGGCAGTGATTATGGCAGAGACATTACTATTGATACGGCCGGAATTATATACATTACGGGCGACACCAGTTCTACTGATTTTCCCACAGTGAATCCCTATCAATCGTCTAACGCGGGAGGTACTAACGACGCATTCGTTACCAAGTTCAGCTCAGACGGCTCCGCGCTTCTTTACTCTACCTATCTCGGCAGCAGCGACGCCGGCGGATGGGGCGGCCATGATGCGGGTTACGGAATCGCTGTAGATACAAGCGGTTACACGTACGTAGGGGGCCGGACCTACTCCGGTGATTTCCCTACGGTGAACCCTTACCAGTCGACTAATGGCGGAGGAAGGAGTGGTTTTGTTACCAAGTTCAGCACCAGCGGCTCTACTCTCGAATACTCGACTTATTTGAGCAGCGAGAGCAACGATTACATCTCTGCCTTAGCTATCGATACTGCCGGGTCGGCGTACGTTGCTGGTAATACCTACGGTTATCAATTTCCTCTTGTGAACGCCTACCAATCAACACTTTGCGGTGGCGGTGATGCCTACGTCACCAAGTTCAGCACCAGCGGCTCCACGCTCGACTACTCCACTTATCTGGGCGGCAGTAGTCTGTACGATATCGCTTACTGTGTTACTGTCGATGAAGCCGGTTCGGCCTATGTAGGGGGGCGAACCAGTTCCAGTGATTTCCCCACGGTGAACCCCTACCAGGCGGTTTACGGGGGCAGCTACGATGTATTCTTCACCAGGTTCAGCGCCAGCGGTTCCACTCTCGAATGTTCCACCTATCTGGGTGGCACCGACAGTGAGTATGCCTACGGTATTACTATAGACACCAACGGGAACACCTACATCGCGGGTTTTACCGAGTCCGCCGATTTTCCCACGACTGATTCCTATCAGGCGGCTAATGCCGGCGACCGCGACGCCTTCATCGCCAAGATGTTTCTGGCATACACCACGCCGACACCAGATAAAACACCAACCCCCAGTGTGACGCCCACACCTTCAGTGACACCCACACCTTCAGTGACACCCACACCATCAACGACGCCCACACCTTCAGTGACACCCACACCATCAACGACGCCCACACCTTCAGTGACACCCACACCTTCAACGACGCCCACACCATCAACGACGCCCACACCTTCAACGACGCCCACACCATCAACGACGCCAACACCATCAACGACGCCCACACCATCAACGACGCCCACACCATCAACGACGCCAACACCTTCAGTGACGCCAACTCCTTCAGTGACGCCAACACCATCAACGACGCCAACACCATCAACGACGCCCACACCTTCAACGACGCCCACACCATCAACGACGCCAACACCATCAACGACGCCCACACCTTCAGTGACGCCCACACCTTCAGTGACGCCAACTCCTTCAGTGACGCCAACTCCTTCAGTGACACCAACGCCCACCGTAACGCCAACTCCTTCGACGATTCCAACTTCAAGCGTGACACCGACACCGGAGGGATTTCTTACGCCCACTCCCACCCCCACGACTACGCCCAGTATAACTCCGACGCCCTCCACTACCCCGACAACGACGCCCACTTCAACGCCAATACCTCCACCCTCGGCGCCGACCGGGCTCAGGGCGTTTGCCGGGGCCGATAATATCAAGTTATCCTGGGATCCCAACCCCGAGTTCTATTGTGATGGTTATAATATGTACCGTTCAGCTTTCGCCGGAGGGGAGTATGTCGGGATCAATGACCGGATGATCAACAATACCTGGTATCGGGATACCGATCTGCTCTTGAACCAGACCTGGTATTACCGGGTTTCCGCGCTTAATTTCGATGGATTGGAGAGTGCTCTTAGTGGTTATGTCTCGGCAACAACGGGTCAGATTGTGACCTTGATGTCCGATTACCGGGGTAAAGCAGATAGCGTGGTCACCCTACTGATCAACACGGAGAACGCCAATGGCATAGCCGCCGCTTACGGTCTGGATGTGGAGGTCACCTATGATACGGAGATCTTGACTCCGCTGGTTCAGTGGGATCCGGCTACCGAGGTGGAGACCGTGGAAAAAACCGTTCTGACCCAGGACCTGATTGTCAGCACTAACAGTCAGACCGCGGCCGGGCAGATCAATATTGTCGGATACAGTACCCAGACCCAGGGGATTACCCTGGTAGGTGAAGGCCATCTCTTTGATGTCAAATTCCATGTCTCCGAATTCGCGAGCTCGACCGATCCGGCTCTTCATACTTTCACCGATGTCACCTTCCGGGATTTCAACCAGCAGACTCTCCCGGTAGATTTTACCGATACCGCTACTTTTACCGTGGCGTCCACCTACCTCCGGGGCGACCTGACCGGTGATGGGGTGGTAGACGATGATGATGTTGCGATGGCTTTGATGATTGATGTCGGGATGATAATACCTACTCCAGACCAGTTGATAGCCGGAGATCTCAACGGGGACGGAGTGATTGACTCCGCCGACATCACTCTCATTTCAAGATTGATAAAGGGCTTGCCGGTGAACCCCGGGGGTTCCAGGACCGAGAAAAGCCAGGCGGATTCTTACAACCTCACGGTTGGCGATGGTACCGGCTATCCGGCAGATTCGGTTCGGGTGCCGATCCGGATTAACGATGCTTCCGGCTTTTCCGGGGTTGACCTGCGGCTTGATTTTGATCCATCGGTTCTCACAGACTTTACCGCTTATACAACTCCCCTGACCGGTGACTTCGACCTCACCTACTACTACCAGGTTGACTCGGGCTGGATAAATATCGCCCTGTCCCGAAGCAATAATTTAACTGAAGAAGATCAAGGGGATTTAGTGGAGATTGGATTCCAGGTTCAGAGTGGGGCTCGGCCGGGAATGACCAGTGTTTTGCACCTGGCCCAACAAAAGCTGAGCGGTCAGTTCGGGGGAGATAAGAGCTGGGAGTTTGACGTAACCTCTCAGGATGGCCTTTTTCAGATAATAGGGACTCCCTCACCGCCACCTACCACAACGCCCACCCCTTCGGCGACTCCCACACCAACATCGACTCCCCTGCCTACGTCTACGCCGCCCCCCTCGGCTATCCCGACACCGCCCCTCACCCCCACTCCGATCGCGACCCCGACACTGCCGCCACCCACCGCGACCCCGTATCCCACCCCGGAGTACCTGGTTCTGGCCTCCGGCGACTATGACGGCGACGGGATCTCCGATATCGCGATCTTCCGGCAGGATTGCGGGCTCTGGTCGATCAAAGGACTGGGGAACACCTACTTCGGCAAACTTTTAGACCTCCCGGCCCCCGGGGACTATGACGGTGACGGGCTTCTCGATGTTGCCATATACCGTCCCTCTTCCGGACTCTGGGCAGTAAAAAATATCACCCGGTTCTACTTTGGCGGGGAAGAAGATCTGCCGGTCTCCGGAGATTACAATGGCGATGGGACCTGTGACTCCGCTGTGTTCCGTGAGTCTAACGGACTATGGAGCGTCCGGGGAGTTACCGCGCGCTACTTCGGAGCCAACGGAGATCTCCCGGTTCCCAACGATTACGACGACGACGGGACGACGGATATAGCCATCTTCCGGGGGTCATCCGGTCTCTGGGCGGTACTGGGTACAACCCGTTGTTATTTTGGAAAGGCCGGCGACCTGCCGGTCCCGGGTATATATAAATGGACCGGGTCTTTCCCAAATATCCCCGCTATTTATCGTCCCGCCACTGGACTCTGGGCCAGCCGTGCTGAAACCCGGTTCTATTATGGAACCCAGGGAGATAAGTCGCTGACAGGGGATTTTACCGGCGATGCTCTGGACAACAACGGAATCTTCCGCAGCAATCTCGGTCTCTGGGCTATCCGCGACGTGACCCGGGTATATTACGGAAGGGATGGGGATACTCCATTAAGCCGATAAGCCAATTCAATTTGATCAGAAAAAGGGACGGCTCTTTCTTATTATTGATTGAGCCGTCCCTTCTTTTCCTGTAATCAACTTCTTCTCCCCCCGGATTCACAGTTAGAATCAGTTGGCTCCGAATCCATATTATCTCCACCATAAATTCTTCGTCATCGACGGCAAGATAGTAATCACCGGCTCCTTCAACCCGACCAAGCACGCCGGCAACGCCAATGACGAAAATATGCTGATTATCCATCACAGCGGCGTAGCCCGGAAATACCTGAAAGAGTTCGATCGATTGTGGGAGAGGCGGTGGGAGTAAGGAAACCCGAGAAATCTGGGGTCCTCACTGAATGTATATCCTTATTGTGCCCCCCAGCCTGCCGTAGACTGAAAATTCAAACAAAAGCAGGGGCTAAAGTTTCTTCCTGAACTAAAAAAGGATTGTTTTTCCTCATCAGAGGCCAGGGAATTGTCTCTATCGCTTTCTCCGGATGTCTATATTTTAAGTCGCTTTTAACGGCATCTCTGAATTTTTTAAAATCCGCCGAAAATGCGTTTGTTTGGCTAAATAATTGCCTTACTCGAACTTTTAAAAGTTTAAGAATATATTTATCCGCCTGGGATAGAATCACTCTTCTAATATTCAAATCCGTCGCGGCATCAAAACACAATTTGCCACGTTCCCGCCGCGCGACTGTATTTGGAGAAACTCCCAACAGTTGAGATAATTCTACCTGGGTCAAGTCATTGGATTGTCTCAAAAAACGGAGATCTTCTCCGCTCAGGGGTTGAGGATTTAATATGACATCTACAAAAATCACAGCCAGTAGTTCCTGCATCCTGAATATTTCAGGGACCATAACTTCTTTATGATGCGGGCAGTACTCAAGGTATATATTACCAAGATACACATTGGAAAGTCCTGATTCGGTAAAGTGATAATTTGAAGACTTCCTCCGATTTAACTCAACTCCACATTTCGGGCATTTCATTTTTTCCACCTACTTCTTTTTAGAGGATAGGCCGTTATAAATACAACGGTCTGTTTGCTCTCAAATGATAATACAAGTTCAAATTTCTCTTTTCTTTTTCTTCCAGATGACCATCCCTGGAGGAGATATCTCCATTCTCTTGTTTTCTCAGTCGGTGGCTTCTTTCCTACTATCTTTCCCGATTTGGCAATCTGCAGTATTCTCGTATAATTGAGTCCTCTAAATCTCTTTCGACAATATGCGCTAAGTTCCGGGCTAATACGAATCTGATATTGTGAATCGACTTTTTCTTTTTCCAAAATTGCTCTTAATAGACCATCCGCCTGTCTCTTACTCTTCCGGGGGAAACCATTATAATCAGATAAAATTATAATGCCCTTTTCCATAATAATGGTTTCAAGTTAAATCTAAACTATACGGCACGTATAGTCAAGAGGTTTTTTATTTTTTTATCGGAACCCAATTAAAACGTTACATACTCATCAGTCGGAGAAGAGGGCGTTTTATTCCAAAAAAATGAAAAAATATGAGTATTTTTTGATCCAGGGCAAGAATCAGTGAGATTCGGGAATGATAGAGGGGAAAATCCCTGCGGTTGGAATGGCTAGTTTTGAACCGACCGGTGACACTTCATCGCCGGAACTCCTTTGATTGTTTCCTCCATGACTCGGGTAGTGCAACTCGCCTTATATGGATTTGGACAGTACTCGATATCAAAATAAGTTAACAACTTAACAACGTCCCCTTATATTTTCCTGAACGTGGCGGGAAGGATTTTGTTATAGTTTGAGCATAAGGATGTCACGGAATTGGAGCGGGGGATTGAGGATGTAGGATGACAATGCCTGGTATTATCTAGCCGAGTGACCGCGCGGAAAGACAGGGAATCGGCGAAGAGATCATGATACCGGTTGGTCAGATGGTAGCCAAAGCAGTAGCGGCCCTCATCGGAATCAGAACCAAGCACATAAAAAACCCATACGCGATATCGGGGAGTAAATCAGGTCTATCAAGAGGCTATTAGTCAATAATCAATGTCCACCCCTGATCCCTTCGAACACAGTTGGTCGATGGCGCTAAGTATGGCTTTTCCTTGTGTCGTTAGACGGTATTTCTGGGTCGGACTCCGTGGTGAGTCGGGTTGGGTCATTTCAACAAATCCCGCACCTAGGACGGGTTTCAAGTAATCGTAAAGAAAGGTTGGTCGATGGCGTAATCCAAGAGAATACATTGCATCGCGTGCCCCCAGAGAGCCACCTTTCAAGCAAGCTAAGATCCGTTTTACTTGTTCGGTTACTTGTTCGGTTACTTGTTCGGTAGATTCTTGAATCCTGATTTTTCGGATCAGGGGAACGGTAAAACGGATACGCATTCCAATTTCCCTGATTTTTAGATCAGGTAATCCCAGTTCTTCCGCTTCACGGAAAATACGGGGTATGCCACTCCCCCACTGTTCAATCAGATTGAGTTCTCGAAAGATACGGGCTATGACATGATTCCGGATTTTAGAAAGGCCCTGACGCATATCCTCAAAGGTCATCCCGGGGAGCAATATGCCGGGAGCCGCTCAAAAAAACGTCAACCATTAGCAGGGTATTGCCTTCAATGGTGGTCATTTCAACATTTGGCACCAGGCGGGGGCTAATAGAATCGGCAATCAAATTACATAGGCGCTCTTCCTCATCAAGGGGATTTTTGATTCCTACCGGGGATCGAGTTTTATCGTCCACACCAATGATCATTCTACCACCGGCAGAGTTGGCGAAGGCAACCATGGTTTTTAACAGATTCTGTGGTGATGATAGGTCGCGTTTGAACTCAAGGGTCTTGCCCTCGCTGCGCTGAAGAAGTTCAGATCCATTCATTTTTTCAATCCCGCGCCCCCGGGCTCCAACTATTCCGACCCGGAAGAACGCATTGGTAACATTGAGATTTAGATTTATTATTATTCCTCACACTCATTAGTCGGAGAAGTGGCTGTTTTATTCCAAAAAAATGAGAAAATCGCGGATGTTTTCCATTTTGGAAAACAATCTATGGGATTATCTCAATAAAAAGCAGCAAGTTGCGAAGTTGCCTCCATCCCCTAATATCCCTAATATTCATTGGGCTGCTGGAATGGAATTTTAGTATTATTCCTGCGGGGAAAACGGCCTTAGAAGCGTTTTTTGACCCCGAAAAACTCGCTTAAGACCGATATTTTAAGCTTTCAGTGAACCCCGTTGCCCCGTGATCGTATCTGGGTTGTTGTAGCCGCGGTCGGTGACCGCGGATGACAGGGGCCGCGGTCAACCGACCGGGGCTACAGTGTCCGAGGCCACCACGGAAAATCTGGATGAAGCATAAGACAACGGGGTTCACTGAAAGCTTACCCGATATTAGGCCATAATTTTCAGGGAACTTGTTGTATTTCAACATGTTAGTGTGGTCCCCCCTTTCCGACTGGGCCATTGTTCTTAATCCCAGCCTCAATCTGCTGAGCAGAGGGCAACTCGGCTTTTAACTTCGCAGGTAACATACGATACGTTGCCACTCCCATGGGCTTGTTTGTGTCGCGCAGGGCGTATTCAACCACAATCTTATTTCGTTTCTTACAGAGAATTATCCCGATGGTCGGATGATCTTCAGTATGTCGGAGCTTATCGTCGACCGCCGACAGGTAAAAGTTCATTTTACCGGCAAATTCCGGTTCAAACGGGACCACTTTCAGGTCAATAATAATGAAACATCGCAGGTGAAGATGGTAAAATAGAAGATCCATGAAATAATCTTTACCGCCTACTTCAAGATGGTATTGTTGGCCGATAAAAGAAAAGCCTTTGCCGAGTTCCATCAGAAAATCCTTGATTCTATTGACAAGAGAATCTTCTAACTGCCGTTCTGAGATGTCGGTGCCAAGCCCAATAAAACCAAAATTATAGGGATCTTTGATAAGTTGACGGGCTAAATCAGACTGAGGGGTGGGGAGCGTAGCAGAAAAATTGGTCAGCGCTTTACCCTGGCGTTCATATAGACCTGTTTCAATCTGGTGAACAAGGACAGCTCGGGACCAACCATGTTCTATTGTCTGCCGGGCATACCATAACCGTTTGATAGAACTTTTTAGTTTTTCAACCAGCACCACATTATGAAACCAGGGAATTTCCGTAATTTCCGGCGGAATTATTGAGCCATCCAATTGTCGCGCAAGCTGCGCGAGTGCCTTCGTATTTAAATCTCGCGCAGCCTGCGCGAGATTTTTACCCTCTAATACATAAGCAAGGAAAAAGGCGCGCATGCGCCAGAGATTGCTACCGGAAAACCCGCGTAAATCAGAAAATTCGCTCCGGAGATCTTCTCCCAGACGTTTAACAACGGATTTCCCCCATCCTTTTCTATTTTGCTGGAGAATTATTTCTTTCCCGATCTCCCAGTATAATTGGATCAATTCTCGATTTACCGCCAAACCTGCTTTAATCCTCGACGTTTGAATCCGTTTCTTAATATTATCAAGAAGCAGGGGGTAACTGGAAGGTGGTGCGGGATCATGCCGAATTAATGCCTTCTTTTTATGTTTTTGCTTTTTCTTATTAGAAATTTTTGATGTGATTTTCGGTCGATAGTTCATACCTCAATACCTTTAAGCTTCCTTTAATTATCGTTTAAGAGATCCTATAAATTCGGACGAATATCGGTTTCTTCCATCTATATAATATTCATCCACTGCTTTGAATTCACCGTTGCATATACCAAAATCGGATTGGTATATCCTTGACCTTCTCGATTAATATGAAGTTGTGGCTCCAGGGCAGCCCCAGCACAACCCGGGATATAGCTTCCGTGCCAAGGGCCGAAACAGGATGTAAAAGTGCCACAGACTGTGGCACTTTTTTGGCTCTGCTGGAATCTATCGATTGGGGCATATCCTGTATCGCTATTGGAATGAGCGCGGGGTACTCTCGATAGAAACGGATCATGCGTTTAAGATTCCGCTTAGAGAAACCTTTAATCTTGGGCAAATCATTGCGCAGATCCCGGTAGAGGCGCGGGATCACACTGGCACCCCAACCTTCGACATCCTGTCGAATCTGTATAATCCTTCCGACATCCCAGTATAGTATCAACATCTCACGGTTGGCTGAGAGAACCGCCCGAGTCTGTGCTCGGCGTATCCGCCCCTTGATGTCGTCGAGTAGCAAAGTATAGTTAATAACCTCACCTGTCATTTGAAGTCCTCCCATAATTTTTCAGGCACTTATAAGGGCCACTTCGAATTTACCAGTGCAAAATAAATTAGACTCATATTAACAGTCGGAGAAGTGAGCGTTTTATTCCGGAAAAAATGAAAAAACCGCGGATTATTTCCAAGACATGAAGGCAATCAACGAGATTACTTCAATAAAAAGCAGTAAGTTGCAAAGTTACCTCCGTCCCCTAATATTTTATTCAAGAGGAGGCTAAGATGAGATTAATCAGTTTGACTGATAGGAGGGATTTCGTTATAGTTTGAGCATGAGGATGTCCCGGAATGGGTGGGTGGAATTTAGACTGTGAAATGACGATGCCTGGTATTATTTGACACTGACCGTGTAACCGGCCGGGAAGAAATGGAATCGGCCAAGACATCATGATCCCGGTTGGTCCGATGGTAGCGGTAGCCAATACCATAGAGAATGACCCGGGAATCAGAATCAAACGCATAAAAAGAAAATCAAGAAGCTATATCGGGGAGTCAATCAGGCCCATTAAGAGGCTATTAGTCACTAGTCAAGGTCCAGCCCTGGCTCCTTCCGGCCCTGGATCCTTCATAAGTTTGACTAAGTGGGGAGGAGAATTAAAAGAATTATTGCCCGGCTTTAAACTTAGTATTTGGGGTGTGACCCTGATTTTTCCTGGTTTAATAATTTACCAAGCTGCAATAATTCCGTTGGGGCAACAGCCCGTCCGGGTTTGACACTGATTTATTTATTATGATGACTAAAAAATTTTCTGGTTTTTTATCTTCTTATCCTTATCAGTTTATATCCCGGGTATATTCCCGCCGGGCAACAAAGCGTTGCGGATACCGGATATGCTGAAGTAAAGAGCTATCTCTCTCAAGGTGACCCTGTTCAGCAGTTGCTCTCTCCCGAGGGGGTATTCATCGCGGTCTTCAACGATGATGTTGCTGGCTGGGTGAAAGAGAAACTCGATCAGCCGCTCCTGGAGAAAATATCGCTGGCCCTGAAGCCTTCCCTGGATATCGAGCTGGATAAAAGAGGATTTGCCCCTGCCGCGCCCCGAAGCACGAAAGGGAAGAAGGATGATACCAACTACAACGCGATCTGGGTGAGAGATAATGTTTGGGTCTACTGCTCTCTATCTCAAGATCCGGCCCGGCAGGACGACGCGAAGAGACTGCTCCTGGCTCTCTGGGACTATTACGCGACCGCTCCCCAGATCAAGCGTTTCCGCGACGTCATTGCTGATCCCGCTCTCTCCTGGGATCAGATGGCGATGCCCCATATCCGTTTTGACGGCAGTTCTCCGGATCTGGGCGACGTTATGGTGGATGGCAAACCCCAGGTTTGGAACCACCGCCAGATCGACGCCCATGGGATCTTCTTTACCGCGCTCGGTGAGGCCCTGTTCCAGGGCTTGATCGGTCCTGAAGAATTGACCGGCGATCGTTTGAAAGTTCTCAGCCTCTACCCGCTCTTCCTGGAGCGGATCCGGTTCTGGGATTACGAAGATGCCGGCGCCTGGGAAGAGCTGCCGCGGAAGAACACCTCCAGTATCGGGCTGGCCACCCGGTCACTCCAGGTCTGGCGGGAGATTTTCCAGGGAGATCCGACTCCTGCGGTAAAACCTTTCCGGCTCCTCTTCACCGGGCTTCTGAAAAATTCGGATCGGGAAGTGGTGGACCAGTGGTCGAAGACCTCGTTCGATCGATTGATTGAATCCGGACTCAAGACCGTGAAAAGACAGTTAAAGTTAGGGGGAGAATCCCCCGACTATGATCCGGAAGATATTCACTTCCGTCTGGCCGACAGTGCCTTGATCTTCCTCATCCAGCCATTCCCTCTGCGGGGACTGAGTGAAGAGGAAGAGAGAAAGGTCCTGCTGATCGTGGAGCGGCTGGTCCGTCCCTGCGGGGTGCTTCGTTATGAACGCGATAGTTACCAATCGGGAAACTTCTGGATCAAAACTCCCGCGGAAAATACGAAAGGCCGTGCCGCGTTAACCGGGGATACGTCTTCCAAGAATGCTTTTCTCGAGCGCCTTCGTTCCCTGATCCCCGATACCGAGGCCCAGTGGTTCTTTGATAGTCTCCTGGTTTTGGCCCGTCTTCACCTGGCGACCGCCACCAATGACCCTGAGTTAAGGCGCCAGGACCTCTATCAGGCGACGGTCCATCTGAAACGGGCTATGGGGCAGATCACGGGAGATGACCTCACCGCGGACGGTCAGGCCGTTAGCCCCGGCCAATTGCCCGAGAGTATCAATACCGTGGTGATTGAGGGCAATAAGTACTGGCTCCCTTCTCCGATTGTTCCCTTGAACTGGTCCAAAGCCGCCTTGAATATGGCCCTCCATGAATACGCCCGCGTTGCCCGGGGAGGTGTGGTTTTAAGTCATTAGTGCAACAGCTTGAATTCCAGGGATAATTCTGGGGCTACCATAAATAATTCGGCAGCCTCACAAGCGAAAATTAATAATAATCAAGTAATATATCCCCGAAGTTACCAAAATTTGAAAGACCAAATAGTCAAGATTAAAGATTTGACCCCAAATGCGGAGGGTCCCGTCCTGATATAGGTTGTCACATACAAAGCACATCCCCCCGGGGTTTATCCCCGGGGAATGAGAGTTCAATAGGCTAATCTGGAAGATAACAAAATACGGCCCATGCCCATCCCCCACCTCGATCAAATCGCCTGGAATCTCCCTCTTTATGCCAGATAATTACTTTACAGAAAAAATGGGATTTAATTCAGATTTCTCTTGACTAATTTGGAGAGGAGAGATATAGTTACTCCGATTCTGAGAATCATTTTAGGGCGATCAGGAATCTCCTTAAAAATGAAATATCGGTTCACAAAAAAAAATTTGTCTTAATTGAATCACCCGCCCGTTTTTCCCGGCGGGTTTTTTGTTTTCTGAAGGGGACTCAGGGGAAGTTTTAAAGGGCAAGTTGTAAGCGCTCCTCAGGAGCGGCCCAGGCATAATATATATTAACTAAGAAGGAAACAGATCAGCCATATCCATAAGGAGACTTTTCCTTTTAGCTTACGCGGAAAGAAGTTATGAACTTGAAGTCGCAATTTGCGACTTCAAGTGATGAGAACCTTTCGGGAATTCAGGGTAGATTAAAGAAATATAGATAGTTGGATAGAAAAATTAAAAGAATTATTAACCGGCATTAAAACTTAGTATTTGGGGTGTGACCCTGTTCTTTCATTCATAGCCAGATATGATGGATTATTGCGTTTGCCGGTCGGATTGAAAATCATCGGGAAAAAATTCAAATTCAGGTTAAGGGATCAGAAGACTGGAAGCTCTTCTGAAAAAAAGAGAGGAGAAGAAAAAATGAGATTAATGATTGCTGTTTTCATTATTGCCGCGATCTTAGCCGGCGGCTGCGCGAGCTGGAAGAAAGATTCTATGAAAGAGCCTGATGCTTATTATAATTCAACCGGGGAGACTCACTATGAAAGAGAACCAATGACAATATTCTCAACGGATGATGATGAGGATGACGATTTATTACCCCGGTTTGAAGATATGGATTGAACAGGAAGACCTCGATAATCAATAACGCGGGAGATGATGATTAAATTCCTCCAGACGATTTGAATCTATAATAGCACGGCAAAATTAGTTTATCTGTTCGGGAGTTCTATATGAAACGTTATTGTATAATTCTGATTCTGATATGGGGGGTGATTTTCTCCGGCTGTGCCCGGACACCGGAATCCACGCTAGTGCCTCCGGGTATTCAGACCCCGGATCGAGAGTATAGTGAGAGGGCAGAAAAAACTCTCAAAATCGCAGAAGAATATTTTGAGGAGGGTAAGCTCCCGGAGGCGATCGACCGATACCGGGAATTACTCGGAGAGGAGGAACTCGATAAGGAACTCTATGTTGATGGGTCTACCGGTCTGGTCAGGGCGCTCATCTATGATGACCAATGGGAAGAAGCGCTGGCTACTGCCCAGGAGTCGGTCTTGAAAATTAAGGACAGTGCTCCCCTCTACTCCTCCTTGGGAAGCGCCTATTACGCACTGGAAGATTATCAACTGGCGGGCGAGGCTTTTCTCCAGGCAGTAGAACTAGACTTGCATGACCCTTCCGCGAATTATGGCCTGGGGAAGATATGCTATTTGCAGAAGAAAACAAAATTGGCAAAACTATTCTTCCAGAAGGCAATCCGGTATAAGGATGATATCCCCAAGTTCTATATGGCCCTGGCCGACATTTTTCTTGCTGAAAGAAATTACGCTAAAGCCATCGAATATTTTGAAATATACCGTTCTTTCGACCTTAAATACGACAAGAAAACAAAGCAGCTAGTGGAAGCGTACGTCAAGGTTCTCAAGGCCTTCGGGGATGATCCGCCTTATCAGGTCTTCGCCCCCGATGTCTTTGAGATCCCATTTGAATTACTCCTGGAGTTACCGGTGGTCGAAGCAAGTATCAATGGGCACGAGCCCCGCAAGTTTGTCTTCGACACCGGGGCGTCAAAAACTTGTATTGACAAAGAATACGCCCGGCAGATCGGATTAAAAGCAATCGCTCAAATCGAGGGGAAGGGGATAGCGCATGATATCAGGGTATCATGGACTAAACCGGATTCTGTCAGGTTAGGAGAATTTGAGATTCGAAATGTACTTTCGGGAATTGTTTCCATGAGACCCATGTTGGACCACCTGGAGAGTAAGAAGGAAGAAGGACTTTTAATGAGTTCGGATGAAGAGATACTGGAACTTACCGGAGTGATCGGGGTCGGCAACCTGTTCAAAGATTATTGTGTTACACTGGACTATAAGGAACAAGTAATCCGTGTCGCCAGTGATCCGCCGGATGGGGAAGCTGTTCCAGTGTTAAAAATGCAGATGTTTATCAGGGGTTCAATGCCTTATCTATTTTGCGCGGTGGCAGGGAAGACGCCCCGGCCGTTTACTATTGATACTGGCGCTGGAAGAACATCGTTATATACTGACTACACGAACCTGGAAAAGATTCCATTATCCCCGGCACCGGAAACCTCCGGCGCGGCCGGAATTGGAGGCTATCATGATAGAATGGTGGTTGAGGAAGGTGACATTTTAGTCGGGAACTTGTATGTAACAATATCCCCGCTGACGGTAATAACCATGGATCGAGAAATTGAGCGTGTATTAAAGTACGGAGTAATTGGCAACGATATCCTGAAGCACGTCAACCCGACATTCGACTTTAAGAATGCCATGCTGATAGTGCCCGTGCCGGATGAAGGGGTAAAAGCAAAAAATATTCAATGATCAAAGAAAACCAGGAGTCAGAGTAGCGCACAGAGCAAGAACCTTAGATTGATAAAATCATGTCTCCATCATCAACGCTCCATTCATTGCTTCTCACTTTTTTGGTCTTCGCCCTGATCTTCCCCGCGGGCATCAGGGCCGGAGAACCCGTTAAAACTCAGATTAATCTTCTGGCCGCGCCACTGCTGGAGATGGGGTATGCCACCGGCATCGTGGTTGGGGTGATCGAAGGTGATAAGGATACGATATTCAGCTACGGCACTGTCTCCCGGGATTCTCGGGATGCGCCCGACGGTAAGACGGTCTTTGAGATCGGTTCCGTCTCCAAGACATTCACGGCCCTCCTCCTGGCGGTTCTGGCGGTAGAGGGGAGGGTGGGACTCGACGACCCGGTCCGAAAGTATCTCCCTGATTCGGTTACTGTTCCCCGGAAGGTTAAGCATGAAATCACATTGGCTGACCTGGCGACGCACACATCGGGGTTGCCGCGGATGCCCGACAATGTCGAGCCGGAGGATCCGCTCAATCCCTACGCTGACTATACCGCGGAGAGGATGTACTCATTTCTCTCAGGCTATGAACTGCCGCGTTCTCCCGGCGAGATATACGCCTACAGTAACCTGGGCTCGGGACTCCTGGGCCACATCCTGGCCCTACGGGAGAGAAAGGATCTGGAGGCCTTAATCCGGGAGAAGATCTGCCAGCCGCTGGGAATGAAGGATACCGGGGTTACCCTTTCACCGGAACAGAAAAACCGTTTTGCCACCGGATACTATGTCCTGGAGGAGGAACCGGTTCCGCATTGGGATTTTTCCGCCCTGGCTGGTTGCGGCGCTCTCCGTTCCACCGCCCGCGACCTGATAAAATATCTCCGGGCCCAGATGGAGATCGTTGATTCTCCCCTCTCCGCCGCGATCAAAACCACCCTGATCCCCCGTCACTCAACCGACATCCCGGGAGACTGGCGGATTGGTCTGGGCTGGCACGTAGATAAAACCGGAACTATCGCCTGGCATGACGGGGGAACATACGGATCTTATACCTATGTCGGCTTTAACCGGAAACGAAATTTTGGCTTGGTCTGGCTCAGTAACTCCAGCCTCTGGCAGGTGGGAGGATTGCGGGAGCGGTTGGAGAAGATCCTTCTCGGAGATCTGATAGAGCCATTGAAATTAAAGAAACCTATCAAGCTTAATGAAAAAATCCTCAAACGTTATACTGGAAAGTACCGGATCCGTCCCGACGTGATCCTGGAAGTGAAACTGATTGAAGGTTCTCTGGTCTTATCAGCGTCCGGAGAAGCGGGGGGCTCCGTCCTCTATCCTGAATCAGAGATTAGTTTCTTTTTCCTGGACAGCGAAGATTTGACTACCTCCTTTGTTGTAGATAAGAAAGGAAAAGCACAAAAGCTGATCCTGCATGAGGGAGGTAAAGAAACTCCGGCGGAAAAGATATAAGGCAGGACGATTCTTATCCGACCGCTGCCAGCAGTGCATGCGTCGCATTTCATTCTGCCCGACGGAAACGATCACCGTTCCCGGCAGGAAATATCAGGTTTATCGGGCGGTTAGCCTGGGGGATGTCTTAAATCAGGGGACCGGGGGGAACTGATCAACTTAAATAATAAAACTTCCTGAACAAGAAATTAACTTCCCGCCCAAGGAGGTCGTGATGATGAAGCGTTATTTAATAATCCTGTTTCTGATCTTAGTGGCTGTCTGCTCCGGATATGCCCGGACACCGGAATCTACTCCCGTGTTGACGGGTGTCCAAGTTCTGGCGGAATGGGATTATTCCGGGGGGATACTTAACCGTGATGAGGTCCTGAAGAAGGCAGCCCTGGTGACCGGAGAAACCTACCCCGATGCTCCCTGTGTGGAGCTCGCCCTAATTGTTAAGATTTTGTATAACGCAGACGGCACCTACCTCACCTGGAACGACTCCTATTATAAGTATTTATCCGAACGAGCCATCAGCGATGCCCCGGTGATATCTCTTTCTTTCACTATTCCACATCAGCGGGGGTCTGAGGACTGTAAGTTTACCCTGGTGGAGATCATCAAGCCCGACGGCACAGTAGTCTCTATTGACCCGGAAGAAGAGAGCACGGTTAAAACCGACCGCTCGAAGATGGATAATAACATCTATAGCCAGGATAAAAAGATTGTGGAAGTAGGTTTGCCGGGGCTGGAGGTCGGGGATATTATCCATTTTGTTTCATTTGAAAGAACCGTTGAACCGAACCTGCCGGATAACTACGCGGCGGGGTGGATGATACAGAATTTTTACCCCCTGCTTTATCATGTAATAGAGATTTGCGGACCGGAAGAGCTGCCCCTGCGGAGCATGATTATCAAGGATAAAATAGAGGGGACGGTCACCGAAAGCAAGCGCCGGGAGGGTGGCCTTATCTGTTACCGATGGGAATGGAAAGACGTCCCGTCCATCTTTCCCGAGCCCAATATGCCCCCGCTCATCTCTGTCAAGCAGCGGTTGCTGGTCAGCACCCTGCCGGACTGGAAAGCCCTCTCCCGCTGGGTCTCGGATATGTATGAGCCCCACCTCCAGTCTGACCGGGAGATAAAAGCCAAGGTCAAGGACCTGACCAAGGGACTTGAAGACCCCGGAAAAAAGATTGAAGCCCTCTTCCTTTTTGTCTCCCAGAAGATTGGTTATCTGGGGATGGCCGCGGAAGTCTCCGACCCGGGGCTGAGACCTCACGATGTTTCCGCTACTTTTAAAAACCGGATGGGAATCTGCCGGGACCAGGCGGCCCTGCTGGTGGCCATGCTCCGGGAAGCCGGTTTTGAAGCCTTTCCGGTGATAATATCCGTCCATAAAAAGATGGATCCGGAAGTACCTCTCCCTCACGGTATTGATCATGTGATTGCCGCGGTCCGGCAAGAGAATGGTGAGTATCTCCTGATGGATCCCACGGGTGAAACCACTTCTGCGTTCATCTCTCCGCTTCTAAACAATCGGAACTACCTGGTGGCGACCCCGGAAGGCGAGACTCTGTTCACCTCACCTCCCACTCCCTCCCAAAATAATACGCTGGAAATCAATACCACGGGAAAGATTGACCGCGCTGGAAATCTAACCGCGGAGACGGTGATAGATTTTAACGGTGTCAACGACGCTTTTTACCGGTCCAGATACGCTAAAGTGAGACTGGCGGATCTCTTCCGGTTTTTTCAAGATAAGATCCTGAAAGATATCGATGGTGTGAGCTTGAACGAACTTGTCTGTGAGCCTGAAGATCTGACGGATACTTCCCACCCGCTCACCATCCGCTTCAAGTATAAGGCGGAGAACTTCCTGATCCGGGGAGGGGATGTGGTCATGATTCCGCTCCCTTCTCTGGCATCAAAGATCGGGTGGGTGAACGAACTGATCGATAATTGCGGACTCAAAAAAAGACTCTATCCTTTAGTAAACAAAGTTACCTGCGGTGTCCGGGAGCGGATAACGCTCGATCTGGACCAAGCGGTGGGAGAAGCAGAAGCTCTCCCTTCCACCGAGCCGATCGAGGATGATACCATCTCCTGGAAGCTTTCTTCCCAAATGAAAGGGAGCGAGCTTATAGTTGAATCCGATTTCAGACTAAAAATACCGGAGTTCACTCCCGAAGAATATCTCGCCCTCAGGAATACGATCCAGGCCGCCGAGCGCGGCCGCCGCCAGATGGCCATCTTCGCCCCCGTCTCCGAAGATACGCCTATCCTGGAAGATATCCCCGTCGTTACCCCGTCCCCACCAGCCGATACTTCCTCCGGGAAATCAACCGGGTTCGAGCAAGCAGCCAGCTCTTCCGGAGTCATCTTTCTCCATAAGCGGCTTGAATACAACCTGGAGGACGCTTACAACTGGACCGAGACGATATCTGAAAAAAAACAGATACTCAGCTATAGCGGGATAAAATCTGAAGGTCTCCTTGAGATTTACAATCCTTACCAGGGAGAAGTGAAGATCGAGAAAGCGGTGGTCACCGGCCCGGACGGGTCTTCGATGGAGGTTGGAGAGGAAAATATCAGCCGGTATCCAATCAAGCTGGTAGTTGCTTTCCCGGGGTTGGAGGTGGGAAGCACTATCGATTACCGTTATACGATAAAGGCCCGAGACCGTATCTTTGCCGAGGGAGTCCAATTTATAGCCATTGACCCCACCCGGGAGATAGCGGTTATTCTTAGAACACCCCGGGATCTGCCGGTCAGTATTGTAATAAATAATTTTGAAGGGGTTCTTTCCAGTGAGATTCCGGACCCGGAAGATCCTTCCCGCCTGGTATATGAATGGAAATATGAAAATATTCCCCTCCTGAAACCCGAGGATTCGATGCCCCCCTCTTGGACATTCAAACCCTCACTCTATATCTCCACCGGCAACTGGGATGATTACGCCTCCCGGGTCGAAAAAACGCTGACCGATGCCGCCGGCAAGACCACCCTGCATAAAACAGATGCCAGTCCGCGGGAAATAGTGAGGGTGGCCCGGGATTATGTGGATAGAAAAATTCGTATTCACGGTTCCACCCTGCCGCCGTTTACGTCTGTCACCAGCGTTGGGCAGACCCGCAAAGGTGGTTCCAACAGTCTGGTTGACCGGGCGGTTCTGATCTACGGGCTGCTGGAGATGGCCGGTCTTAAGCCCCAGTTTGTCCTGGCTTCATCTTTTCCGCATCTAAAAGAAATAAATCAAATCTTAACGACGGCTCCTTACCCAGAACTTTTTATGGATGTTCTGGTTCGGGTCCGGGATCCGGAACTTCTTGATGGACGTTATGTATATCTCAACGATACCGATCGTTACGCGGCCCTGGGCGCGACCGAGCATGATGGAAAGCTGGGTGTCGTACTGCCCGAAGGGACCTTTGCAAAGATCTCTTCCGCCGTTGAAGATGATTCAAAGGATACCTTTTCCATCCGCCTGGCCGGTGACGGCTCTGCCTCTATCTCTTACCGAAGGTATTTCTGTTCAAATTACGCAGATCAGAAAAAAGTCTTTTCCATACTGATGCCGGAGGAACGCCGACGGGTATTTGACCAGCAGATAGCGCCACACTTATTTTCCCCGGCTGCCGAACTTGAGGGGGAGTTTTTAACCGATTTTTCCAGATATCCGGGCGTGATGAGTTTTGCCGCGCGGGATCAAAATTTCGGAGTCCGGCAGGGGGATTTTCTCCTTTTTTCGCTGCCCGAAGTCTCTGGTTTAGTTGATAAGCTTCCGGAGGATCGTCTCAACCCCTGGTATATAGAGGAAGCCGATAAAGACAGTCTCGAGATCGAAGTTGAACTGCCTCCGGGTTTCGAGGTTGTCTATCGGCCGGAGTCACTGGAGCAGAAGGAAGTCGCCGGCGCTCCCGTAAATGTAGATTTCCAGCTTAAAGAAGAGAGGGGACCTGACGGAGCCCGCCGTCTCCTTCTTAATTACACGGTGGATATGGAGCCGGCGATCGTCAAGCCTTCCGCTTATCAAAAAATTCAGAAGCTCTTTCAATACCTGGGAAGCCGGAAAGCGGATACTGTTCTTCTGACAAAAACCGCCTCCCCAAAAGTAAACAGTAATAGGTGAGCGGTAAGCGGTCGGCGGAGTAATCGGGTGTTGCTTTTACCGCTTACTGCTAACCGGTTACCGATTGTCATAAGGAATGACTTATGAAAAAAATATTTCTTTCAATGATTTTTCTTCAATTGCTACTGGTGGTGTTATGCATTACGCCGGCGGCGCCGGAGGAATGGGATTATTCCGGGGGGATACTTGATCGGGAGGAAGTTCTCGAGAAGGCCGCCCGGGCGACCAGGGAAAAATACCCCGAGGATTTCTCCCTGCAGCTCGCCGGATTTATGAAGTTCCGGTATAACGCAGACGGGACCTATATCAGCTGGTACGACTCATACATTAAATATTTAACCGAGCGGGCCCTCAGTGAGAACCCGGTCACAACCCTTTCTTTCACCATTCCCCATCAGCGGGGTCCGGAGGACTGCAAGTTTACCCTGGTGGAGATCATCAAGCCCGACGGATCCGTTCTTTCTATCGACCCGAAAGAAGAGAGTAAGGTCAAAGTTGATCGCTCGGGCATGGATTCTAAGATATATAGCCAGAATACAAAAAATGTGGAAGTAGGTTTGCCGGGGCTGGAGGTTGGGGATATTCTCCATACGGTTTCGTTTGAAAGGGTCGTTGAGCCGTACACGGAGGATAATTGGGGGATGGTGGTGCCGGTACAAATTAGTTCTCCCGGGCTTTCTCTTATATTAGAGATATGTGGACCGGAAGAACTGCCCCTGCAAAGTATGATTATCAAGAATAGAATTGAAGAGACTGTTGTCAGCGAAAGTAGGAGCCGGGATGACGGTCTTCTCTGTTATCGCTGGGAATGGAGAGACGTTCCGTCCATCTTTCCCGAGCCCAATATGCCCCCGCTCAACTCCGTCAAGCAGCGACTGCTGGTCAGTACCCTGCCGGACTGGAAAACTTTCTCCCGCCGGCTCTCGGAGGTATATGAACCCCATCTGGAGACGGACGGAGCAATCAAAGCCAGGGTCCAAGAACTGACCCGTGACCTCGAAGATCCCGGTGAAAAGATTAAGGCCCTCTTTCTGTTTGTCTCCCAGAAGATTGGTTACCTGGGGATAGCCGCGGAAGCATCAGACCCGGGGATAAGACCTCACGATGTTACCGTTACATTCAAAAATCGGATGGGGATCTGCCGGGACCAGGCGGCCCTCCTGGTGGCCATGCTCCGGGAGGCCGGCTTCGTGGCATTCCCGGCCCTGATCTCTGTACATAATAAAGTGGATCCGGAAGTGCCTCTGCCGGTCAGATTTGATCATGTGATTACCGCGCTCCGGGAGCAGGACGGGGATTATCTTCTGCTGGATCCCACGCCTGAAACCACGTCCGCGTTCCTATCTCCGTTTTTAAAGAACCGGAACTACCTGGTGGGTACCCCGGCAGGTGAGCCCCTGCTTACCTCCCCTCCCGCTCCGACCCAGAATAATACCCTGGAAATCAATACCCGGGGAGAGATTGACCGGGCTGGAGCCCTGACCGCGGAGACAGTATTTCTCTTTAATGGTGTTAATGACACTATCTACCGTTCCGCCTATGCTAATGCTAGCCGGGCGCATCTCTTCCGGAATTTTCAGGAAAAGGTTCTGAACGATACCGGGGGCGCGAGCTTGAGCGAACTTGTCTGTGAACCGGAAGACCTGACGGATATTTCCCAACCGCTCACCGTCCGAATCAAGTACCGGGCGGAGAACTTCCTGGTCAGGGATGAAGAGGCGGCCATGGTCCCGCTCCCTTTTCTGGCATCAAAGATCGGGGTGGTGAATGAACTTCTCGATAAGTGCAAACTAAAAAAAAGACGGTATCCTCTGGCAAACGGAGTCACCTGCGGAGTCCGGGAGCGGATAACGCTTAATCTGGAGAGAGCGGTGGGAGAAGAAAAAGCACTACCCATCTCCGATCCGATCGACACTGAGACCGTCTCCTGGAAGCTTTCTTCCCGGATGGAAGAGAACGAACTCAGGGTTGAATCCGATTTTCAACTTAAAACCCCGGAGTTCACTCCTGATGAATATCTGGTTCTCCGGGAAGCGATCGAGGCGGCCGAGCAGGACCGCCGGCAGATGGCCATCTTCTCCCCTATCTCCCCAGCCACTCCTATCCTGACAATTACTCCCGCTCTCAGCCCGACTCCGGTTGCCGTTGCCATTTCCGAAAAACTCTCCGGTTCCGAGGAAATAGCCGGACCTTTTGATGTTCTATATTTTTACAAGAGATTTGAATATAACCTGGAGGATGCTTACAACTGGACCGAGACCAGATCGGAAAAAAAGCAAATCCTCAGCTATCAAGGGATAAAATCCGAAAGCCTCCTCAAGATCAGCAACCCTTACCTGAATACAGAGGTGGAGATTGAGAAAGCGATAGTGATCGGCCCGGACGGGTCTTCGCGGGAGGTGGGGGAGAATAATATCAGCCGTTATTACAATAAGCTGATAGTCGCCTTTCCGGGATTGGAGGTGGGAAGCACGATCGAATACCGGTATACGATGAAGGCCCGGGACCGGATATTTTCCACGGCAATTAAATTCATCGCCGTTGAGCCCACCCGGGAGATAGAGATTCTTCTCAAAACCCCCCGGGAACTGCCGCTCAGTATCATCGAAAATAATTTTCATGGTGTTCTCTCCCGTCGGACTACGGACCCGGAAGATCCCAACCGCCGGGTCTATGAGTGGAAATGTGAAGATCTCCCCATTCTGAAATCCGAGGATTCAAGGCCCCCCCTCTGGACATTCAAACCCTCTCTATTTATCTCCACCGGCAACTGGGATAATTACGCCTCCCGGGTCGAAAAAACGCTGACCAAAGCCGCCGGGGCGAAAGAGTCGCGGAAAGAAGATTTGAATCCGGGCGAAACAGTGAGTGTGATCCGAGATAGGGTGGATAGAGATATCCGTATAGACTACGCTACCTTACCTCCATTCAGCTCTGTTGACCCCGCCGCGGAGACTTACACGAAGGGCGTTGGTACCCGGGTTGATCGGGCGGTGGTGATCTACTCGCTGTTGGAGTCGTTCGGTTTTAAACCCGAGTTTGTCCTGGCCTCATCTTTTCCGGATATAAAAGAGATAAGAGAGGTCTTAAAGGAGGCGCTTCTCCCATTTCATTTTTCGGACGTTCTGGTCCGGGTCCGGGACCCGGAAATTCTGGACGGGCGCTATGTCTATCTCAACGATACCGACCGTTATGCGGTTCTGGGCGCGACCACCCATAACGGAATGCTTGGTGTCACCCTGCCCGGAGGTGACATGATAGAGATTTCTTCCTCCGTCGAATGTGATTTTTTGAAGGAAACTTTTTTTATCCGTCTGGCCGAAGAAGGAGCCGCCGTGATTTCCTACCGGACCGATAATTATTCACCCCTGTATGGCGAGAACAAAAAAGCATTCTCCCTGATGCGCCTGGAGGAACGCCGCCGGGCATTTGACCAGCAGATCGTCCCGGGAAAATTTTCCCCGGCCGCCGCGCTTCAGGGAGAACTATCAACCGATTTTTCCGGTTATCCGGGAGTGATCAGTCTTTCCGCCCGGGATCCCAACTTCGGGGTTCGACAGGGAGACTTTCTTCTTTTTACGCTGCCCCATGTCTCTTATCTCATGAAAAATCTTCCGGAGGAGCGTCTCAACCCGTGGTATATCGAGGAAGCCTCCAAATTCAACCTCAAGATCAAAGTCGAACTTCCCCCGGGGTTCGAGGTTGTTTATATGCCGGAGTCAATGGAAGAGAAGGACGTTGCCGGCGTTCCCGTAAGTGTGGATTTCCAGATGAAAGAAGAAACGAAAGAGGATGGAGACCATCGTCTTCTCCTTAATTATACGGTAAAGATGGAGCCAGCCATAGTTGATCCGACCGCTTATCAAGAGTTCCGGGAGGTTTTCCAATGCCTGAGAAGCCGGCAAGCGGATACTATTCTGCTGAAAAAAACCAACTGACAGAAGGTAAAAATGAGAAAGCTTTTGGAGAGTCCGGGAAGCCCGGTTTATTCCGTCTCGATTTTATTTTTGCTCCAGGCCGCTCATTTACCTTGTTACCGGAAGATCGTTTGATCCTCCGAAATATACCCGGCTCACTCCCCGGATGGCCCAGAGTCCGGAACTTTACCGGAAGATCCCCGGTTCGGTGGTTCCGTCGCCGTCATAATCACCGGGGCGGGGAGAATCTCCTGATCCGCCGAAGTAGGCCCGGGTAATCCCCCGATCCAAACTACTCAATGTTAAAGAAGGTCACATATAGCGATGGTGTAATGAATGGTGTGACAAAGCACAATCACAGAACGGAAATTTTGTATTACCCCGGGGGGGGAAACGGCCTTACAAGCGTTTTTCAACGGAGTTGTCCCGAAGAAATGAGGGATCTAACCCCGAAAAACGCACCTAAGACCGATATGAGACCATATTTTTGGGGTAACCACTTTATATTCAACACGTTAGTGTGGTCTGACCCCATTTCCCAGGACTTCAGTCCTGCCCCCTGTAGCCGAGGTCGCTGACCTCGGCCGTGACCCCTGCCGTCATCGACCGCGGATACAACTTCGGCATCCGTGCCCCCTACTTCTCATAAATACTTTACAAATAAATTGGTATGGAGTTCCGATTGCTCTTGCGAAAAATGGGGAGGGTAGATATAGTTACTCCCCTGCTGAGAACCCTTTTAGGCCGATCAGAAAGCTCCTTCAAGTATGAAATATCTCAACAAAAAAATGTGTCTAAATTTAATTACCCGCCCGTTTTTCCAGGCGGGTTTTTTGTTCTCTGAGGAGAAAGGGAATCAATTTTAAAGAATCCGGAGCGGATAATTCTGGGGCTACCATAAATAATTCGGCAGCCTCACAAGCGAAAATCAATAATAATCAAGTAATATATCCCCGGGATTACCAAAATTTGAAAGACTAAATAGTCAAGATTAAAGATTTGGCTCCAAATGAATGACCCCAAATGAAACGTGGCTGAAACTAGGATAATTCACTATGAAAAAGAAAATATTTTTCATCTCTGTAATAAGTTTTATCCTGATTAACACTTCACTTTTTGGACAGACATTAGAGCTTGATTTTTCCACTTATATTGGCGGGCTAAATGATGACCAAGGCGCCGGGATCGCTGTTGATTCAGCTTGTTGTGCTTATATCATCGGCACTACAATGTCTTCCAATTTCCCCACTTACAATGCATACCAAGCTGCTTTTTCCGGAGGCACTGAAGATGTATTTGTTGTCAAATTATCTTCTTCCGGCTCATCCATTGATTATTCATCCTACTTAGGTGGGAGCGAGAAGGATGAAGGGTTGGGAATCGCGGTGGACTCCAACCAATGCGCGTATCTGACGGGAAAAACTGATTCTATCAATTTTCCAACTCACAACTCGTATCAGTCGAAATTGGGTGGAGACCTTGGCGCCTATGATGCCTTTGTCTGCAAATTATCTTCTTCCGGTTCTTATCTGCTTTGCTCAACTTATTTTGGGGGAGAATCCTCGGACTGGGGAGAAAGCATAGCTGTGGACCAGGATTGCTCCGCCTATATTACGGGATATGCCCTCTCCAGCGACTTCCCCACTCAAAACCCATACCAACCAAAAAACACGGGAGGAGCTGATAGTTTCATAACAAAATTTTCATCTTCCGGGACATCGCTTCTCTACTCTACATCCATAGGCGGAGATTCATATGACACCGGAAATGGTATCGCCCTTGATTCAACTCAATGCGCTTATGTGACCGGAATGACTCGGTCCATCGATTTTCCAACGGTTGATCCATATCAGTCAAGTAAAGCCGTTGGTGACGACGATTGCGACGCATTCGTTGTAAAATTATCTTCTTCCGGTTCTTCTCTCATCTGCGCGACCTATTTAGGAGGGAACGATTCCGAGGATGGCCAAATGATTTCCGTAGATTCGGATCACTGCTCTTACTCTATCGGCTCTACCGAATCAGCTGACTTTCCCACTTATAATGCGTACCAATCCAGTTATGAAGGATCGAATAACAATGCATGGATCACCAAACTCTCCTCTTCCGGCTCATCACTGTGTTACTCAACTTATCTGGGAGAGCGTAGTTACGGGTATGGCATTGTGACAGACTCCGCGCTTTGCGCTTATGTAACTGGTGGAACCTTGTCGACAAGTTTTCCCACCGTAAATCCATATCAAGCCAGCCGGGCTACAAGTGGCGACGCTTTCATCAGTAAATTATCATCTTCCGGTTCATCCCTTAATTATTCGACCTTCTTGGGGGGGGACAGTTATGACCAGGGGACAGGGATTGCATTGGATTCAGCTTTGTCAGTTTATATCGTAGGAATAACACGATCTAATGACTTCCCGACTTGTAATCCGTATCAAACGTCTTTTTCATACGAGGAAAGTGATTCATACCATGACTCTTTTATAAGCAAGTTTAGTTTTGTCACCCCCACACTCACGCCATCTCCCAGCCCGACCACAACACCTTCGCCAACTCCGTCACCAAGCCCAACTACAACGCGGACTGTAACGCCGACCCCGGTTCCAACACTCACACCACCTCCCACTCCGAGCACAACGCAGACTGTGCCGCCGACCCCGACTCCAACACTATCCAGTACTCCCAGCCCAACCCCGACAACTATCGGATCTCCGGCGCCTCCCTGGATCTATGACTTCAACGGTGATGGGACCTCGGATATCGCCATATTCCGGGAAAGCGCCGGTCTCTGGGCAATCCGGGGGATAACAAGAGTCTACTTCGGTTCTTCAGCCGATGAGACAGTTCCGGGAGACTACAACGGCGATGGAACAACCGAGATAGGTATTTTTCGTTCCTCTTCGGGACTCTGGGCAATCAAAAGCACCACCCGGGCTTATTTCGGAAGCGGCAGCGATCTCCCGGAACCGGGAGATTACGATGGTGATGGAACCACTGATATCGGCATCTTCCGATATAATTCCGGTCTCTGGGCCATTCGGGGGGTTACCAGGATCTACTTCGGAGGTTTGGCGGACTCACCTGCCCCCGGTTATTATGATGGGAGCTCTACGAAAGAGATCGGGATATTCCGGGGAACTTCGGGCCTTTGGGCGATTAGAAACGTTACTCGTCTTTACTTCGGCTCATCTTCGGATACGATTGTCCCCGGTGACTATGATGGAGATGGTGCTTGGGATTACGGGATCTTCCGGAGGACCAGTGGATTGTGGGCCATCAGAGGGGTAACCAGAGGTTATTATGGCGACCTGGTTGATGAACCGGTCCCGGCTGATTATCAGGGTGATGGGAGAGATGAGATCGGGATCTTTCGGGGGTTATCGGGACTTTGGGCGATACGTGGTGTCTCACGGGTATATTTCGGATCCCCTGGCGATCTCCCGGTGACGAGATAAGGGAAACGTTCCCCTCCCCTCCCGAAGAAAGGGAATGAACATGAGTAAACGCAAAATACGAAATCGGACTTAATGGGTAGCAAGTTAAAAGGAATAAAGAGCGTTTCCCAAAAGATTTTATGTTTCAATTATCCCCTGAGGAGAAAATAGAGGTGGTCGCAAATTGCGACCACCTCACCAAGCTTAAATTTTCCAAGGCGTTGCCACATGCTTTTACAGAGCATGGCGCTATTATGGCTGAAGAAAAACAAGGAATGAAAAATGAAGGAAAAAGTGAAGGGCGAAAAAGTTGAAGTATTGTATTTCCCCTCGGCCGGACCGGCTCATACCGGCGACGCTGTGGAAGCTGCCTGCCGGAGAGCGGAAGAATTAGGAATCACGGAGATAGTGGTAGCGACCGGAAGCGGGCAAACCGCTCTGAAAACGGCGGAGCATTTCAGGGGAGGGAAGGTGATCGCGGTAACTTATCACTCCGGATCGGAGATACCCTTTGATGATCCTCTACCTCCGGGAGCGGCGGAGAAACTCCTGAAAAGCGGGGTGGAAATATTGACCTGCGGTCATGCCCTCAGCGGAGCGGAACGGGCGGTGGAAAAACTCGGGGGTGGCGCACCGCTGGCTGTCGCGGCGGCGACCCTGCGTCTATTCGGACAGGGGACGAAGGTTTGTGTCGAGATCGTTCTCATGGCCGCCGATGCCGGACGGCTTTCGGGAAATGATGTAATCGCCCTGGGCGGAACCGGCAAGGGAGCGGATACGGCGCTTGTAATCTCACCGGCCCACCAGTCATCCATGTTTTCCCTCCGGGTGAAGGAGGTTATTTGCAAGCCGAAGGATTTTAAATAGAGCTATATCAGACCACCTCACCGAGTTCTTCTGCCAGGAACGGAGAGAGAATTCTAAAAGGACCATTAGTAACTCGCATGGAGACGAAAGAAACAATCGAGAATGGCGATATGATGGTATGCCCAAACTGTATGACCCAAAACTCGCCTATGACAGAGTTCTGTAAGAGTTGCGGATACCCCATCGGACAATATGTGACTGTAGATCCGATAAATAGGATACTTTCACAAGTATGGCTTTATAGAAAGGCTGTAACCGGACGCATATCTGCCTTCGGATTCTGGGGGATGTGGATAATATTCGGCAGTTCTATTTTCATTATGCTGGTATATGGGATTCAAGTCGGCATATATGGGGATGGAGGAATAATTCTACGATGATGGCCAATTGGTTTGATTTTAATAGTGTATATCGCGATCCTTTACCGTGTAACCAAAAACTACCTTAGATTTAAGAGGGAAACGGCAGCGGCCAAAGTAAACGACGCGAAAAATACCGGAGATGAATGGGTCTGCACCAACTGTAACGCGACTTTAGAAGAGAATGCTACTATCTGCCCAAACTGTGGGGAAGATGTGAGCGAAATTGAAGAAGATTAAAGGAAGGTATTACCCTGGTTTTTTTGTAGGAAATTACGCAGGTCTGAACCCCTTTCAATGATTAGCTGATAAATTGATTCACCTATAGGGATGACAAATGGACGCCGATTCTCCGATTACATTGAAAATATTTGATACCGAATGGGAAGCCGAACTGGCTCGAAACAATTTAGAAGGAGCTGGCATTTTTGCTCTCGTTAAGCCCGCGCCCGTCAAAGGCTTTTCCGGTCCGGCTATTATAGTCTCCGCGCAAGATGCATCGCGGGCTTCAGAAGTTTTGAAAGAATTCGATAATCTCCCCGCCGAAAATTTAGAATAAGCATGTGAAGGAACAGGAGCACACCCAAATTAAAAAGTTTGACTAAGTGGGGAGCATATCAGCCAGTTCCACAAGGTAATTCAGGGGAAATTAAAGGAATACAGATAGTTGGAGAGAAGAATTTAAAGAATTTTTGCCCGGTTTTATTATTAATTGGAATGCGACCCGTTTTTTTACTGTGAAAGCGGTCTTAGAGTGCCAGTTTTGGGGGTAAAACTGGCACTCTAAGGCCTTCTGAAGCCCAAAAATAAACCTAAAACATTTATTTGTAGACAGTTACGCAGGTCCGACCCTCTTTCCAGAAGGTTGTTGGGGAACTATTTATCCCCAGGGCGTTGCCCTGGGCTGGTATGTTTCACCCCTTCGGGGTGAGGAAATTTTCCTTCATCCATTGTTGGCATAACGCCTGTATTTAATGGCCTGAAGAGCATAGAGCGTGACCCACTTGTTGGGCTGTCCGCGTTTTCCTGCTTTAAGCAAAGATTGGGTGGGGGTCCAGTCCATGATATATCTCCCCTCATCTGTTCGTTTTTCATCCAGAACTTTCCATGCCGCTTCTGTTGCCCTATGGGTGCCAAGTCCCATTCTGCTAAGTGCCCATAGTATTTCTAAGGCGCTTACTCGCCAGACAATAGGGAATACGATATGTGTGATATCATTATTGACATGTACATCATGATGACCTTCTTTGAAGATACAGTCCCGTCGCAGGAAATAGTCAACCAGGGCTTTGCATCGTTTATCTTCCCATAATTCCGGCAGCATGGCATAGGCCATTAACATTTTTCCGCAACCGCGGATACAACTCTTGCGATTCTTACGCCTTTTCTCATGCATATCGCATAAGTATCCGCCATCATGACGATGAGTGGTGAGCATAAGTTTTATTGTTTTTTGCAGCCGCGGATCGTCATGGTATCCCAGCATGATGAAATTACGAATATTGTATCCGTTCAAACATGATAAATGGCCCCAGAAATCTCCATCCGGTTTCTGCAAGTTCAAGTAGCGATCAGCGGCTTTTTCTACAATGGGATGGGATCTGTCTAAACCCAGTTCCGCAAGATAGGCAAGACAAAAGTGTGTTGTTGCATAAGCACCGTATTCGACTCCGTCGCCGACAGTGATGCCTGTGCGGGGATTGGTTTGAAGCCAATATCCGTCTGAATGCATCTGGTCTAAGATGTACTGGACCGGTTTGCTGTCTGCAATACGGCTTCTTGCCTGCTGCCCAATACGCGATCCAGGATCTTCATCCAGGAGTTCTACCAGTGTGCGATAACGAATTGAGGGATCTGATTCCTCCAACAACCAGTTTATAACTGTGTTATTCATAGTATTGAGTTTGTCGTGAGGTGAGAGAATGGAGTAATAGGTTCAACCCTGAGTTTAGGTCCCTACTTAAACAAACTATTCACTACCGGATACCAAACCGCGACTATAAGCATCACTGTAAGGAAAGGTCTGTTTAAATTAGCCCATTTAAAGTTTCTATTTACAATGGCTTGATAGGCATGGTTTGAAGCTGAAAAGATCATAAAGAAGATAAAGGCCAGTACGATCGTGATTTCAGCATTTGTTCCCAAACCACCGAAATAAACAGCCAATGAAATAACGGCATAGGAAAGCAAAGCAATCGCCGACTGTTTTTGGTAATTACTTCCTTCTTCAAACCCTTTTTCTGCCGCCGCCTGCTTACCAAAAATCAAGCCTTCAATGCCGGAACTGCCGGCGATTGAGACAAGAAGCCATGGCGACAAGAGATGGAGAACAGATTCCGCGGGCGTGGCGGAGGACATACCAAGATGGTATGACCAATATATTCCAAAACTTGCTCCCGCAATGCGAAGAATCTCGATTATTTTGATTATCAATTTAACAATTCTCCTCCATCCACTATTGGCATAATTTCAAGTTAAGATGGCCCAAAAACTTTCGGGTTCTACTTGAGCGGCTCGTTTCGAGGCGATGTATTGCCTCAGGTTCATCACTCCCGACCCTGTGTCGGTGGAACGATGATTGGAAGCTGATATGTTTCTCCATCTCGATGCGGCAACACACCGGTTGATTCAACCGGGGTAGGACGATGATTGGCAGCTACCATCGCGCCCACCCCACACGCCCTCCCCCTCCCCCCCGCGCGGAGCACGGGGGGGAGGGGTTAGAGGAGGGGGGGATTCTTGTTTTCTCCCGGTTCTTTCCTGTTTTCTTCTTGGTTATAACGTTAAAACCATGATTTCGGGCCCAAAATCAGCATTTTAAGAGGGAAAACAGTGGTTATAATTAATGTAACCTATTGCTTCCCAAGCTATTGCTTTGGCGAATCCACACCGGTTCCAATTATTGCCCGGCTGTATACTTAGTATTTGGGGTGTGACCCTGATTCTTCCAGATAAGTGTTGGGCGTTCCCTCAACTTTTAGAGTTTTCAGGGTTATAATCTCCGCGTTTTCGAAAAACCCATGAGTATACCCCCCACAATAGAAGAACAAGAACTACTCCAGAGACTGCCTGGGCCGGCTCAGAAAATGGATTGTCTCGCCGCGCGGCGAAGAAAAAGAACTGCTCAATCTGGGCGACAATCAATGCCGGGAGAACACAATCCACCAGGAGCGTAAAGGATGTAAGAATTACAGCGCATACAAACATTTCCGTGAAAAATTTGAAGGTCAAAGGAATGAATGGAAATTGAGAGACATGATAGACGCTGAAGAGCAGACTGGTTACGATTACAGCTACCAGTTTGTTGCCGACTTTCGTAATGGCAAAGAGCAAACCTCCCCAGAAAATCAAAGTGTACGAAATCGCCGAAATCAACAAGAATACGAATGTCGATAGACCTTCTTCAAAAGATGGAGGGGATTCGAAGAAGTGCATTGTTGCCCGGCTTCCCAGGAATCCCGAAGGGTAAACAATCAGGTAAAAGGCCATAAATAGGAAACTGAGCCCGGTAACGCGGCGAATTTTCCTTTTCTCCGGAATAAATCGAAAAGAAATAATATTTACTTTCCAGAGATGATAGGGGAGAATAATGCCTATTATAATACCGGTCAGCCCAAGTACCATACCGCCCAGAGCTTCACTGCTTACAAAAAGATAGCTCCCTAAAGTCAGCAGACCCACCCATGCCATGAATAAACCAAGTATCAGAGCAAGGTTTCTGGATGATTTGGTCATAACGCACTCCCTGTTATTTGCCCACCCCGAAAAGACGATCCCAGCTCAGGCATGACTATCATCCTTTTCCGCGACAGGAGGATTATGCCTATTTTTCTTCATTGACGTCCGGAGGCCTTATTATGAGTCATTTAAATGCTTATTTTTTAAACCACTCTTTATCTCCATATAGTTTTTCTGCGCATTCTTCACAGATACTGTGGCTGAACTGAGCTTCTGAATGATCGTCAATATAGGCTTCTATATCTCTTTTACTTCGCCCTCCCCTGATAGGCTGTAATTCTTTCCTTCACATTATTCTTAAGGTTGTTAAACCAGAATGCATAATCAAATCTGTGAAAGACTCCTTTCGGCCATCTACCCATATGAACAAGGTCGATCTTCTCAGATTTTGGAGTTTTCATATTGGTAACGATCAAAACTCCCTTTTGAAGATCCACATGGGCGCCGGCAAAATTCGGGATTTCCTCAATGAGTTCGCCGGTGGAGTCATTGAAAAATCTCGCCCCCAGATTTGCGTTCCTGTCGGCGGGCGTACTGTCTGTTCTCCAATTCAGGGGATTGATCGCACCCGCGCCGGGGAGTAATACCGGCGAAGGCCCCGCGTCCGCTCCCTCGGTATTGTAGGTGATGATTACGCCGGTATCGGTTTCACCTTGGGCAAGCTTCATCCAGGGATATTTTTCCAAATCATCTTTTGTTACGGAGTAGCCAATCAGGTAGGCCGCCACTAGACGTTTTTGAAGGGCAGGATCATTAAAATGTTTACGCATGAGATTAATAAGCGCCATTGTACCCTGGCTATGACCGGCAATAATAAACGGTCTATCAGGATTAAGGTGTTTAATATAATAGTCGAACGCTCTTTCGATATCCTCGGCGCCGACTTGGAAAACAGGGTCTTGATAGCCATCTTTCCCGTCATTACCGGCCGCCATACTCTGAAGCGCCCCCGATTGCTGGCGGTAAAATGGCGCGAACATATTGGCATATGGTGAGTATACCCCTCCCTGGGCGGCTATCAGTCCTTTCGCATTGTCTCTGAGCGAAGGGTCTGAAATATCCATATTTTTGGGGTCCGTTCCAGCGTAAATCGTGGGATAAACATAGAACACATCAACCGATTTATCGATTGTTTGCGGTTTGGCAACCCAGCAGTATTCCTCGGAATAATCAGGTTGTTCCGTAGTTCCATTGATATTCATTGCATTTTTCATACTGTTACAACCGTTATAGATGGTTAAAGCAACAAGACAGCTTAGCAGTAATAACGATGATTTTCTTTGCATGGTCCTTTTCCTCCTCATTTTTAAAGCCAGCGTTCCTAAAATTCTTTACGGCTTTTCTCAGGAGCCCCGGACTGATATTAGAGCCTGTATATTGGTTATCATTTGGCAAGAAATTGAGGGAACTGCCACTGCCTTTTGCTAATTCTAAGACACGCTTTTCATGAACGCCTTTCAGCTCATTCCTGAAGATTTCATAATGCTTATTCATATCTCCACCAAATTTATTGGGAAATATAGAGTTTTTCATGATGAAATAATATATGAATGAAAAGGCGTCTCCAAGCCATGGTTTAAATTTCAGCAGCTTATCTTCATCATCGTCAGTATAGTACAATCTTATCATTTTTATAATTTTTATTTCATTTTTGAGTATTTCGTACTCCTGCATAACAAAAAAATCAGTGGTTTTGCCGTAGGCAAAATCCACTGTATTGCCTTGTCAGGTGAATTTATTTTTTATCAAATTCTCCGCATTCCCAAACTGGTAACATAATATTTTTTTCCTGCCTTTTAATCTAACGGAGAGCTGAGCAGAGTCAACCTAATGCTGATTCGTCCCCACCGACCCTGTTGTCGGTGGAACGATGATTGACAGCTACTAACTTCGCGACCACCCAACACACTCTCCCCCTCCCCCCCCGCGCGGAGCACGGTGGGGAGGGAGTAGTGGAGGGTGGGATTTCTATTTTAGCTTCCAGTCATGATTCCACCCCGGTTGAATCAACCGGGGTGGTGATCTTTAACCTCATTTTTTCCGGAAATTTATCAAAGCCCGGAATGAACAAGGTAAGCAATAAGTAGACTTGACCCCTATTTTTCGATTAGCCTTCCCCGGCTCATAGTGCAGGACTTTTCGAAGATCCGGACGAAGTTCCTGAATAAAATGAAGGATCTGAAGAACCGGCTTTAGACGGGCTTTAGACGGAAGTCCTGCCCCCTGTAGCCGAGGTCGCTGACCTCGGCCCTGACCCCTTGCTGTCATCGACCGCGGATACAACTTCGGCCGCCTTGCCCCCTATTTTTCATAAATACTTGACAAATAAATTGGCATATAGCTCCGATTCGGGCTCGCTGGGTACATGGTTTACCCCTTGAGCTAATAAAGGTAATAAAGAACATAAATCAATCGGTGGCAAGATCAAAATTAGTGGATCAAGTTTCGGTGCCTTTTCAGTAAGAAGTGTCAAAGG
>Ga0207996_1000337_pt1 | contig 43063 bp, 39 predicted proteins | sample AntAceMetag02UKG_FD_184773 | JGI IMG/M metagenome (GOLD analysis project Ga0207996, IMG submission 184773) | Saline lake microbial communities from Ace Lake, Antarctica - Antarctic Ace Lake Metagenome 02UKG (SPAdes) (version 2) | ecosystem: Environmental > Aquatic > Non-marine Saline and...
CGATACTTCGCCGGAAAATGCTTCTACTATGGCGCTGGGGTCTGATATTGTTGTGGGCGATCTCGGAATGGCAAAAAAGAGGACCAGTGCAGCCAGGGCTGTCGCCGGGATAAGGATTCTGAGGGATGAAAATCGTTTTACAAGACGCTTCCACCATGGATTCTCTTTTTGCCGGATCCGATCCAGGACCCTTGTTTCGAGAACACTGAAATCGGCATGTGAGGTCTCTTTTTCCAGAGTGTTTATGGCGACAGTGGAAATACTCTGATTATCCCGGAGTATCTTTTGACAGGATAAACAGTCTTTTAGATGCTTGCTGATGCCGTCATGCTCTTCTTGGCTGACCTCCCCGTCAAGGTAACGGCCCATCAGTTCTTCATTGCAATCATGATAGGCCTTTTTCATTTACTTTGATCCTTATCGAGATACTTTTCCAATGATTTTCTCAAATTTTTCCGGGCATAACAGAGCCTGGAGCTAACTGTACCCCTCTTTATCTTCAGTATTCCGGAAATCTCGTCATATGAAAGGCCTTTCACCTCTTTGAGTACGAAAACGGTCCTTGCATTCTTTCCCAGACCTTTCAGGGCTTCCTGAAATGCCTTTCCAAACTCTTTTCTCTGATAAAGGGTGTCAGGAGCGAAATCATCCGTTCCCAACTCGGAGAAATAGTCGGACTCATCCGTTTCAAGGGGTTGATGATCCTGTCTGAATCTTCGTTTCCATCTCCTATGTAAGTTATAGCATTCGTTGACTGTGATACGGTAGAGCCAGGTAGAGAGTTTTGATTTCCCCTTAAAAGCGTTGATGTCCCGGTATACTTTTAGAAAAACTTCCTGAACAATATCCAGGCTTTCTTCTCTGTCAGCGGTCATTCCGCATGCAATATTGAAAAGCTGCTCCTGATACTCCCGAACAAGAACACGAAATGCACCCTCATGCCCCTCCTTGAGAAGAGCGACCAGCCGTTCCTCATCCCATAAATCCTCGTCTGCCTTATTAGACACCATACACCAAAAAAAGCTCAAAAAAAGATGGACCTCTTTAGTTTACACTCTATTTTTACTGGGTCAGATTGGTTTGGTCAAGGATTATGGGTTCCCACGCTGGAGCATGGGAACCAGGCCTTTTCCAATTCATGTGATGGCGAAAAACACGATTACAGTGGATCTTCCTTCTTTTAAAAATCTTGACATTTTGAAGGGACGTGCATACTATTTTTCTTCCATAGGCCGCCGGGTTCAAACCCGCATAATGATAATTTAAAACAGGAGAGCATAGAATCCTTGGAAGACGATCCCGAAAAAGGGTTTTTAGACCGCATCAAATCTTTTTTCAAGAGAAAAAACCACCTGGACAACAGCAATGATCTTGCCGAAGAAATCCATGACCTCATGGATGAAGGGCAAGCCAAGGGTCTTATCAGCAATGAAGAGTCTCACATGGTCTACGGTGTACTAGACCTGAAAGAAACAAAGGCCCACTCCATCATGGTTCCGCGCACAGAGATTTCATCCGCCCCCGCAGACTGCACACTGGGGGAAATGATCGATCTGGTCAACGAGTGCGGGCATACCCGAATTCCCATCCATAAAGACGACATCGACCATGTGGTGGGGGTTCTCCATGCCAAAGACCTTTTGCGGCTTCTGGGCGGGGAACCCGATTCAAAAATTCCGTTTGATATCTTCAGAAAACCATTCTTCGTTCCTGAAAATCGCAAGATCAGTGAATTACTGAAAGACCTTCAGGAAAAAAGAACCCATCTGGTTGTGGTCACCGATGAATACGGCGGCACCGCCGGTATCATTACAACCGAGGATATTCTGGAGGAAATCGTGGGCGAAATCATGGACGAACACGACCATGAAGAGCCCCTTCTCTCCATCCTCGACGACGGCAGCTTTATTGTGGACGCACGACTGGAGATAGAAAAACTGGAAGAGCAACTCAAGATAAACCTGCCGGAGGGAGACTTCGAATCCGTGGGCGGTTTCATCATTCACCTCCTGGGAAAAATCCCAGAAACAGGTGAAAAAATCTCTTATGAAAACCTTGACATCACCATTCAAGAAGGAGATCAACGGAAAATCGAAAAGGTCTTGATTACGCCCAAAGAAGATAACAGGTCAAAACCCTCGGTTCTACCCTTAGATTCAGAATCCACCTGAGCAATTTCACATGACGTCAGCAACAAAACAGAGCGCCCTTTCCCTTCGCGACCTGTTCCAGGCCATTCTTTCCGGGTTGTTGCTGACGGCATCATTTCCACCGGGGAAACTTTCATTTCTCGCATGGATTGCCCTCATCCCCCTGCTCGTATCCATTCGGGACAAGGCACCCCGCAGCGCATTCAAGTTGGGGTTCATCGCCGGTTTTTTTCATTTCATAACCCTCATGTACTGGATCATCGTGGTCCTCAAGCAATACGGGAACCTCCCACTTGCCATCAGCCTGTTAGCGCTCCTGCTGCTGTCCCTTTTCCTGGCCCTTTACCCGGGATTGTTTTCCTGTCTGGCCTGTCAGACGAACCGGACCCCTTTCTCTCCTTTTTTCATGGCCGCGTTCTGGGTCAGTCTGGAATATGCAAGGGCACATCTCGTCACCGGATTTCCCTGGTGTCTACTGGGCTACAGCCAATACGAGCACCTCGCCGTGATTCAAATTGCCAACCTTTTCGGGGTATACGGCGTTTCCTTTCTGATCGTTCTTGTAAACGGTCTAATCTTCCAATCCTTTTTCAGAGAAAAAGGGGCGAAACGCACCGTTCTGAAATGGGAGTGGCTTTTCGTGGTGCTGCTGACAGTGGGCACATTAGCCTATGGGTTCCATCAGATTGCACAAAAAAAGGCCCAGACCAAAAATGCCCCGAAAATCAACGCAGCCGTGGTACAGGCCAACATCGACCAGTCTGTCAAATGGAAGCCAGCCTATCAGTCACAGACCCTTCAAACATATTTCAGCCTCAGTCGCTCGGTCGCTGATTCAAAGCCGGCCTTGATCGTGTGGCCTGAAACCGCTCTCCCTTTTTTCTACCAGGACGCACCTCTTTTTTCACCGAAGATGAGGGGTCTTTCCAACGAACTGGGTGCTGCTCTCCTTTTCGGCAGCCCTGCCTATAAGCGTGTCAACCGGAAAATCAGATACTACAACCGCGCCTACTTGATAACGCCAAACGTCTCGTTTACGCAGTATTATGACAAACGGCATCTGGTCCCTTTCGGTGAATATGTCCCCTTGAAACAATATCTGCCCTTTATCAACCACCTGGTTCAGGCCGCCGGAAATTTTGCTCAAGGAGATCGACAGGGTCCCCTCAAAGACAAGGATCTTTCCCTGGGTGTTCTCATCTGTTTTGAAGCTATTTTTCCTGAACTGGCCAGGGATCTTTCAAGGGAAGGCGCCAATCTCCTGGTCAATATCACCAACGACGCCTGGTTTGGCGCCACCAGCGCACCCTACCAACACTTGGGCATGGCGGTATTCCGCTCAGTGGAAACAGGGCTGCCCATGATACGCGCAGCCAACACGGGGTTCAGCGCCTTTATCGGATCCGACGGAGACATCCTTTCCAAAACCAATCTCTTTGTAGAAGCGGTTCTGGATCGATCTATCCCTGTTTCGCCCGCAGCGCCTACAATCTACACCCGTACCGGGGACCTGTTTGCCGGCGGGCTGGTTCTGATTTCCCTGCTGAAACTCCTTTATGCCTTTCGAAGGCGGGTCAAAAAGAGGCGAACAACGAACAGTTCTAAGTTTTAGGGCCTAATCCAACGGTTTTGCCTCGTCAATGAGCATAATAGGGATATCATCCTTGATCTCATATAACAGTTTACATTGATCGCAGATGAGCCCGTCTTTCGATTCGGTCAAGTAGATATCCCCCTTGCACTTGGGGCACGCCAGAATATCCAGCAGTTCCTTGCTTATGGCCATTTCAGCCTCCTTTACGGTTTGTCATTTTTTAAAGATTCTGGAGTTTTTTCCTGCAAAAGCAGCTCCCTCACAGCTTCAAAGACGCTATCCACAGTGATATCCCGCATACAGGACCATTGATCACACGTTTTTTTGAAACAGGGGCTGCAAACTGCGCCCGATGTCATAACCCTGTGCCCGGGACCATACGGACCGGTTCGGAGCGGTGATGTGGGTCCGAAAAGGGCTACCACGGAGCATCCCATGGCGGCCGCCATGTGCATGGGGCCTGTATCCGTCGTGACCAGGACTCGGCAGCGGCCATATAGACAGGCCAGTTCCTTCAGCCCGGTTCTGCCTGCAAAATTCAAAGGCCTGTTTTTCATCATTGATAAAATTTTTTCGATAATCGGTCGATCGTCCTGACTTCCGGTAAAAACAATCCGGCAGGAAAATTCCGCCGGAATCCGGTCTGCCAGGGCCGCGAAAAGTTCCGGTTCCCACAGCTTGGTTTTCCATTTGGCCACGGGGTTTATGGCCACCAGATTCCCGCCCTTGACACCATGACCCTCAAGCAATTGATCCAAGGTGTGCCGGTGAGTTTCAGACACCGGAATTCGGTTGTCCCATCGGTCCCACTTGCAGCCCAAATGTGTTGCCACTTGCAGATAACGATCAATGGCATGCTGATCATAATTCACCCTGACGGACGGTTCTTTTAGAAAAAGCCATGCCCCTTCCCTGGCACCGGACATGCCCACCTTTCGCGCTCCCCTTGAAAGCCCCGTCAGGACACCGCTTTTCAATAACCCCTGCAGATCAACCACCCAGTCGTATCGAACATGTCTCAGGTCTTTCAAAAAAGATAAAATCTCCCAGGAAACCCCACGGAAACACCGGCCTTCAATCGACTTTTGCCACCAGGATTTTCTTCTTGATATGATCACCCGACGAATAACCGGATGCCCTTTAATAATACCTGCAGCACCCTCTTCCACCAGCCAGTCGATCTTGGCCCGGGGGAAATTCTGATGGAGCACGTCCAGAAAAGCAAGGGTATGGACTACATCGCCGATGGCACTCAGTTTGACGATTAGAATTTCCGTGGGCACGCCCTCGTTTAGGGCAACCTTCAACCCAAAATCCATTTTACCGCATCCAGAAGGTCTTCCGCCACATGAAAAGGCTGAAACGGGAGCTCTGGAAAAACGTACTCCAGATCCCCCATGCCATAACCGGTCTTGACCAGAATCCCCTTCAAACCAGCCTCTTGCGCCATTTCAATATCAGTACACCGATCCCCGACCACATAGGACTTCTCCATATCGATATCAAAGGACTTGCAGGCCTCTCCTATCAGGCCGGTGCCGGGCTTTCGGCAATCACAGGTTTTACCGTATGGGAGGACCTTTCCATTGGGGTAATGGGGGCAGAAATAGATGCCGTCAAGGATTGCACCATCTCTCTTTATAAAAGCTTTCATCTTTTCATGCACCCGATGAACCAGATCAATGGGAAAATACCCCCGCGCTACCCCGGACTGGTTGCTCACGATGATGGCGAGATAGCTGGCCTCATTGAGTAAACGGATCGCTTTTCCAACTTCCGGCAGCAATACAAAGCGGTCCAAATGATTGATATATCCCATCTGCTCATTGACGGTGCCGTCACGATCCATAAAAACAGCCGGTTTTTTCAAGAAACATCCCCCCTCAGTTCTTCCATTGTTTCCCAGACCATTTCAGGTGTGATATCCAGCATACACCGGTGATCGGTCGGGCATTCCTGCTTCAAACAGGGCGCACACGATGCGGCGCACCTGACAATTCTTGTTTTCGGGCCTCTTGGGCCGGTGGCCACATGATCCGTGGAACCGAATACGGCCACGGTGGGAAGGCCTAAGGCCGAAGCCATATGCATCAGTCCCGAATCATTGGTCACAAAAAAGCGGCACAGACTCATGGCGCCCATGGCCACCCTTAATGACGTTTTTCCGCAAAGATTCAAGGCCTCGTGTTTCATGGCCGCACAGACGCCATCTCCAATGGCCCTTTCCCCGCCGCTGCCGAACACAACAATCCTGGCGCCCCATCTTTCAGCCGCCCGGTCGCCAATCTCGGCAAATCGGTCGGGCGGCCATCGTTTTGCGCTTCCAAACACGGCCCCGGGACTCAACCCCACGATGACATCAAGTGAATCGATTCCATTGGACTTTAAGATCCCTGCCGCCTGTTCCCGAGCCTCACTGTCCATATGAAGCGCCGGATCCCTCTCCTCGGCGGACCACCCCATGGCACGTAGTATCGCACAATAGTAGCCTACCTGGTGGATCTTCAGCACATGGCCGGTTCGAGGGATGCCATGGGTGAGCAAGAATCCCCTTCCGTCGGTCTTGTAGCCGACCCGCTGTTTAACGCGGCCCAGAAAGGTTAGAAGGGCCGCTTCAAAGGCGTTTTGAAACAGGATCGCTAAATCAAACCGTTCTTTTCGAATTAGGCGACTTACCCTGAGAATCTCGACAAAACCGGCCCTGGCACCATAGCCCTTGTCAAAAACCATTACACGGTCAACGGCGGGATGGTTTTCGAAAAGAGGCGCAACCCAGGGTTTTGCCAACACCGTGATATGCCGTCCGGGAAAGTTCTCCCTCACCGCCTCCAGGGCCGGCAAGGTCATGACCGCATCCCCGACCCAATTGGTGGCGCGAATGAGGATTCGTTGGACCTGGCTTTTTTCTATTCCTCTGCCCCAGGAAACCTTCAATGCTCATCCTCGGTTAATTTCTTTGTTTTTCCAAAACGCCATCACTTGCGCGGAAACGGACAAACGGGCTTTGTTTTCCAACGTTTGTGGAACCAGAACCACTGTTCGGGATACCAATAAATGTATTTATTAATAATACGGTTGAAGAGCGCCGTGTTCTCTTCCGTATCGGAAAGTTTGCTTCCGGAACGAATCAAATCCACCTCTTTTTCAAACACCACACGGTACCGACCATCGGGCTGCCGCGCGCTGAATACGGGAATCACCGGCGCCCCTGTTTTCATGGCAATCAACGCCAGGCCCTTATTGGTACAGGCCGGTTGACCCAAAAACGGCACGAACACCCCCTCGTACCAGTCCACATTTTGATCCAGCAGGATGCCCATGGCCTTGTTTTTCCTGACGCCCATCAACAGTTTTTTCATGGCCTTTTTCTTGGGAATGATTTCAGTACCGAATCGGGTCCGCAGGCGCATCAGCAAATCTTCCACCGGTGCAAAATCCGCGGGTCGCGCCACCGCAATACCGCTGGTTTGAAACCGCAAGGTAACGGCCGCGCTCATGAGTTCCCAGTTTCCGAAATGACCCGTGAGGATAAAGCATCCTTTTCCTTTGGCCAAAGCCTCACCCAAGGCCTCTTCGTTTTCGAAATAAACATATCGATGCAGATTATCTAAATTCAACTTAAAAATGTGCGGCACTTCAAACAGCATCTGTGCGAAATGAAGCACCACCCGGCGATTCAGTCTTCTCAGCTGTTTTTCCGACAACTGGTCGCCAAAAACCATTCGCAGACCGTTTAAAGACGACTTCATGGGGCCCACCGCTGCAATCCCTAAGAATCGCCCCAGCATACGGCCCAGGAACTGTCCCACGCGGATGGGAATAAGCCCTAGAATGGCAACCAGTGAATTGAGCATATGGGATATGGCAGCCAAGAATATTTCATTTTTTTCTATACGCATTCTCGATCATCCTGAAAACCCCTTCCTGCCCCGGCAGAAAGGAAAATTGAATACACAAATATGCGATTTGCAAACACTCAGACCAAATGGACCCGATTCGCATCCAATCCTTTTCCGTGGTCAGAATGTATTGAGCGTCTGTCTGCGATTTCATGCGAATGAGGCGGTCAAGATCATCCTTTTTGTAAGCATAATGGTCTTTAAACCCACAAAAAGCGACCACTTCGGCGCCCAATGACACCAACGTCTCTTGAAAAGACTCGGGGTCACCGATTCCGGCGAAAGCGACCACACGCTTTTCATTCAATACATGGGGAGAATCAACCTGGTCCAAAAGGGGAAAAACCACCCTGTCCGGCGCGTGATCCGCACAGAAAGCAGGTGTATTCGGATAGTTTTCTTTCAAAAAAACCAACGTGCGGTCTCCGCCATCATGCTTAAAGCGTGTCAGGATAAAGGCGTCCGCCCGTGCCAATTGATCCATCGGCTCCCTCAACGGCCCCCGGGGAAGAAGATGTCCATTGCCAAAAGGGTGCACTGCATCCATCAGCACCAGGTTCAAATCCCGCGCCAACTGTATATGCTGAAACCCGTCATCAATAATAAAAAAATCAGATCCGAATTTTTGATGGGCGTACATCCCTGCCAGATACCGCTCTTTGGACAATACCACGGAACTCCTGGAAACCTTACGGGCCAACAGTACCGGTTCATCTCCGGCCAAACGGGAATCCGCCAGTATCCGCTGTCCGTCGGACACCTCCAGGACACGACTTTTGTACTGCCCTCCATATCCCCTCGAAATGATGCATACCTCAATTTTTTCAGACAACGCCCATTTCGCCAGCGCAGCAACCGCCGGTGTTTTGCCCGTACCGCCAACGGTAAGATTCCCCACACTCACCACAAACCCCGGCAAACTTTTTTTCTTTAAGATCCCCAGGCCATATGCAGCATACCGAAGCCGTTGTACAAAACCATACAACCATGAAAAAAACGCCAACGCAGGCGTATAAAACTTGAGGGACTTCTCCCGGTGAATGGATGACCAGTCTGTCCTGTGCAGAAATCTTCCCATCGGCCGACGCGATTCATCCCCCTACCATATTTTGGGCAACATAGCCCACGACCCGCCCCAAAGCGCCCCGGTTTTCAACCACAAACGCCTTCGCTCTGTCCCCCATGCGCCCGCGCAATCCCGGGTCCGACAAAAGACGTTCCATGACATCATGAAGTTCCGTGCCATTCCGAACCCGCAGCGCCCCGCCGGCCTTCAGAATCGATTCCGACATAAATTCAAAATTGTGGGTATGGGGTCCAAACAGGACCGGAATACCAAAAGCTGCGGGTTCCAACAGGTTATGTCCCCCGATGGGAACAAAGCTTCCGCCCACAAAGGCCACACTGCCCAGGGCATAGACATGTCCCAATTCACCCACCGTATTCAGAACCAGAACATCATAGGGATGGCTTTTTTTTGCAACCGTTGTTCTCAAAGCCACCGCCATGCCTTGATTGCTGGTCATGCTCGAAATCTCGTGGGATCTGGCCACATCTCGCGGTGCGATAATCAGGCGCAACAAGGGAAATTTCCGTTTCAAATCCCGAAACACCCGCAACAGCGCAGCCTCTTCGCCTTCGTGAGTGCTGCCGGCCACCCAGATCTGCATCGAAGGTTTCAATCCCAGCATCTCAAACCAGCGTTCCTTCTCCTCGGAATCCAGGGTCACCATATCACGGTCAAATTTGATATTGCCTGTGGTGATCACTTTTTCTCGCTCCATCCCCAACTGCAGCAACCTGTCCCGGTCCAGATCCGTTTGCATGAGGCAGTACGCCAAAGGAGCCAACATACGCCTCACCACCGCCGGCGCCTTTTGGTAGGACTTCAGGGTGCGGGGAGAAATCCGGCCGTTCACCAGAAGACTCCTGACACCTTTCCGTTTCAATAAACTCAACAGACCGGGCCACAAGTCCGTTTCAACCAAAATAAATACAGAGGGGTTCACTCGATTTACCACACGCCGCATGCACCACCAGGCATCCACCGGCAGGGTCATAATACACGCGACCCGACCTGCCAGTTTTTCCTTTGCCAAAATCATTCCACTTTGGGTGGCCACGGAAAAAACGATGTCTTTTCCAGGAAACGCCACTTTCAGCTGTTCCAACAAAGGGATAGCCGATAGCACCTCCCCCACCGAAAGGGCATGAACCCAAAGGTTCCCTTTGTTCGGCAGACGTTCCGGCAAATTCAGGGCAAGCCGCCCCTTTAAGCGCTTACTTCCGGAAAAAGAAGCCGCCGTAAGCAAGAAAAAGAGCGGAAACGTCCACAGAAAATGATATAAAAACATCATCCTATATCCAAAAACCGTCCAAGCTTCTTTCAGCCGGTAACTGACAACTGATATAAATCATGTCCGCGTTGGCAGTTCGATTACAAATTTCGTTCCCTTCGGGTGATTGTCCTTCACCCGGATAAACCCGTCATGGTCCGTAATAATGGTGCTGACGATGGCAAGCCCAAGGCCAGTTCCATGCTTTTTGGTGGAAAAATAAGGCTCAAACAACCTTGCCTTGTTCTGGGAATCAATTCCCCGACCGTTATCTGCCACCTCAATTCGAACCATTTTCAAGACACTGTCATAATCCAGATCAATCACCACCTCACCCTTACCCTCCATGGCCTCAATGGCATTGTCCAGCAGGTTGATCATCACACGCCTTATCTGCTCCCGGTCCAGATTGAAGATGGGCACCTCCCCTGAACGGTTAAACATAAATGAAATATCCTTGTGCGCTTCCCTGTAAAGCGTTAAAGATTCTTCGATAATTTCACTGATATTGGAAGGCGCCGGGTTGGCTGCGGGCATGCGGGCAAAATTGGAAAACTCATTGACAAGACGCTTCAGTTCATCCACCTGGGTAATAATCATCCCCGTACACTCGAGAAATACTTTTGCATCTTCATCACCCAGCTTCTCACCGTAGCGTTTCTTAAGTCGTTGAGCCGAAAGCTGAATGGGCGTCAGCGGGTTTTTGACTTCATGGGCGATCCGCCTCGCCACCTCTCGCCACGCGGCCATCCGCTGGGCTTTTTCAATCTCGGTTAAATCCTCCAAAACAGCCACAAGCCCCAGATACCCTCCCCGATCATCCTGAAGAACGTTCAGGCTCACCAGCAGGGTCAACTGACGATTCCCAGCTGTTACCCGAATCTGCTTATTCATAAATCCTTTTCGAAGGAATCCCTCATTACGAATAAAGTCATCCACAATATTTTTGTTTTCATGGGAAAGGATCTCCTTATAGTTCTTCCCAATGATCTTTTTCGCCTTTATGTTGAGCATCCTTTCCGCGGATTTATTAATGGTCAGAATGCGACCTCTGGCGTCTGCGGATACCACCCCGGCGGCCACATTTTCCAGAACAATCTCCATATAAAGCCGGCGTTGTTCCAACTCCAGATTGCTGGCCACCAACTCCTGGTTGGCTGATTCCAAGCTGTTTTTACCGGTTTTCAAATCCCTGGTCATCCGGTTAAAGGAATTCACCAGCAGCCCCATCTCATCTTTCGTTTCCAGATCAATAAAAAAGTCGTAATCCCCTGAGGCGATGCGATTGGTCGCCTCAGCCAGTTCGTTTATGGGAACGGTGACTTCCTTGGAAATATAAAACCCAAACCACACGGACGTGAAGATGATTAACAGGGTCACAATGGAAAGGGTAATCATGTGACTGGCCTTGATGGGGGTCTTGAGCATCTTGAGTTGCCGGTATTCCTGAAGGCCTTTTGAAATGGCATGCAGCCGATTCACAAAAGACCCGGGAACAAAACGGGTCAGGACCAGCATCCCCACCACGGCCTTGGAAGCGGTTCGGGAGAAAATCGGCACAACCCCCCCCACAAGATCGCCGTGTGGCGATGATTGTATATATTGTCCGTCCGTCCCTTCCAGAATCGTATGATCCAGAACACCCCTCTCAGGATCCTTAAAGGAGGTCAAATCAATGCGGTGATCCTTCGAAACCGACAGCATTTTCGGCTCTTTGGAAAAGACCTTTAAGGATGCAAGCCCGAATTCTTTTCTTTTTTCATCGGTGAATCTTTCGAGGTCCTCTTTTTTGCTGGGAATTAAGAAGCCCTCGTATGTAATGACCCGACTTAACACGTTGCCGAAAGAGAGAATTTCATCGGTAATGCCGTTGTAGTGATCCTGCCCCACCTCCAGTGACGATTTGAGCGACCTTTCAATCTGCAGGTTAAACCAATAATCTATGGAAGAAGAAATAAACTGTGCCGAAACAAAGAAAAGAATAATCGTGGGTAATAGGGAAAGGGTCACAAAAGCCACCACCAATTTCGTCCTGAGCCTCGCCCCCATGATGCCTTTTTTCCGCTCAAACAAGAGCTTAACCAGGTTCCTCACCGTGAGAAAAAGCAACAGAAGAAGCAAAATCACATTGATGTTGATGAGCGCAAAAGCGATGATGCTGCTGGAAAAAGGCAGGGCGTGTCCGAGATGAAATACACGCAAACTGAGATAGATCAAAAACGAGATCATCAAACACAAAAAAGCAATTACATAACGTTCTCTGCGACGTCTTTTGAGATCATTTAATTCAGCTTCGAGGTAATTTTTCATGGCACACAACAGGGGATAGAAATTTCCGGCGAAAAACGACCGCCGGAAAAGCAGTTTGAGCGACCCCTATACGCAGGCAGGACTGATATCCACAAGACCTCAGTATCTGAAATCCACCGAATACCAATCTGTCTCAAAATCCCACAAAGAAAGGAAAAAAAAGACATAATGAAAATAGAAGGGCAGCTTGATGGTGTCGAGCTCTGCCATCATATTAATCTGATATCGATTTCCTCGATGCAGATTCCGAAGTTCAGTTACTTTCAGTCCCACGATTTCAGCCATCAATCGCTTGGCCTGGTCAAAGTCTTTGGCAAGAGCAACCTTTTCATCCTGCGAGGACAACCTTACTTTATAAACTTTTTTCAGGCTGTCGTATTTTATCTCATGACTGACCTTTAGATCCGCAATTTTTTTGTCCCACCACCAATTCCGAACCTCGTTTAAATTAACAAAAAAGGTGAAAGTGGTATTTACACCGTTATCGATGGCTTTTTTCATATCCTCAGTGAAACAATCCGTAACGGTAAAATAGAGCAGTAGATGATCACGGGTGTTGGTCACCACAATATCCGTAAGCTTGGCATCCTCCGCCATTGCAGGCGACGTCAATAACGGTCCGGTACAGGCCAGAAAAAGCATCACCAAAACAAACAATCTGAGACCTTTGCTAAAAATTGAAATAATCTTCATCTCCGGGATTCCATACGGAAAAAAATACGGCAAGCATTCACAGGTAAAGCGTTTGAATAAACCTGTAACATCTATAAAATTTTAATGGATAATGATAAGGTAGCATACGGGAAAATGCAAGGCATATCCCCGGCAATTCTTATTTTGGCACTTTGCAGTGGGATATGAAGTCGCGATGGGCTTCCATTAAATGATACAAAAAAACCGCCTCTTAACCTGTTACGGGAAAGAGACGGCTGAATAACGGAATGGGTTGCCTTCTTCAAAAAACCATACGGGCTTTAAAAAATCATACGGGGGCAAGCTCCGGCAAACCGAAAGCCGGAATGCTGAGGCTGTTTCGGGTGCATTCCTCAGGCGTACCAAATGTCATCACTTTCCAATGCTTTTTGGATGCCATCAGTTTCGTTAACATCTTCTGGTTCAGGAAATGGCCGGATTTCTTCACAACAAAATGACCGATGACGGGTGACTGGGAGAGAGAAAGATCCCCGATAAAATCAAGAATCTTGTGCCTGACAAACTCATCTTTGTATCTAAGCCCATCCTCGTTCAGTATCCTGAAATCATCGATAACAACTGCATTGTCGAGGGACCCGCCCTTGGCAAACCCGTTTTCTTGCAGAGTTTGAACATCCTTTAGAAACCCAAATGTTCTGGCCCGGCTAATCTCCCGAATAAAATCACCCCCTGAAAAGCATAACTCGTATTCCTGGTTTCTCAGTAACGGATGCTGAAAATCGATCATATAACTGATCTTGAGTTCCTTTGAAGGAGACACACGAATAGATCGTTGACCATCATCGAGCTTAAAGGGTTTTTTGACCACGATAAATCGTTTCGGCTCCTGCTGCTCTTCTATGCCTGCGCTTTTGAGAAGATAAACAAAAGGGGCTGAACTACCGTCCATGATCGGCACTTCAGGTCCATCCAGTTCCACCCGGGCGTTATCAATACCCAAACCGTAAAATGCGGCCATCAGATGTTCAATGGTCGATACGCGACATCCATTGGAACCGATACTTGTGGCCAGGGTCGTATCAAATACGTTATCAAAACGAGCATCGATAACCGAATGTTCAGACAGATCGGTTCTCACAAACCGTATTCCCGTACCACACGGGGCAGGCCTGATATTAATTTTTATCTTTTCACCTGAATGAAGGCCCAATCCGGTACAACCGACATCGTCCTTCAATGTGCGCTGTTTGAAATCCACAGGTTTCTCCTTCTCAAAGGTAGAGCAGTCCGCTCACCTTTTTTACATCACGCCAGACTTTACTAGCAAATAGCATGCCATAAACCAAATGGATCTTCCCAGAAAAACAGTCCGCCATTTATATGGCTGATTTTAATCGGCTTGTTAATGAACATTGTCGAGATCGGTATTTTTATGCCGGTCACCATGAGGAATCGACTGTGGCAAAAAAACCACATTCTCGTCTGATTCATTCTGAAATGGATTTTCATTGCTTCCTGGGTCAGAATGAAAAGGGAAAAGCCTCGTCTTGAAAAAACCCGGCGTTTGTATTATGAAAAAAGAAACACTATCCGTTAGAGGAAATCATGCTCAATCAAAGCCCATCCCCTCTCAAATTTTTTCTTTTGATCATTTTCCTGACCTTTTTTGCCTGCCATCCGGCAATCAAAAAAGAGAACCGAATATATGTGGAAACATTGGAACCGGTCAATATTTTTTATCCCGAATTCAACGATGACATGGATTGGGAATCATTGATATCCGCGCTTGAAAAAAACGCGATCTATTTGAACAAACTGGATCCTGAACGCCTCTTCCATTATGGCCCTCACACGTTTACCTGTCGCCAGGTCAAAGAAAGCCAGGAAGTTTTCCTGAATCTCATCAGGGAAAAACCAAAGCCTGAGCGTTTGGACAAAGCCGTCAGAGAAAACTTTATGGTTTATCGTGCCACCGGACACAATGGAGACGACCAGGTCCTTTTCACAGGATATTTTGAACCCCTCTACGAGGCCAGCCTGACATCTGATGAAACCTTCAGATATCCTCTCTACAAAAAGCCGGAAAACCTGATAACAGCGGACCTTTCCCTGTTTAAAAAAGACCTTAAGGGCCGGAAAATCACCGGCAGAATTGAAGGAAAGCGGTTTTTACCCTACTATTCCCGAAAAGAAATAGAGGAAGGGGCCCTTGGCGGAAAAAACCTTGAACTGGCCTGGTTGAAAAGCCCTGTGGACGCGGCCTTCCTTCACATTCAGGGATCAGGCCGACTCCTCCTCAAGGAGGGCGGGGCACTTAATGTGGGCTACAGCACTTCCAATGGACGAGTTTATCAAAGCATTGGCCGTTACATGCTGGATAAGGGGCTCCTTACGAGGGAAGAAATGTCCATGCAGGCCATCAGGCGGTATCTCTCGGAGCACCCGGAGGCTGTTCAGGAGATTTTGAACCATAACCCTTCCTACATATTCTTCAGACCTCTTAAAACCGGACCCGTTGGCAATATCGGTGTGCCGCTGACCCCGGGCAGATCCCTTGCACTCGACTCAAAACGTTTTCCCAAGGGGGCACTGGCCTTTATCTCTTGCCGGAAACCGACTTTAAGCCCGACAGGCGAAATCACAGGATGGCACGGGTTTTCCCGTTTCGTCGTGAACCAGGATACCGGGGGCGCCATAAAAGGACCGGGAAGGGCCGACATTTTCTGGGGAAACGGCCCCTACGCCGAAACAGTGGCAGGGCATTTAAAGCATGAAGGGGCTCTTTACATCCTGATCCAGAAACCCCGGAAATGATTTATTCCTTTTGATGCTAAATCCGTCCCAGGTATCTATAAAGGAAAAGATCATTGAACTATTTCTGGAAGCGATAACGGAAATATGGCCGAATATCAGCGTCTGAAGGAAGTGCTCCCATTGGTGTTCCGGCTGGGGGAATAAGAGCCGAAAGTTTAAATCAATCCTCCGGAAGATCTTGAATATCATGCCCGGGCGATAAAAACTCAATTTCCAGCAGGGAGACATCGTCATTAAAAATATTCTTACCCTGCCGTTCTTTCATGGTACCGATAATACCCTTCACGTGGGCCTGATTTTCCCTGAAAAGACCGCCCACCACCTGAACAAAATCCTCTACCATGCAAACCCTGTCGCCACAACCATCGACCTCGTAAATACCGTCGCTGTAGATAAAAAGCCGTGTAAACGGTTTCAGAGAAAATGAAGTACTGGGATATTCTTTCACCGGCATGGCACCGATAATAAATCCTTCTCCCCACAGTTTGACCGGCTTGGCCGTTTCCGGCGAATCACCTGTGATGGCAATGGCCGGCGGGTGACCCCCGCCGGCATAAGTAATCTCACCTTTTTGTTTATGATACACCCCGTACCAGATGGTGAAATACATATCGTTATGATCTTCCATTTTGAAAACCTGGTTGAGTTCAGCCAGAACCTGGCCCGGATTTCTGAAATCCACTTGGTTGAGAGACTCGGACCGCAATGCGTTAATGACGGATATGGACAAAAGGGCGGCCCCGATTCCATGTCCGCATACATCCAGCAGATACATGGCAAAATGATCCGTGTCAACCCAGTGATAGCCGAATGAATCTCCTCCCAGGGATGTGGATGGAATAAATTCCCAGTCGGTACGGATATCTCCCTCAAGCCGAGCAGGGAGAAGGGCGCGAACGTAGGCCGCAGCCTGCTTCAGCTCGCTGTTGAGGGCCGCTTGGCTGGCCAGAAGGGCCTCATAGGTTTCGTTGCGCTCAAGAAGTGTGATATAGGCTTTTGAGTGATAGCGAATCCGAGCAATAAGTTCGACCTTGTCGGGCAATTTCACCAGATAATCGTTAGCACCCCTGGCAAAGGCCTCAGCTTTTGTGGCAGGATCTTCCTTGGCGGAAAGTACAATCAACGGGATCTGGCGCGTGTCCTCTGATGCCCTGAAAAACCGAACCAGGGTCAGTCCGTCGATTCCGGGCATCATCAAATCCTGCAAAATGAGGGTGGGATGGATTTTCCTGGCCAGATCAAGGGCCTTTGTGGGATCCTGGCAATATTCCAATTTGATATCCGGTTCTCCCGACAACATCCGCCGAACGGCTTCGGCCACAATTTCCTGGTCGTCCACGAGAAGTACAATGATGGTCTGTTTGGAAAAAACGGGAGGACTTTCATGGCCATGTTGCAGGTTTTGGGTTAGCATATATCAATATCTCCTGTTTCTATCAAGACGCTGCTGATTCAGTCGTGATATGCTCAAGGAAGGTAGCTGCCGAGGGAGGCACGGAGGTCATGCTCACATGAAAAATTGCCGGTTCCTTTGAAACGCTTTTGATTACCTTGGCATAGAGATCCGATGTGATCTCATTTCCATCATGATCAAAAAGGGAAATTTTCAAATTAACCAGTTTATCAGCCGAAACCTCGGCTGATATCTGTGCGGTTTTTTCAAACAGCTTATCCACAGTCCCCTGATAGCGTGTATCACCCGCGTGCTTCCCTTCAAGCACCGTAAATTCAATTGCGATGGGCCGGGACAAATCCACCAGGGCCGCTTCCACTTTTTCCGGCAGAAAGAGGTCGAATTCTCCTTTTATGCCCCCCACCTCATAGATCGTGATGGGCTTTTTCACCCCCTTGGGCATAACATCGATCTGATCATCAATTCTTAACAGGTGCTGGCCGCATTCTTCCATGGTATTTTCCGAGATGAAGATCTGGCCTCCCACAGTGTAGCTTTCGATACGCGCGGTCAGGTTCACATTTCGGCCCACCACGCCGTACTTCATGCGCTTTTTGCTTCCGATATTACCCACCACCAGCTGGCCCGAGTTTATGCCGATACCCTGGTGAACTTCAGGGTAACCCTTTTCCCTGCACCGGCTATTCACCTGTGCCATGGCAATCTGCATCTCCAATGCGCATGCCACCGCTCTCTTGGCATCGTTGTCCCGCAGAATCGGTGCACCGAAAATTACAAAAATGGCATCTCCAATAAACTCATCGATGGTTCCCTGGTATTTCAAAACGATTTCCGTCATGGTTTCAAGGTAGATATTGATAATACCCACAACATCTTCAGCGGGAAGTCGTTCGCCGATTGCAGTGAATCCTCTGAGATCGGTCATCATGATGGTAACGAAACGCTTTTCTCCGCCCAGTGCCGCACCCTCGGGACTTTCAAGAATGGCATCGACGATATCATCTGAGAGATACTGGCCAAACGTTTTTCGAATGAGCCTGTTGGCTTTCTCCAGTTGCGACTGGGCTTCATTTCTCTCAAGCAGGTTAATATAGCCCCTGGAGTGGTATCGGATTCGTGCCAGAATTTCCAACCGGTCCGGTAGTTTGACCATATAGTCGTTGGCACCAAGGGCAAATGCTTCGGCCTTGGTGTGGGCCTCTTCCTTACTGGAAAGAACGATCAAGGGCACATGCCGTGTTTTGGGATTGGCACGATAGTAGCGCACCAGTGTCAACCCATCGATTTCAGGCATCACCAGGTCCTGAAGTATGACCGTGGGTTGGATCCGGTTTGCGTTTTTGATGGCCTTTGTGGGGTCCTGGCAGAAATGAAAATCGATATCATGTTCGGGCGCCAGCATCCGGCGAAGGGCTTCACCGATCATGTGCTGATCGTCCACGAGCAAAACGGTTATACGGTGTTGGGTCAGCGCGGCAATATCAGACATACGAATTCCTGTTCCCTGGTTCCCATGCTCCAGCTTGGGAACCGATATGGTATGCATTCCCACGCTGGAGCATGGCAATGAGAATATTCGACGTTCATCTGCTTACAGCCTCCGCAAAATCGCCGGCGCGATCCGGTCAATGGAAAGGATTTCCGACGCTGCGCCCAGATCCCGAGCAGCCTTTGGCATTCCGTAAACAACGCTGGTCGCTTCGTCCTGGGCTATGGTGTGCCAGCCGACGCGATGCAGCATTTTCATGCCTTCGGCGCCGTCTCTCCCCATTCCCGTCAACAGCACGGCAATACCCATTGAGGGCCAATGGGCTGCAACACTTTTGAACAATACGTCCACTGAAGGACGGAAAGGCGTGGCAACAGGATCTCTGGTGTAAGCCAGGGTAAGGTTTGACGTCAGGATCAGGTGGTCATTTTTACCGGCCAGAAGGGCGGTTCCCCGGGATGGATAGGCTCCCTCTTGCGCCAGACGTATGGAAATGGGACTCTGCTCATCGAGCCAGCTTGCCATGCCGGCTGAAAACTCCCCGTCCACGTGCTGGGCGATGACAATGCCTGCGCTCAGATTCGCCGGCATACGGCTCAGAATATCCGCCAGGGCTTTTGGGCCCCCGGTTGAAGCACCCATCACAATAAGCGTTGAAACTTTTGAAATCGGTTCTGATTTTGTTGTTCGTTTTGATGGGTTTACCTGTGAATTCAGTTTCAGCTTTTCAATAATGGCAATCTTCTTAAGCAGCGCATCTCGGCTTTTTCGGGCACTTTCACCACTCCCCATCATGGGCGTATTGATGGCATCAAGCGCTCCATGGCCCATGGCTTCAAAAACTTTTCCCGCATGGTCTTCCATGGTAGCGGTCACCACTAAAATAGGGCATGGCGAGGCATACATGATCCTGCGGGTTGCTTCCACACCGCCCATGTCCGGCATGAACAGGTCCATGAGAATCAGGTCAGGGATATCGTCTGCACATTTTCGAATCGCTTCCTCTCCCGTCTTAGCAACCCATGCCACTTTATGAAGGGCACTTTCCAGAACAATCCTTCTCAGGATTTCGACGGCCAGGGATAGATCATTGACAATGGCAATCCGCATATTCACAGTGTGCGGCTATCAGGGTGCAGGGTGCAGAAAAAGCTGCTTCGAATTACACCCTGCCCTCTGACAACTGCCCCCTTTGTTTTAAGCTTCTCCAATGAGATTGACGGCAGCCCGTATGAACGAGTCGTCTTGAAAACTGCTTTTGGTCAGGTAGTAGTTTGCCCCTGCCTGCAATCCCGCCAATCGGTCCTCTTCTTTGTCTTTATAGGAAACGATAATCACGGGGATGCTTTTGAGCTCTGCATGCCGCTTAATCTGGTTGACAAACTCAATGCCGTTCATTCGGGGCATGTCCACATCGCTTATGACCATATCATAGCTACCGGTACGAATCGCATTCCAGCCATCCACCCCGTCAACAGCCGTATCGACCTGGTAGCCCTTGCTTTCAAGCAGTTTCCGTTCCATCTCCCGAACCGTAAATGAATCATCCACCACCAGTATCCGTTTTTGCTTGCGGGCTTCAATGGCTTCAAGGCCCTGGTTTAATTTGCGAAGCCTTCGTCCGGCCAGAAGATTATCAATGGAGCGAACCAGGTCCTCAACATCAAAAATCAAAACGGGCGCGCCATCCAGCATCACCGCCACCGAGCTGATATCGGGCACTTTCCCCAGTCTGACGTCCAAAGGGCGTACCACCAGATCACATTCCCCCAGGAATTTGTCCACGGCAAGGCCGTAGGCGTTCAACCTGTCGCTCAGCACCACCACAAACAGTTTCTCCCGGTTTTCAAGGGGCGTTTCCAGTCCCAGAACATTGTGAATATCCAACAGGGCGATGTTATTATTGTCAAACCTGAAATACTGGCGGTCCTCAACGATGTCGATGTCCGAGGGTGACAGCTCCAGGCACCGGTCAATCCGGGCCAGGGGAAAAGCGTAGGGTTCGCCGGCAATCTCCACCAGAAAAGTGCGTACCACAGAAAGGGTCAGGGGCAGTTCGATATGGAATGTCAACCCTTTTCCGGGGGTTGAAACCGCTCGCACCACGCCGCCCACTTCATGAACCATGTTATGAACCACATCCAGACCCACACCACGACCCGATATTTCGGTGACGTTTTTTGCCGTGGAAAATCCCGGCAAGAACAAAAACTCCATCAATTCAGCTTCGGTCATCTGGGTGGCCATTTCCGTTGTGGTCATCTTTTTGTTTACAATCTTCTGTCTCAGCTTTTCAAGATCAATTCCACGGCCGTCATCTTTAACTGTAATCATGAGCATCCCCGACCGATGGGAGGCCTCAAGCCCCAAAAGACCGGTTTCCGGTTTTCCGGCGGCTGCCCTCTCTTCGGGGGATTCAATACCATGGTCCACCGCATTTCGAATCAGATGATTTAAAGGCGCATCCAGTTTCTCAAGAATATCCCTGTCCACCTCGGTGCCTTTCCCCATGATCTCCAGTCGCACCTTTTTACCCAGATCTCGCGCAAGATCCCGTACCAGCCTTGGAAATCCCTGAACTCCATCTGAGAAGGGCCTCATGCGAACCGAGATCACTTCATGGTAAATGCGATCCGAAAGCGCCGCAGTGGCCCCGGTGAAAATATCAAACTGATTCAAACGATCCGCCAGCTGAAGGGTACAGGCCTTGGTCTTCTCACGGGCTCGCACAACCAGTTCCTGGGCCTGGGCGTGCTTCTCTTTCCTCAGAATGGTATCCTGCAACCCCTCCAGAAGTGTCAATAACTCCAGATGATTCCGTTTCAGTTCCAGAAGGGATTCGGAAAAAGTGGGCAACCACCCGGCACCCACCACCACTTCCCCAGCCTGCCCCATGAGCCGTTCAATCTTGGCGGCGGTCACCCGAACCGTCCGATCCAGTTCCCCTGATTTTGGCAGTGCCGGTGATTTTTCGGTAGTTTCCGTTGGAACCGGCTTGAGATCCTCGGTTTTTGCAAGGGAAAATTCGCTTTCACTGTCGACTGGCACAATTGTTACAGGGTCTTCGACGATCGGTTCCACCACCGGCGTGACGGGGATAGGCGCCTCACCATGAATAATGGCGGTCATCGCCGCCATGAGATAATCAATTTCTTCGCCATGGCGGCTCATCCAGTCCCTTTGACCATCGTGGATGGATTCCGCAATATTAATGAGAATATCCACAATCCGAAGCAGAATGTCGATCTGCTCTGATCCCAGCAAAACCGCCCCTTTCTGAGCGGCCACAAAACAGTCTTCCATGGCATGGGCCACTTTGACCGCGGCATCAAGGCCCACAATCCTGGCACCCCCTTTGATGGAGTGGGCCGCCCGCATAAGGGCTTCGAGCTGATCCTTGGCCCCGGGATTGTTTTCCAGGGCCAGAAGGCCGTCACTTAAAACCGCCACATGGGTTTCCACTTCCGCCTGAAAAAGATCCAGCATGGCGGGGTCAGCCGCAAAGTTTTCGCCGGGTGGCTGTAGTGGCTTATCCTGATCTGCCATATGAGATTCATCATGCCGTGTTTCGGGCGTTTTTTCCCTTTCCGGATGGGCCGGTTTTTCCGGTTCCTGCGCATGGGTGATCGTAGGGGCACGATGCTTCGTGCCGCTACTTCCCTGATCAACCATGCCTGTGATAACGTCTTTGACCGTCTCAATACCCTTCCTGTTACCGTTGAACCATTCAGAATAGCCTTCACCCACATGTTCAGAGATACGGTTCAACATGTCAATGCCCTGAAAAAGGATGTCGGCCTTACCGGAATCCAAACGGATGTGACCTTTCTGAGCGGCCACAAAAAAATCTTCCATGGCATGGGCAATATGGGCCGCACCATCCAGACCCATAATCCTGGCAGCCCCTTTGAGGGAATGGGCCGCCCGCATCATCGCGTCCAGCTGATCTGCCGATGCCGGATTTTGCTCAAGCGTCAGCAGTCCATCATTTAAGATGGCCACATGGTTCTGGGTTTCCGTTCGAAAAAGGTCGCACATGGCAGGATCGAGCAGCACTTCCCCGTCTTCCTGCGGTGCGTCTTCAACAGGGGGCGAGGGAGTATCTTCGGTTGGCGCTGAAAATGCCACCGGCTCTGTTTCCTGTGCCTTCACGGGCGGGGGTGATATCTCCAGTGATTCAACGGCCGGGGAAAATGTGGCATGATTCACCCACGCATTGATCTCTTCAGTGTTCAGATCAATCCATGGTGTTTCTCCCTCCTGGGGCACTTCAGCCATGTGATTGAGGATTTCAACCCCATCAAACAAGTATTGGAGTCCTGTTTCATCCAGTGAAAATTCGCCTTTTTCGGCAGCCACAAAAACACTTTTCATGGCCTGGGCAACCGCCACCGCCCGATCCAGGTCAATAATCTGGGCCCCACCCTTGATGGCCTGGATTGCAGGGATCATGCCATGGAGTCTGTCCAGATTTTTCGGGTTGGCTGCCAGCGCCTGAAGCCCGTCATTAATGGTCAATGCATGCCGTTTGACCTCCGAACAAAAGAGATCCATCATGGCGGAAACATCACTCCCTTTTTGTTCACGCCCTTCGTTCACTGAAGACTCCTCTTAAGGTTGTAAAACAGCAGTTCATCATCGAGCAGGGCCACATGTTTCTTATCCCATTTAAAAATGCCCTCCGTGAAGGTGGATTTGCACTTGGCGATGGTCACGGGGACGTTCTGAAGAAGGCTTGGATTAAAATGATGTATGCCATGGATTTCGTTGACCGGAAACACCCACTGTTCGCTATCCTTCGATACCACCATCAACCGTTTTTTGCCTTTTTCCTTACCATATTTTTCAACGGGCACATCCTCCAGATTCATGAGGTTTTTCAGGGAGACACACAGTTGAATTTCGCCATGCACATTGACAAGCCCCAGTAAGATAGGGGTTTTTCGGTGGGGAAGGCTGTGAATATTGACATCGTCAATGATCTCTGCAAACAAACCGGCTGCAAGTGCCATCCATTCTGATTCAATACGAAAAACAACCACGGCAATTGTGCCGGCCGTCTCTTTGCCCTTTTTTTTCACGAGGATGCTTCCCCACTCATCCTTGTATTCTTCGGGAAGGGCCCGTTCCAGGAGGTTCCGGCCGGCCTGGGTAAAAACCTCGCAGTTACGGCAATGGATCACTTCTTCAAGCTTTGGACAACGGGGCTCTTCATTCCCCCAGACCCCTATCCGTTTCCAGCATCGATCCTTATTTAGCATCATTCCCTTTCCTCCAGCCTTTTCATCCCCGAATCACCCGTCAATATCCTCATCTGCTGGATAGCGATTTGATTCAGCCGTTCAAGTCTGATTTCCTGGGATAATCCTTCATTGATAAACAGGGCGTGAGGAACAAGGTTTTCCTTGATGGCATCGGTATGAATCCGGTAATTGATTTTGGTCAGATTCCGGCGAATATCCCAACCGAGTTGCTCCTTTTCTTCATCTTTAAGTCTCTGAAACTCTTTTATCAGATAAAGTTTAAACTTGGGGGATATCCATGATGCAAACTCAAAGGCAATGTCTTTGTGCGCATACGTGCCGCCGTATCGGCCTGCTTTAGCAATAATCCCCTTTGAATTTGTTTTTGTAACCCATTGCTTGACTGAAAGAACAAACCGGTTCAATCCGGCCTGATTTTTAATTCCCTCGAATTCGGGGGAATTAAAATCCGGATTATAGATTTCTTCCCAGATGCCCAAAAATTCGATGGTATTTTTATTTCTCAGCCATTTTTCGATCAAGGAAAGTCCATTCTCAATATGCCTGACCATATCGGTTAAGGATATATAATCCTGCTGATCTGTTGAAATGACAGTGATTTCTTTTCCCTGCACCGCAATTTTAGCCATTTTCCACCTTCTGCACAAATACGCCACTTGAACCGCAACAGGAGTCAAGTACTATACCTTTGTATGGCTCAAGCATTTCCTACCAGTAATTCAAACACTACGCGGGTTAGGCTCCTACCCGCCTCTCCCTTCGATCCCCTTCGCCCGTTGCCGCAATCGCTCAGCGCCGTTTTTGTTTCCCCGTTGCAATTCAATGAAAGCCAGATGGTTCAATGCTTCCACATGTTCCGGGTCCAGATAGATGGCCCTATTGAAAAACGCTTCGGCTTTGTCCTCATTATGCAGGGCTTCATGAATCAGCCCCATGAGAAAATGGGCCTCTACGTGCACAGGATTTTCACCTAGAAAAACCTCGCACAATTCAAGGGCTTTTGAAAGCTCCCCTTGATCCGCCTTTGCACGCGCCTCCGGAAACAAATTGACCGCCTTATCGGGGCTCGGTGTGCGGGTTACGGGCTTGGATCGATTTTGCTTTTCAGTCGATTTTCCGGATAGAATATCAGCCGGCATCAAAGGCTTCCGGATGGGGTTTATTTTCTTTTCATGAACCTTCCGTTTAGACTGTGCCCTTGTTACATCAACCGATGGGTCCTTTCGCCTGGATTCCCGGCACCGCTTACGGCACGCAAAAACACCGGTTTCGTTAATCGCCTCAAAACCCCATTCAACGGCAGTCTGCCGCTCTGCGTGGCCACAAAAAAAGATGCCGGTTTCAGCCAGCAGCCGACTCATGGTTTCAAGGGTTTGATTCCTTGCTTCAGGGCTCATGTAAATCATTAAATTTCTACAAAAAATCACGTCATATGGGGCACCGGGCGCAAAGCGGTTTTTCATGACATTGCCGGCCTTGAACTGCACCGTGTCGCTCACATGGTCTAACAGTTGATACCCATGGTTTTTTGGCTGAAAATAGCGATCTCTGAACGTCAGATCCTTTCCTCGAAAGGACCCCTGCCCATAAACCCCCAGCCTTGCTTTGGAAAGTGCTTCCTCACTGATATCCATACCGGCAATTTGAAAGCGGTCCTTTTTGATGCCCGCATCCATGAACGCCATGGCAACTGAGTACGGTTCCTCGCCCGTGGAACAGGGAATGCTAAGGACTTTAAGCATGCGGCCTGGATTCTCGGGCAGCCAGGAATCCTTCACAAAACGGGCCAGATAATTAAATACCTTCCGGTTCCTGAAAAACCAGGTTTCCGGAACAACCACCATTTCAATCAGATTCTTCCACTCATCATTTGAATCCACAAGGGTTTTCGAATACACTTCCAGGTTGGTTAAACCGCATCGATCCATTCGCCGCCGGATGGCTTTTTCGATTACCTTTCTACCGATAGCGGCAGTGTCCAGCCCGATCTTTTCCTCAAGTAGCGATTCAATGATGTTCATTTTCATCATAAGCGTTTTCAAGCGCCGGCAAAAAATGGAAACTCTCAGGAAGAAGATCCAGATCCACGTATTGAATCATCTCTTTTTCTTCCATCAAGAGACCGCCCAGATAGGGTGCTTCTTTCATATACAGCCCGGGGGCCACAAAGGAACTTTCATCTCTCCTCGCGGTTTCCGTAACCCGTTCGGCCATAAGCCCCAGGATATAGGGCGTATTGTCCTCTTTGACATAGTCCACCAGAATAACACGCGTACTCATACGCATCTCACAGGGCTCTCCCTGAATAAGCCTTCGAAGATCGATCACGGGAACAATGACCCCTCGATAGTTGAACAGACCGGCAACGTAATCCGGTGCGTGAGGCACTTTCTTCAGCTTTACGATGGGGGCCACCTCGCGAACCCGATCGCATTTCATGGTGTACATGGTGTCACCCAGATAGAAAAGCAGTACCAGCATGGCCGAATTTTCTCCCTCAATTAGATGGCTGCAACCGGAGAATCAATAGGCATTCACAATCCGATCATAAACGCCGTTTGCCACAATAATGGACAGACCTTCGTCCAACTTTTCGGCGTAGTATTGGCTTTTTGGAAAAGTCTTTGAAAACGCCACATAAATAGGTAAGCTTTCGCTGTCAAAAGCTTTGACAATTTCACCTTCCATGCCGTTTTCAGCAATAATTTTTTTCGCCGTTTTATCATAAAGAATCGTTGCATCAATTCTTCCTTTGGCCAGCTTACGCAGATTGAGCAAGTCCGATCTGACCGGAACTTTGACAACACGGTCATTTTTTGAAAAAAAATCTCCATAGCCATAATCAAATACGACTCCGATTCTTTCGCCGTTAATCAGATCTTCCTTTCTTTTAACGGACAAAGGGTTATCCGCATTTTGATAATACGCTGAGTGGGCTACAAACAGCGGGGTTTTACCAAATATATAGATTTTTTCGTTGGCACTCTCCTTTGGAACGTCAAAGGCCCCCGGAATAGCGCCTTCTCTGACCTCTTTTAACAAACGGTTGTAAGGCCCGACCTTAAAGACCACGTCAATGTCAACAGCTTTGTAGGCAGCAGATACGATCTCATTGGCCATCCCGGTCCCGTCCGGATTGGCGTAAGGCGCCCAATCATTTTCAGCCCCCAGGGTAATGGTCTCGGCAAAACCAACAGAAGAAAACCCCAAAACACATGCCAGTAACAGGAAAACGCGAATGATCATAAATTCCCCTCAAAAAACTTATTTCTTAATGACATCCACGGGAATTGCCCGCCCACAAGTCCGTATGGGCGTTAGGTAACTTTAAAGCGCCCTACCTCATCCTGCAGCCCGCGCGCCGCCTCATTGAGCTGCTCAATGGCGGAATAGGATTCATGCAGTGATTCCATGGTCTGCTGCATTTCCTCACTTAAGTTAACGATGGCGGTATTGATTTCCGTGGCGTTTTTGGACTGCTGCGCCATGGATACATTCACATTCTCGAAACTGGGGGACAACGCCTGGACCTGTTCGATAATCTTGGCCAGTTGCGTACTGATCCGGCCCACATCTTCAGCGCTTCGTTTGACCTCTCCAATAAATTTATCCATCTCCATGACACCGGCGGAAACCGCCGACTGCATTTCCTGGACCATCTGTTCAATATCCAGCGTGGCAACGGCGGTCTGGTCCGCCAGCCGTCGGATTTCCCGGGCCACCACATTGAACCCGCGGCCATATTCGCCCGCCTTCTCGGCTTCAATGGCCGCATTGAGGGAAAGCAGGTTGGTCTGGTCGGCCACCTTGGTAATCGTCACCACAACGGTCGTGATATTTTCAGCCTTTTCATTGATGGTTTCCAATCGGCCCGAAATGGATTTGGATGCCGATTCCATGTTGTGCATGGCCGCTTCCATTCGACCCAGATCCGACTGCCCTTTTGTGGCAAACCCGGCGGTTTCCTGGCTCATGACGGCCACCTGGTCCATGGTTTTCACCAGTTCGTTGGACACCTCGGATATTTCCTCAACGGACGCCACCACCTTTTTGCTGGAGGTCAGTTGTGTGCTCATGGTCGCTTCCTGCTCCCTGGCGGTAGCGGCCAGCTCCGTGGACGATGACGTCACCTGTATGCCGGACCGCTGGACCTGGCCCAGAACCATTCGAAACGACGACGCCATCTCGTTTATGGCGCTAAGCAGAGCACCCACTTCATCCTTTCGGTTTGTATTAATGGTGACCGCAAGATCAAAATCCGATAGCTGGCGGGCAATTTTTGATACATTTTTAAGGGGTTTTAAAACAAGGGCCCGCAGGAAAAATATCAGGGAAACCACCAGTACGAACAGGATGAGGAATACGCCGATGCTCTGGCTCAAAATGGCATTTTCCAGTTGGGATCGCGAATTGGCCTCAAACTTGTCCGCATCCAGAGAAGTCTCTTTTTTGAGGTCCTGAATTTTTTGCTTTAGAAGCTTGTCCGAGTAATAAATCTGAAACACACCGATTTTCTTCTGACCCCGAAAACATTCGGCCTGAGATGACAGGTCATTGTTGAGCACAAGATCTTTCGGAAGCGCGTTTCCGATTTCCACATCAGGATTTCGCCAGGCGGCGGCAAAGGGCTTTCCCCGTTCATCCAGTGCTTTGATGGCCACAATCTGGTCATAGTTCATGAAAGGCCGTAGCGATTGTTTGAGCCCTTCCTGATCAAGATTGTACAAATAGGCGGCACCGATGCCATTTAAAATCTGGGTACTGAAATTGATGCCATTCTTCAGAATACGCTTTTCCTCCATCTCCCGATCGTTGATGAGCTCATGGTAACCTCTCAGGATTTCATCCGTAAAAGTATCCACCATCTTAATCTCAAACCGGATTAGAATATATCCGCCCAGCAACACCAGAAGACACACGATACCGGATGTTGATGCCACGATTTTTGTGACGATGCTCCAGTTTTTCATTGCCGCCTCATTTGATTATTTTGAAATATATTTGTTGATAATTTCATCATAACGCCCGCTTTCGCGCAACTGTTTCAAGCCATCATTAAAATCATCCCGAACCTTTTTGTCAACAAATCCCACACGGAAAGGAACTTTCGGGAAAATATACCACATATCGATGGGCTGCGTCGTATCCACCATTTTATTATACTTTTTATGATAGTAAAAGATGCTCTTGTCCAGCACAATAACGTCCACGCGATCACCATACAGGAGATTAATCTGAAGCTCCTGTTTGCTGATTTCACGATAATCGGGAGACGCGTCCGCCGCCGCCACGAATTCCTTTCCCAGGTATTTTTTGGCATCTTGAAAAGTAATGATGCTCTTGTCTTTGAGATCACTGATTCTCTTAATGTTAAATTTTTTCTTCTTCAAGCTCACGGCCACATTTTCGCAGCTAATGTGCTGATCGGACAAAAAAACATCGAGCCCCGAATTTTCATTGACGGTTAGCACTCCGTCCACTTCTCTCTGGGCAATTTCCCGAATTCTTCGGGCAAAAGGAACATATTTTGTTTTGACCCGGTACCCTTTCATTGCCAGCGCTTCCCGCACGATGTCCAATTCTATGCCACAATTCTTCTCCGGAATGTTGTACGGTGCCAGGGCGAGACCTACGGCAAAGGTCAATTCCTTTTTTTCAGCGTGGGAGTTGGAACAGAAAAACACGCTCACCGCCATTGTTACCAGAAACAGCTGGTAGACCTTTTTCGGGATTCTCATTGATACACCCTTCATCATCACATTCAACTCTTTACTGTCTCATCCGGACCATCGCTGACCCTGAAATGTGACACTTCCTGCTGCAAACCCCTCGCTGCCTCGTTTAATTGTTCAATGGCTGAAAAGGTCTCCTGCAAAGATTCGGCAGTGGAACTGATTTCTTCGCTGAGTCTGGCGACGGCGCTATTGGCTTTGTTGGCATTTTCAGACTGGTGGCCCATTGCCACATTCACATCGTCAAAGCTGGGGGAGAGCGCCTGGACTTGATGGATAATGCGCGCTAGCTGCCCACTGATTTTTCCCACATCTTCCACACTCTGTTTCACTTCGGCAATAAATTTGTCCATCTCCATCACACCTGCGGACACGGCCGATTGCATTCCTTCTACCATCTGTTCTATATCAAGAGTCGCTACGGCTGTCTGATCCGCAAGCCTTCGAATTTCTCGCGCCACAACGTTGAAACCCCTGCCGTATTCTCCTGCTTTTTCCGCCTCAATAGCGGCATTCAGGCTCAACAGGTTGGTCTGATCCGCTACTTTGGTGATGGTCGTCACCACATTGGTGATATTTTCAGCTTTTTCGTTAATGGCCTCAAGGCGACCCGATATTGATTTGGAGGCGGCTTCCATATGATGCATGGCATCTTCCATTCGTGCCAGATCGTTCTGGCCCTTGCTGGCAAACCCGGCGGTTTCCTGCGATCTTTCGGCTACCTGCTGCATGGTTACCTCCAGTTGGTTCGCCACGCTGGAAATTTCCGCAGCCGCACGTCTCACGCCATGGGTTGCTTCCCCTTGCTGGTCCATGGCCGCCTGCTGCTGTCTGGCAGTGGCGGCCAGTTCCGTTGAAGAAGCGGTTAGTTGAATGCCGGATCGCTGAACCTGCCCCACCAGGGCATTCAGATTTTCCGTCATCCGTTTGATGGAAATCAGCAGTAAACCTGTTTCATCATCCGCAGCATCGGTTTTACCGGCCATGTCCCCCTTCACCATGGATTTCACGGCATCGGCGGCAGCGGAAAGGTTGCCTTTGGCAATCTCCCCCGCGACACCCGTGATTTGAGTAATCCGTTTGGTGACTTTGTTGCCGAAGAAAAGCGCCATTCCCACAACGGGAATCAGCACCAGAAAACCGCTGATGAGCATAACCCAAAGCATCTCGGTCATGGCGTTTTCAACATTCTTTTTCACACCGTGATAATCATCTTCGTAAGTTCCGGCACCGATCACCCAGTCCCAGGGTTCAAAATAAGTGAGCGCCGTCACTTTCCATCGAGACACCTCATCTTCCTTGTTCTTCCAGGCATATCGATCATAAGCCACTTCATTTTTTTTCAGTTTAACCGTTTTTTCCACCATAGACCGGACGAAATACCGGTCATCTGAAGACTTGGCGTCCCATAGATTTTCACCATCGCGCTCACCTCCCTTTGAAATGATGTAATGCCCGCGATGAAATGCATGTTTGCCACCCAGGACATAAACATATCCACTCTTGCCCACTTTCATATCCATAATGGCTTGGCGCAATGATGCGGGTGTCTGGAAGGGAGCCTCGGTGAACAGCATCCCGATAATACGGCCTTCTTTGTCGGTGATCCCCTTACAGGCGGTGAAATGCCATCCATCCGCAAGATCGGCAATGCCATGGAACACCTGTTTCTTAAGGATATGCTGAATGACCGAGTTGGCAACGCTGTTTTGAGTAGACGGAAGGTAGCGATTCTTCAGTTTCTGACCTTTTTTAGAAGAAATGGTTGTGGCGATCAACACCATATCGCCCGCATTATTGACCCTCTGGAAGAGGCCGTAGTTTCCACCGAATTTTTCCCGGATCACATCGATATAGGTGCTGGGCTCGAACACCCCTGCAATCATCATTTTGGGAATGGAGATGGTCTTTTCTTTATGATTTTGATGATTTATCGCTTTTATGGAGACAGTTTCAGATGACAAGGAAAACCCGCCCATGTCTTGAAAAAAAGCGTCTGACTCCCGCAAGCGACCATCCAGATATTTCTGTACCATCTTGCTGGTGGCCTCACAGGTATTGTGGACCGCAAGGGCAAGATGTTCGATGTTTTCGCGGGCGAGAAGATCCAGCTCCCCTTCAATCTTTTCAGTGACACTTTTTTTCTCAACGAATGTCAGTACCAGTATCACCAGAACCGGTAGCACCGCTGCCACCACCGGAAGCCCGATCACTTTGTGTTTCAACATTAATTTCATGGTTGATCCATCATCCTTTACCGTCTTTTCGGCCCACCAAAGTCAAGGCTTTAAACCACCTCAAAACGGGAAACCTGTTCCTGCAGCCCGAGGGCCGCTTCGTTGAGATCTTCCGCCGCCAATTTGAATTCCCTGAGGGATTCCAACGTATTCTGGGTTGCTGAATTCAAATGTTCCATGGTCTCGCTGATCTGGCCCGCACTTCTGGACTGATCCCCCATCCCCTTGCTCACGACTTCAAAACCCGGCGGAAGCGTCCGCACCTTTTCCATGATACCGCCCAATTGGCTGCCGATATCCTTCATTTTGTGAGCCGTGGATTGAACAACCCCGCTGAACGCTTCCATTTCAGAAGCCCCGGTGGATACGGATTTTTCCATCTCACCCACCATATCTTCGATATCCAGTGCCGCCACCGCAGTCTGGTCCGCCAATCGCCTGATCTCATTGGCAACCACCGAAAACCCAAGCCCATATTCCCCCGCTTTCTCCGCTTCAATGGCGGCATTCAAACTCAACAGGTTGGTCTGATCCGCCACTCTGGTGATGGTGACCACAATGGAGCTGATAACGTGGGCGTTCTTTTTCATGGCTTCAAGCTTGGCTGAAACCGATGCCGTACCTTTCAGGACCTCCTGCATGGATGCTTCCATACCCACCAGACCCGCCTGGCCGGCCTCAGCCAGCTCCGCCGTCTCGGTCGTGGCCGACGACACCGCATCCACGGTACCGGAGAGGGTTTCCGCTGTTTGGGAAATCATTTTTGACGAGGCACTGACCTGGGCTGTAGATGCCGCCTGCTGGTTCATGGTCGCTTCCAATCCTCTGGAAGATGCGGCGATCTCAGTAGAAGAAGATGTCACCTGGCTGCCGGACTGCTGTATCTGACCAATCAATGCATTGAGTTTTTCGGCCATGCTTTGAACCGCAGAAAAGAGAAGACCGGTTTCATCCCTGCTGGACGTAAACCTGCCATGAAGTTTATCCAGCGTTTTCTTGGCATCAATCAGTTTTCCCTCTGCAATTTCCCCTGCAACGTGGGTCAAATTGCTGATGGGATTGCAGATACGTCTTACCATAAAAAAGGCAATCACCATGAACAGCAAAATCTGAAAAGCAATCACCGCAATGGATGTGACCATGTTGGCATGGTTGAGTTCGTTGATCCTGGCATAGAGTTCTTTTTGTGGGACCAGAATACCCAGAACCATTCCAGCCTTTGTAAGGCTGTAGAATAGTGAATAGTCTTCACCCTTCAGCTCCAATGTTTTCACCAGGATTTCCCCGGGGTTTATTTTTCCCGCATTAGAAATGGCATCACCCCACTCAAGGGTTTCAAGTTTCTGCAGAACCTTCATGGGATTTCCCGGAAATGAAATCAGCAGGCGGCTGGAAATATCCGCCGCAAAGGGAAGCGATTTGGCCGTGGCCGTCATTTTAGAAACCATTGCCTGAAGTTTTTCCAGACTGAAGTCTACCGTTGAAATACCGATAATGCGGCCGGTGGAATCATACATTAATGCATCCACGGTAATCATGAGCGCCGTGGTGGCGGCCTGATCAAAATAGGGATCCGTCCAGTAAATATTAAGCTGACGTTGCTGGTTCCGATCCGATTCTTCCGGGATAGCCAGGCGGTACCAGTCCTGATTGTGGTAGTCGTACTCCGGCGTGTTGAGATCCCAGGTAAACGAAACCTGATTGTTTTTTCTAAATGCGTAAGGGCCAAAACGTTTCCTGTCACGAAAGAGGACATTCGGCTCATACCAGAGACCGCCGCCAATGGCCTCTGAAAATTTCTTGAAATTGTTCACCAGGTAGCCCTCGATTTGTGGGGTGATATCCTGACCTGTTTGGTGAACAATGGCAAAAAAGGCCTCACCCGCCGTTGCCAGGTCAGCCGCATTCTTCTCCATAACCAGCATGGCGGCTTCGATCCGCTCGGCGTTCCGGCCCAACATGGCGCGGATATGATTTTCCGTTTCAACCCGCAGGTTTTTCCCGATCATCCGCGCGTTCTGAATCAGCAGTATGCATCCCAGGATAGAGGAAAAAGTAATGATAGCCACCATGAAAAGGATGTTCTGTTTAAGGGTTATCCGCACATTGAACCTCTTTGGAAAGGAATCCTTTAAATATTCGAAATAATATAATACAATCCCATGGGATGCAAGCCTTTCACGCTCGGCTCGGCGACTCTCACTTTATGTGCGGAGGATACCTTACATTCAAAAACGTGGCATAAACGGACTCTCATCATGAAAAAATCTGAAAAAAAGACGGCGGAAAATCGATCTGAACTACGGACGATTCCGGATCAATATCGTAGCGTGGAGTTTTCCTTGAGCAAAAAAGACCCTATCTTTCAATTTCGGGTTCGGGATATATCACCATCCGGAATGGGGATTCTTGTCAACGAAGGGTCAATGGCATTGAAATACCTGGAGGTCGGGCAGGTTCTGCTCATGAAATACAACCCGGAGAACCCTGACGGTTCGCCTGAACAGATGGAAACGGAAATCAGGCATATCACCCGAGTTGCCGATGGTCGCTACAGAGGGCACTATCTGGTAGGGCTGCGTATCAAGCATAAGGATGGCCCCTAGCCGAGGTTCTAAGGGATCGCTTTTTCTTCTCTTCTCGGATCTTGGCCTTGAATTTGAGCCGCTAGTTGTATTGAAAAAAGATGTTGAAGACCCATTTTCCCTTCATAATCCCCTTTTATTTGTTGTCCTTTCCATATATAGTACGCGTGCAATTGATGATGTTCACACTCCATAAAGCTTCGCATTTTGACGATGAAACAAAATAGACAGAAAAAAGATAGTTACTATCACCTTCTAACCCGGAACATGCTTCTGACCATTATCATTGCTGCAGTCATGCCGATGCTCGTGGTCAGCAGTATCATCCTTTACCAGTTCGACAGTTCCTACCACGAAAAAGTCTACGCCCACCTGGAAGAATTAGTCCTAAAACATAAACAAAATATTGACAATTTTCTGAAAGAGAAATTAGGTGACATCCGATTATTGGCCACGACGTTTAGCTTTGAAGAACTGAGCAACGAAGACTTCTTGAGGGACAGGCTGGAATCGCTGCAACGGATATTTGGCCCCGTGTTTGTGGATTTAGGCGTCGTAAATGCCCGGGGCATCCAGGTGGCCTATGCAGGCCCGTTCAAACTGGGAAAGGCCCTCTATTCTACTGCGGACTGGTTTCAAGAGACGATCAACAGCCAAAACTTTATCAGCGATGTTTTCTTAGGCCTCCGAGGGCTCCCGCATTTTATTGTGGCGGTTAGAGAGAACCATGATGGGGAATCATGGATATTGAGGGCCACCATCGACTTCGTGGCATTCAACGACCTTGTAGAGAGTATCCATATCGGAGAGACAGGATTTGCCTACATCCTGAACAGAGAGGGAGAGTTGCAGACAAAGACGATCATTAAGGAAATCCCACCGGGGAGCCCTTGTGCGGACTTTGTGGAGGGCGGGGTGAAGGTTAAAGGAAAAATAGAAATTCTAGAGAGGGTCGATGAATCCGGGGAAGACGAGCTTTACGTGACAGCCTGTCTCAAGGACGGAAATTGGCTCCTGATCTTCCGTCAAGGGGCGTCGGATGCCTTTGCAGAGCTTTACAGGACTGTCGGAATCGCCCTTGCCTTTATGCTGCTGGGTGTTTTGGGCATTGTGGTCACAGCCTATTTTCTGTCAAGAAGAATGGTCAATCGCATTGCGCAAGCAGACCAGGAAAAAGAGATGATTACCGAGCAGGTGGTCGAGACGGGCAAATTGGCGTCGGTGGGCGAATTGGCGGCCGGCATTGCCCATGAAATCAATAACCCGGTGGCCATTATGGTTGAAGAGGCGGGCTGGATAGAAGATCTCCTGGAAGAAGAGGAATTCAAAGATGGAGAAAACCTGAGTGAATTCCAGCGGGCTTTACAGCAGATCCGGACCCAGGGGAAACGCTGCAAGGAGATCACCCATAAACTGCTTAGTTTTGCAAGAAAAACCGATTCCCGAACCCAGGACATCCAGTTGAATGATCTGATCGAGGAATTGATCGCACTCTCGGCACAGAGGGCAAAATACAGCAATGTGGAGATCCATTCAAATCTTCAGGAAAATATCCCGACTTTACACTTGTCCCAAACCGAATTGCAGCAGGTCTTGCTCAACCTGATCAATAACGCCCTTGACGCCATGGAAAAGACCGGCGGAAATCTGCGGATATCGACTCGGATGGAGGAGAACAGTATCATTGTGGGTGATCCTCATCTCCAGATCGAGGTAGCCGACGACGGCCCGGGTATTCCTGCGGCGAATCTTGCCAAGATTTTTGATCCGTTCTTTACCACGAAACCTGTGGGAAAAGGTACCGGCCTGGGACTGTCTATCTGCTACGGGATTATTAAGAAAATGGGTGGCAATATTGAAGCGCGAAGCATCATTGACGGGGGAACCACCTTTACGGTGAAAGTGCCCCTGCCGAAATCAAAGGAGGAAAATGCCTGAAATTGGGTGTTCCGAATGACCGAAATATTTTTACGGTAATGATTAAAATTTCTATCATATAAGGAGAAAACTCATGTCTATAGCGAACGTACTTCTGGTGGATGACGAGGTTCCTTTTGTGGAAGCCATGTCCAGGCGGTTGAAAAAGAGGGATATCCATATCGTAACTTCTTTTAATGGATCTGAGGCCCTGGATGTGCTCGAAAATGACCTTAGCGTGGAAGTGGTTATCCTTGATGTGAAGATGCCCGGCATGGATGGCATCGAAACCCTCGGAGAAATCCGGAAAAAGTTCCCCCTGGTGGAAGTGATCATGCTGACCGGTCATGCCACGGTTGAGACCGGCATAGAAGGGATGAAGCTTGGCGCTTTTGATTATCTCATGAAACCGTGCGATATGGACGTGCTCATGGATAAGTTGAAAGAGGCCGTGGCCAAAAAGAGAAACCATGAAGAAAAGATAGTCGAGGCAAGGGTGAAAGAGATCACCACCCGCCGTGCGTAGACAGGGGCAGGATTATGCCGGATATGGAAAGCGTTCATTCAGATTATATCAGGCTTCTTCTCGTTGATGATGAAGTGGGTTTTGCGGAGGTTATTGCCAAGCGATTATCAAAAAGAGGGATGGAGGTCAAAGCTGTTTTTACAGGAACTGATGCCATCCGGGCAATCCGAAAACAGGACTTCGATGTGGCGATCCTTGATTTGAAAATGGAAGACATGGACGGGATAGAGGTCCTCAAGATTTTCAAAAAAGCCTATCCCGAGATGGCAGTGATCATGCTCACAGGCCATGGGTCCGAGACTGCCGCGAAGGAGGGCCTAGCGTATGGGGCTTTCGATTATCTGACCAAACCGTGCGACCTGGAAGACCTTGTGGAAAAAATCCACCAGGCCGTTCAATATGAGGAATAGCGGAGGTGGACTCTGATAGGGCCCGGCCCACCTTGGGGAGGGCTCTTGACTACTTTTGTGGATGCACGCATTATTACTCCCCTGCGCCCATCCATATATTTTCAAATCCCTGTTCTAAAAAATGCCTGTCAAATCCGAAGACCTTCTCGATCTTGTAATGCCTCATCACCACAAAACTGACACAATCAACAAAACTCAATCTCCTCCGGCCTAAACTGAGCCAGAGTTCATACGCCAGATTGTGCATTGAACCGTCAATCCACAGGATCTCGGCAAGGCTTAACACATCCCGGTACCAGAGGTTCCCAGCCTCAAAACCCAAACGACGTTGCAATAGCGCCAGCGCCTCAACAATGACATAGTTTCCGGTACAGAGATAAAGGTCTTTTTCCAAAAGGGATCCCCAGAAATCTGCTGCTTGCTCATGATTGCCGTCCGAACGGTCCATCAAGGCGTAAAAGGCCGAGGTGTCGATGAATACCCGTTCATTTTCCATGTCGAGCCTCTTTTACAAAAGCCTCTGCCAGGTAGTCGTCATGCCGCTCAGAAACATCAGAGAGATTTGACGAAAATCGACCGACTGCCGCAAGGGCCCGCCTCTTTTTTTCTTCCGGAAAGCGTTCTTCGCGAGAGCGGAAAAGGGCGACACCCTCACGAATCAGTTGAGAAACAGAAACGCCTCTCGCACTCGCTTCCATCCTCAGCCACTTAATCTGGTCATCCTCCAATTGAATCTGTGTTCGTACCATGATAATACCTCCATGATGTCATTGTGCAGGGGCTTATACATCATGCTATATATTTTAGCTGTTGGTGTCAACTGTCTTTAGAAACAGACCACACAATGGCGCATGAATCTCAATGAAATAATAAGAATGAATTTGGATAGCCGAGACTGTCCAACAGTCCAATAGAGGCGGCGCGGAGGTCAGAACCGGAAAAGGCCTGGAGGCGTTGTTGTATCTGTGTTTTCAGTTCCATTTTTTATCCTGCTTTATTCCTGCATAAACTTCAGTAACCGTTTCCCGGTGTCAGTAAGCCGATACTTCTGCGTCGGGCTTTTGGGCGAATCAGGCTGAGTCATCTCAATCAAATCCTGCTCCAGCGCAGGCTGAAGGTAGCTCTTTCCAAAGGATTTACGATCATTAAGCCTCAGCTTCTCCATCAAAAGGCCGCGATTAAGTTCTCCATCTTTCGACACATTTAGTAACCGAATTACTCGGGGAGTTACTTGGGGGGTTACTTGGGGGGTTACTTGGGGGGTGCCGGTTGAAGCCTTTTCGTATATCGAAGAATCGGGGTACTTGGCGATGATTCTGAAAACATCGCCTTCAATCAGTTCAGGATCACTACCGCCATAGGCTTTGCCGTATTTCATTAATTTGCGCACCCCCGAACCCAGCTCGTCCGCCCGCCCAATTTCGCGGAAAAACCGAGCAATGACCGGATTTTTGGAAAAGGGCGAAAATGTATCAGGATTTATGAGACCGAATCCGTGCGGATTGTTGCTGTTTTCGGTGCGCACTCGGCCACGTTCAATAATCAGTTTGGCCGGAAAGGCATCCGTGTATTCCCGATGGATCAGGATATTGGAAGCGATTTCACGAAATATGGCGTCGCGGATACTGATGCTCATAGTCCCTTCGAGATAAAAAGGATCCGGCAGGTGTTTTGCGATAAAGGCCATAATACGATCATAGCTCTCGATCAGGTTGGTCGCAACGAAATCCCGGTCGTCATAACGGTCAAGATTGACCTTGCGCAAAATCAGGTCAGTGCGGTGGTGGGGAACGGCGGTAAGAATGGCATCATCTTTTCCCAGCAGCAAAATGCCCGCCAGGGTCACACCGCTTTTGCCCGTTTCAGAGTCAATTTGGTATAACTGAGCGCTTTTGAGGAGGTCAAGATCATCCATATCAGCCCAAGGGTGCTTTTCATGTCGAATTGTTGCAATCTTGCGACACTTGGCAATCAGGTCTTTCCTTAGCTGTTCCAGCGTGGCATACGGATATATCTTGTTTTCCGAGTAGATGGTCTGTTTCCGGCGGTACAGTGCGGCAACGGACCATGTATGATCGGTAATATCCAGATCCCCGTCTTCATTTCGATCGAAGATGCGCCCGTTACATCGGTGCACTTGAGAGCTTTCCGGGACAAAGATATGAAGTACGGTTTTCCCGTCAATCCGTACTTCATCCACTGACAGATAACAAGACGGATTGATTTTCTGCGGATTGTTGATGGCCGTTACAAAACCTTTTTTAATCTGCTCCACGCTGTCGGGATCAACACCGGTCACTTCACCGGCATCACTAACCCCGAGCAACAGGGTTCCGCCGTGACGGTTGAGGAACGCGCAGACGGTCCCATATACATCCCGGTTAAGGGCACGCCGACATTCCTTGAATTCAACGGAAATGCCTTCGCCCTGTCTTATCAGCACTTTGAGATCAGCCATCTGTTCGGAGTAACGGGGTTTTAGGATAACCATAGACCATTTCAAATCTTCTTTCCCTATCGGGTTGAAAGAAGGCGCCTGTTTCGCAGATACTACTGAATGCTGTTTACATATAACTACCCTACAAGTCAATGAAAATAGGACAGGCCAAGATGCGGGAAAGAGAACACCCATGCAAAATGCCGTTTCTCTCTTTTTTGGGGTATGATTTAGAAAGTTCATGCGGAAACAATCAAGGATGGATGCATCGGAAGCGTTGCACCAGGTGGCCCAGACGATGACAAAGGCCAAAGGGGAAATTGCCTAGAATTTTAAGACAACATCCATCTGGAGCCTGTTTTCATGCTCCTTGTAGCGGTCACTGTTCCAGAGCGAATTCCCTTCGGACGCTGTCTTCCAGTTACTTACCGGGTCCGTATAGAAAAAGACGGCCCGCAGAAGCGTGTTGCCGTACGGCCAGTAATGCAGCGCCACTTTGTGTCCCTTACGGTTGGCACCATAAAAATCCTGGTCGTTCAGGCAACCCAGAACGGCATTTTGCTCTATGTAGGCATATTTGTAGTAGAAAGAGTAGGCACCCTTTTTCGCTTCATCGCCGATTTTAAATGAAAAATTGTAGGCCTTGTTTTCGTCGCTCGGCACCCCGTCTGCGGCGTTGTAGATGTAATCAAGATAGACGATTGCGGGATAGGGTCCCAGTTTGAATCCGATCTGAGAATAAGCTTCCCACAGTTTGTAACCATATTCATAATCTATATTCCCGGTAGCCGGGTCTGTGATGAATGAATTTCCGCCACCCTTGTTATATGCGCCATCGTGCATCCATTTGGTACCGTTAAGATTGCTCCAGCTATAGTAGCTTCCCGCAAATTCCCATTTGACCGGGCCCACATTCCATGTAAAGCCCGCCTGATTAAGATAGAGCATGGCATCTGGAGTCCTGTTGTTTTCATTGACCACCATCTGGCCCAGGTAAATAAAGGGCTGAAAGACTTTTGACCCCTGATACCGATAATATTCAAACGCACCATCAGGGTTCACGTCCGTGTCCCACATGATGTCAGTGTTATAAAAGTTCTTTTTGAATTTACCGGCGCCAACCCCCAATCCCTTAAACCGGTTCGGCTTGTATTCCGCATAGGCCCTGGCCAGGAAGATCCCCTTGTCATTGAAATCTTCCCCAAAAGTCGCGTTGGTGGTGGTGGCTTCCTGGTGGGTGGCCATGTTGGTGGTGATCATGAAATGGGTCTTTATTTCGTCTGTTATGGGGGCGTCAATGTAGAGCCTGACCCTGAGCCTACCCCTGTCGCGGTCGTCCTGTTTTCCCGGGGTGCCGTCTTCGTTCAACATCCCCCTGTCCCAGAGTCTCTCATACCGGAGCCTCAAGTCGCCACTGATCCTGATCTTCCGGGTCCATTTCGGGAGACTCTCGCGCCAGGTCTTCTCTGCTTCCTTTGTTTCAAGCTTGACCGCCTTTTGGATCTCCTCCTTCTGCTCTTTTCTGGCCTTATCTATGGATTCACTATGCTTTTTGAGCTCCTGTTTTAAATCTTGAATCTCCTGTTGCTGCTTTTGAATGGTCGTACTCAGGTCGTTGAGTCGCTTTAGAAGTTCATCGTTGCTTGCAGCGCCTGACGCGGATTGACTGAAAAATAGGAAGAGAATACCCACCCACAGCGACACCCTAAATCTCCCCCTTTTTCCCTTCATATCAGGTTTTTCCTTTCCAGTTTGAAATTCCGTTTTCAACATAGAATGCCATTTCTTGATTATCCCGTGAGCCCTCTCATCTGAACAATTACAGGAGCAAAAGACCAGAACAACAGAACCACAATGAAAATTGATACGGCAACCACCAGGACCGCCTGCATCCACTTGAAACCGCACCCCTTGACCAGCCCGATTATAATGAGCATCCATTTCCACGGTTCGGTGAGCCAGACAAAGAGCGGTATCCAAGATGCCAGCAGGGTAACCGAGGTTGCATAGGCATAGACCGAAAATAGCTTTGGAAAGGGTACCCGTTTCCCCATGCTCATGGTGATGACCATGAAAGTGATGCCGGCCGTCACAAAAGGCATGCCGACCGCATTCACAAACAATACCCCGCCCATGAGAATCTGATTCTCGCTGATGGTGGTCAGGCTGGCACCGGCGAAGAAGAGGCTGGAAATCGTCAGGCAGCCAAGTGGTTGTCGGAAACCGGTTTCGTCGGGCAATTCGCTAAAAAACCGGCTCGGCGAACTCAACATCTTCGTCAACGCCTGGAAATAAAACCCAATCGTAAACCTATTGGTATTTTCGATTGTCATGCATTTTTCCATTCGGTCTCAATTTCCCTCAACCGGTCAAAAATCCAAAATTTGCAAAAATACCCCATATCAGCATGATCAGGGTCAGGATAAAAAACAGGGTCCGCTCTGTTTTCTTGGTAAAAAAGGTGACACCCTTTGAGTAAAAGAATACCTTCTTTCCGGGTTTGTCCTCATTACGTTCCTGCATAATTTAAACCTCTCTCCGCCCTCCGTCCTCTGACTTCTGACCTCCGGCACCCGTCCCTCTAAAATCCCGGCAACCCGCTAAACCCCCTGACGCTCCAGTATACGGCAGTGAGCAGGACAATAAGGATGTTGGCAAAAAACCACATGGGTACACCGACCCTGAGATAGTCCTTGGGCTCAAGATACCCGCTCGCATAAACAATGGCATTGGGCGGCGTCCCGATGATCAAACAGTAGGCAAAAGATGAAGCCATGGCCGTGCTCATGGCCATAAACGGCAGGAAGGTTGATCCCGGGTGAACAAGCCCTGCCATGTTGAGGGCGATGGGACCTACGGCCGCGGCCGCGGGTCCATCAGCCATAAGATTGGTCAACACCGCCGTAAGACCATTTGAGGTGGCCATGAGGGGGATCCCCGAATTTATGCCCAACGGAGCAAGACCGTCGATCACTGATCTTGCCAACCAGTAGGCGGCCCCTGTTTCGTCCAGTGTACGCCCGAATATAATCGCACCCGCATAGAGCCAGACCACGCCCCAGTCAACCCTCTCCTGGTAGTCCCGCCAGTTCACCACGCCTGCCAGGAGGTAGGCGATGGCACCCGCAACGGCGATGACGCCGATGCCGAGACGAACCGGATAAATGCCCATATTGTAGAAAACCTTTTCCGTAAACCACCCGTACACCATCACGACGAAAATGATGAGGGCACAGATCTGCTTGCCGTTCCATTTGCCCATTTTGTCTATTTCGTTCCTCAGGTGTTTCATGGC